>OKVJ01000877.1_pt1 | contig 10964 bp, 11 predicted proteins | sample 1606921 | NCBI WGS metagenome assembly OKVJ01 (sample SAMN03281016, study PRJEB24777) | human gut metagenome | isolation source: fecal sample PR161 from 1 month old female Malay infant, caesarean...
AGCAGCAAAAAGTCGCCATCATGCCGGGATATACCTACGGAAACGAAGGCATCGGTTTTATCCGCCTGAATGCCGGCTGCCCGCGCAGCAAGCTGGAACAAGGGGTGCAGCGGCTGATTGCGGGTATCAACACGCTCCTGTAGTTTGTTTGCGCAACGGAATATTCCCTTGCGCAAATAGCTTTTTACCTCGTTTTGTTTTTATAATGTGGCGCACTTTAACCAGAAAAGAGTGCGACCATGATTGATACACGCCTGCCTTTAACAGATATTCATCGTCACCTTGACGGTAACATTCGTGCCCAAACCATCCTCGATCTTGGCCGCCAGTACAATTTAACGCTCCCTGCTCAATCGCTTGAAACCCTGATCCCGCACGTTCAGGTCACCTCTAATGAACCGGATCTGGTCAGTTTTTTGAGCAAACTCGACTGGGGCGTAAAGATGCTGGCCTCACTGGATGCCTGTCGCCGTGTCGCTTTTGAGAATATCGAAGATGCCGCCCGTAACGGCCTGCATTATGTCGAACTGCGCTTTTCGCCAGGCTATATGGCGATGACCCACAGCCTGCCCGTTGCAGGCGTGGTTGAAGCCGTTATTGAAGGTGTCCGTGAAGGGTGTAAAGCCTTCGATGTGCAGGCCCGTTTGATTGGCATCATGAGCCGTACCTTCGGCGAAGCGGCCTGTCTGCGGGAACTGGAAGCGCTGCTGGCGCATCGTGACGCGATCACCGCCGTCGACCTGGCCGGGGATGAACTGGGCTTCCCGGGCAGCCTGTTCCTGTCACATTTCAACCGCGCACGTGATGCCGGCTGGCATGTAACCGTTCACGCCGGTGAAGCGGCGGGGCCGGAGAGCATCTGGCAGGCCATCCGTGAACTGGGTGCCGAGCGTATCGGACACGGTGTAAAAGCGGTGGAAGATCGCGCCCTGATGGACTTCCTGGCCGAGCAACGTATCGGGATTGAATCCTGCCTGACCTCCAATATTCAGACCAGCACCGTGCCCGCGCTGGATAAGCACCCGCTGAAAACCTTCCTTGAGCACGGCGTGCTGGCCTCGCTGAATACCGATGACCCGGCGGTACAGGGCGTGGACATTATCCACGAGTACACTGTCGCCGCACCGCAGGCGGGCCTGAGCCGCGAACAGATCCGCCAGGCGCAGATTAATGGGCTGGAGATGGCCTTCCTCACGCCGGAAGAGAAGCAGGCGCTTCGTGATAAGGTGGCAAACGCGTAACCCCTTTGCCGGGTGGCGGCTACGCCCTACCCGGCCAACAACACTTATGCCAGACAGAGCGTGGCGCGATGTTTGGCAGATTCAATGCCCAGTTCAATCAACTCCATAATCTGAATCGCCTGACTGGCTGGTACCGGGTTTTCCCCCGTGCCGTTCAGCGCATCACGCACGGCCGCATAATATGCCGGGTAGTTCCCCGGGCTCGTCAGCAAGGTTTCTTCCACCAGCGTCTCCCCCTCCACTTTGGTCACCACCCCGTCTCGCATATCATATCCCCAGTCTTCCTGAGGCAAACGCTCGCCGTTTTTCAGCCGGTCTTCCTGCGGATCCAGACCAAACTTCACATAGCTCCCCCGCGTGCCGTGAATGATATAACGCGCAGATTCCGCAGCCGCAACCATCGTTCCGTGCAGCACTATCCGCCGTTGCGGGTAGCTCAGGATGGCATGAAAATAATCGGTCGTTTGCGCGCCGGGTCTGAGCTGGGCCAGATCAACCGTCATACTCACCGGCAGGCCAAACAGATTCACGGCCTGGTCGAGCAGGTGTGGGGCTAAATCGTACCAGATGCCGCTGCCTGGCCCGGCTTGCTCACGCCAGCGGTTTCGCACCTGCGGCCGAAAGCGGTCAAAGTGCGATTCAAAGAAGGTTATCTCCCCGAGCGTTCCCTCGCTGAGCAGCGCTTTTACCGTGAGAAAATCGCTGTCCCAGCGGCGGTTATGAAACACCGACAGCAGTCTGCCAAGGCTTTTCGCCAGCGCGTCCAGCTCGCGTGCCTGAGACAACGTCACGGTAAAGGGTTTATCGACGACGACATGCTTACCGGCTTCCAGCGCCGCCTTCGCCAGCGGGAAATGGGTGTCGTTCGGCGTGGGGATCACAATTAAATTGATATTCGGATCATTGAAAAGGTGCTTAGGCTCAGAGACAACCGGAACGGTGGGCCAGTCGGCATGCACCTTGGTGGCATCGCTGCTCGACACCGCTGCCAGCGCCATTCCCGGCGTACCGGCAATTAACGGCGCATGGAATGTTTTGCTCGCATACCCGTAACCAATAAGCCCGACACGGATGCTATCACTCATAGTGTTGCCCTCTCCTGTGATGTTCTTATTTCACACTGGCTAACCTGGCCTCATGACAGATTAAGCATGTGCCATATGACTTAAAATAGCATCCTGCTCCGGTTGTTTTTGTTATATGGGGTTAACCCGCTGATTGTGCTTAAGGGAACCGTTCCCAAAGCACTTGCTGTCTCCCCCCTGGCGCTGTAACATTTGCAACCGGTATTTATGGATAAATTACAAACACGAATTATGACGTCAATTATTAATCGAATCATTGAATTAGCGGGATGGATTGTTCTTGGGGTATCGGTCATTTTGCTTGGCGTTGCCAGCCACATCGATAACTACCAACCGCCGGAGCCTGTCACTGTCGCCCAACCTAAGTAACCGGTTACGGTAATAAAGAGTGACATAATATGTCAGTTACTTATTGCCACTCCTGGTGAACACGGTTAACCTTCTCTTCCAGGCATCATCAGATGCCTGAATCTTTCGCAAAGAAAACTCCTAATTTAGTCGCGTTACCTGAGTGGGCAGTTTACGTCTTTATTAATCCGTTTATTATTCAAACGAATTACCTTAACGGGTATGACTCACTTTTATATGGAAACTTATTAATATGACAGTTCAGGACTATTTATTAAAATTTCGCAAGATCAATTCCCTTGAGAGCCTGGAAAAACTGTTTGACCACCTGAACTACACGCTGTCGGATAATCAGGACATCATCAATATGTATCGTGCAGCGGATCATCGCCGTGCGGAGCTGGTCTCCGGTGGCCGTTTGTTTAACGTCGGCGAAGTGCCTAAGTCCGTATGGCGTTACGTTTTATAAGAAAGTAGCCATCCGCGCGAAATGTTATATACTCTCCGCCCTGCAAACTGGCTGTACAACATTTCGCGCAGATTTATGGGAGAGTTCATGACCGCAACGCCTGGAGAAAGAATTGGAGGCTGGTTAATCGCCCCACTGGCATGGCTGCTGGTTGCCTTATTAAGCGCATCACTTGCGCTGCTGCTTTATACCACCGCGCTGGTTACCCCTCATGCAATCCAGACCCTGATGTCGCAAAGTGTGCTGAATATTACGCTGTGGTTCGTGTCGTTCGTCTTCGCCATAGGCATGTGGTACTACACGCTGTGGCTAACCATTGCGTTCTTTAAACGCCGCAAAAATGTGCCTAAGCACTACATCATCTGGCTGCTCGTTTCCGTACTGCTGGCGGTGAAAGCCTTTGCTTTTTCACCGGTTTCGGACGCGCTGGCCGTTCGTCAGCTGCTTTTCCCGTTACTGGCGGCGGCGCTTCTGGTGCCCTATTTCAAGCGTTCGACGCGGGTGAAGAACACCTTCGTGAATCCGTAATAACCTTACAGATAACCTGTTGTCGCCTGTTGTGGTTTATCCGATAATAGGCGGCTTTTTTATTTCAGGCTGAATAATGACCGATTACTTACTGCTCTTTGTCGGCACAGTGCTGGTTAACAACTTCGTTCTGGTGAAGTTCCTTGGCCTGTGTCCGTTTATGGGCGTGTCCAAAAAGCTGGAAACGGCAATGGGCATGGGGCTGGCAACCACCTTCGTGATGACGATGGCGTCCATCTGCGCCTGGTTGATTGATACCTGGATCCTCATCCCGCTGGGTTTAGTCTATCTCCGTACGCTGGCCTTTATTCTGGTCATTGCCGTGGTGGTGCAATTTACCGAAATGGTGGTGCGTAAAACCAGCCCGGCGCTCTATCGCCTGCTGGGTATCTTTCTGCCGTTGATCACCACCAACTGTGCCGTTCTTGGCGTAGCGCTGTTGAACATTAATCTCGGGCATAATTTCATGCAGTCGGCGCTGTACGGTTTTTCTGCCGCCGTCGGTTTCTCGCTGGTGATGGTGCTGTTTGCCTCTATTCGTGAGCGCCTCGCCGCAGCGGATATCCCTGCGCCCTTTCGCGGAAACGCGATTGCACTGGTGACCGCAGGTTTAATGTCTCTGGCCTTTATGGGCTTTAGTGGTCTGGTGAAGTTGTAATGAATACCATCTGGATTGCCATCGCCTCCATCAGCGTGCTGGGGTTGGTGTTTGGCCTGATTCTGGGTTACGCCTCCCGCCGATTCGCGGTAGAGGACGATCCTGTTGTTGAAAAAATCGATGAGCTTTTGCCGCAAAGCCAGTGTGGGCAGTGCGGCTATCCTGGCTGTCGTCCCTATGCAGAAGCCGTGGGTATTCAGGGTGAGAAAATCAACCGCTGTGCGCCAGGCGGCGAAGCGGTAATGCTAAAAATTGCAGCGCTGCTAAACGTCGACCCACAGCCCATTGATGGCGATGCGCAGGTGCAGGAGCCCGTGCGTGCCCTCGCGGTGATTGACGAAGCGAACTGCATTGGCTGCACCAAGTGTATTCAGGCATGCCCTGTCGACGCCATTGTTGGCGCCACCCGCGCCATGCACACCGTTGTGGCGGATCTGTGCACCGGCTGTAACCTCTGCGTGGCCCCCTGCCCGACGCAATGTATTGAGTTGCGCCCGGTTGAAACGACTACCGAAAGCTGGAAGTGGGATCTTCAAACCATTCCGGTTCGCAATATTCCTGTGGAACAACATGCTTAAGTTATTTTCTGCTTTCAGAAAAGAGAAGATTTGGGACTTTGACGGCGGGATCCATCCGCCAGAGATGAAAACCCAGTCCAGCGGCACGCCGCTGCGTCAAATTCCGCTGGCGACCCGTTTCGTCATGCCGCTGAAGCAGCATATTGGCGCTGAGGGTGAGTTGTGCGTTAAAGAAGGCGATACCGTCCTTCGCGGCCAGCCATTGACCTTTGGTCGTGGGCGTATGCTGCCGATCCACGCCCCGACATCCGGTAAAGTGGTGGCGATTACCCCTCACACCGTTGCACATCCGTCAGCCCTCTCCGAACTGAGCGTTATTATTGAAGCCGACGGCGAAGACCGCTGGATCGAACGCGATGGCTGGAGCGACTACCGCGCCCGAAGCCGGGAAGCGCTTATCGACCGTATTCATCAGTTCGGCGTTGCCGGGCTGGGTGGCGCAGGGTTCCCGACCGGCGTCAAACTGCGCGGTGGCGGCGATAAAATTCAGACCCTGATTATTAATGCCGCCGAATGCGAACCCTATATCACCGCCGATGACCGCCTGATGCAGGAGTGCGCCGCGCAGGTCGTGGAGGGGATCCGTATCCTCGCCCATGTGCTGCAACCCCGTGAAGTGCTGATTGGCATTGAGGATAACAAACCGCAGGCCATTTCCATGCTGCGCGCGGTGCTCGCCGGTAGCCACGATATCAGCCTGCGCGTCATTCCGACCAAGTACCCGTCAGGCGGTGCAAAACAGCTGACGCAAATACTCACCGGAAAGCAGGTTCCCCATGGCGGCCGCTCATCGGATATTGGCGTGCTGATGCAGAACGTGGGTACCGCCTACGCCGTGAAACGCGCGGTGATTGATGGTGAACCCCTGACCGAACGCGTGGTGACGCTGACGGGCGAGTCAGTGTCTCGTCCGGGGAACGTCTGGGCGCGTCTGGGCACGCCGGTTCGTCATCTTCTGGAGCAGGCCGGATTCTGTCCCGGCAGCGATCAGATGGTGATCATGGGCGGCCCATTGATGGGCTTTACCCTGCCGTGGCTGGACGTTCCGGTCGTAAAAATCACTAACTGCCTGCTCGCCCCCTCCCCCACCGAAATGGGTGAAGAGCAGGAAGAGAAAGGCTGCATCCGCTGCAGCGCCTGTGCCGATGCCTGCCCGGCCGATCTGCTTCCACAGCAGTTGTACTGGTACAGCAAAGGTCAGCTGCACGATAAAGCGCAAGCGCATAATCTGGCTGACTGCATCGAATGCGGCGCGTGCGCCTGGGTCTGCCCTAGCAACATTCCGCTGGTGCAGTACTTCCGTCAGGAGAAGGCCGAGATTTATGCCATCTCGATGGAAGAAAAACGCGCTGCCGAAGCGAAAGCCCGCTTTGAAGCCCGCCAGGCTCGTCTGGAGCGTGAAAAACTGGCCCGTCAGGAGCGTCATAAGCAGGCTGCCGTTCAGCCAGGCGAGAAAGATCAGGATGCCATTAACGCGGCGTTGGCTCGCGTGCGCGAGAAAAAAGCAACCGCAGCGCAACCTGTGGTGATCTCCGCCGGTGAGAAGCCAGATAACAGCGAAGCCATTGCCGCACGTGAAGCGCGTAAGGCCGCGGCGCGCGCGCGTCAGGCGGAAAAAGCGCAAACAGGGCAACCGGAAGAAACCCGTGTCGATCCGCGTAAAGCGGCCGTTGAAGCGGCGATTGCCCGCGCCAAAGCACGGAAAGCGGGAGAGCAGCAGGTGGTCGTTGAGCAAGAGGCCACAGACCCGCGCAAAGCCGCCGTTGAAGCCGCGATAGCCCGCGCTAAAGCGCGTAAAGCGGCGCAGCAACCGCAACCGGCCACAGAAGAGGCGCCGGTCGATCCGCGTAAAGCGGCTGTCGAAGCGGCCATCGCCCGCGCCAAAGCACGGAAAGCGGCGCAGCAACCACAACCAGTTGCAGAAGAGGCACCAGTCGACCCGCGCAAAGCCGCTGTCGAAGCGGCCATCGCCCGCGCCAAAGCACGGAAAGCGGCTCAGCAGGAAGTACAACAGCCTGCCGCGAACGACGATCCACGCAAAGCCGCCGTCGCCGCCGCGATTGCACGCGTTCAGGCGAAGAAAGCCGCACAGCAAGCAGTTAACGAGGATTAAATGGTTTTCAGAATCGCAAGTTCCCCTTACACCCATAACCAGCGCCAGACGTCGCGCATTATGATGCTGGTCTGCCTGGCCGCACTGCCGGGTATTGCCGTTCAGTTCTGGTTTTTCGGCTGGGGAACCCTGTTCCAGTTAGCACTGGGCTGTGCCAGCGCCGTAGCGGCCGAAGCGCTGGTGCTGAAGCTGCGTAAGATGAACATCTCCCGTATTCTCAGCGATAACTCCGCTCTGCTGACGGGCCTGCTGCTGGCCATCAGTATTCCGCCGTTTGCGCCGTGGTGGATGATCGTGCTCGGTACGGTGTTTGCGGTGATTATTGCCAAACAGCTGTACGGTGGACTGGGCCACAATCCCTTTAACCCGGCGATGGTCGGCTACGTGGTACTGCTTATCTCCTTCCCGGTACAAATGACCAGCTGGCTGCCGCCGCACGATATCGCCGCCACGGTGCCGGGTTTTATGGATGCCCTTCAGGTGATCTTTTCCGGCCATACGGCGTCCGGTGCCGATATGAATGCGTTGCGTATGGGCGTGGATGGTGTCAGCCAGGCCACACCGCTCGATACGTTTAAAACGTCCCTGCGTGCCGGGCACAGCGTTGAGCAGATCATGCAATCAGCCATCTACAGCGGCGTGCTGGCCGGTGCAGGCTGGCAGTGGGTTAACCTGGCATATCTGTTGGGCGGCCTGTTCCTGCTGCAGCAGAAAGCGATCCGCTGGCATATTCCGGTGAGCTTTCTGGTCACGCTCGCGGTCTGCTCCACGCTGGGCTGGCTCTTCTCCCCTGAATCCCTGGCGAGCCCGCAGATGCATCTGCTCTCTGGTGCCACCATGCTGGGCGCGTTCTTTATTCTGACCGATCCGGTAACCGCCTCGACCACCAATCGCGGTCGTCTGATCTTCGGTGCGCTGGCCGGTCTGCTGGTGTGGCTGATCCGCAGTTTCGGCGGATACCCGGATGGCGTAGCGTTCGCCGTCCTGCTTGCCAACATCACCGTTCCGCTCATTGACTACTACACGCGCCCACGCGTGTACGGCCATCGTTAAGGATTTCGCGATGCTGAAAACAATGCAAAAACATGGCGTCACGCTGGCCATTTTCGCTGCTGTCCTCACCGGGATGACGGCACTGGTGAACGAACTGACCAAAACGACCATTGATGAACAGGCCGCAAAGCAGCAACGCGCGCTGTTCGATCAGGTGATGCCGTCTGATTTCTACGATAATGACCTGCAGAAAAGCTGTTTCGTGGTACAGGCGCCGCAGTTAGGTAAAGGCCCGCATCGTCTCTATATCGCCCGTAGAGGCGATAACGCGGTGGGCGTTGTGATGGAGGCCACGGCACCAGACGGATATTCCGGTGCCATTCAGCTACTTGTGGGTACCGATTTTTCCGGTACCGTATTGGGTACCCGCGTGACTCAACACCACGAAACGCCAGGCCTTGGGGATAAAATTGAGACACGCCTGAGCGACTGGATTTTGCATTTTGCCGGTAAGGTGATCCACGGCGAAGCGGACCCGGCATTTGCCGTCAAGAAAGATGGCGGCGAGTTCGACCAGTTCACCGGGGCCACCATTACGCCGCGTGCCGTCGTGAATGCCGTAAAACGTGCCGGGTTGTATGCAGAAACGCTGCCTGCACAGATTAACAATCTTCCGGCCTGTGAGGAGTGAGCATGAGCCAGGTTAAAGAGGTCATTGTCCAGGGGTTGTGGAAGAACAACTCCGCGCTGGTACAGCTGCTGGGATTGTGCCCGCTGCTGGCGGTGACATCCACCGCTACCAACGCATTGGGGCTGGGGCTTGCCACCACGCTGGTGCTGACCCTGACCAACCTCTCCATTTCCACCCTGCGCCGCTGGACGCCGTCGGAAATCCGTATTCCAATTTACGTCATGATCATCGCGTCAGTGGTGAGCGTCGTTCAGATGCTGATTAACGCCTACGCGTTCGGTCTGTATCAGTCACTGGGGATTTTTATTCCGCTGATCGTTACCAACTGTATCGTGGTGGGGCGTGCAGAAGCCTTTGCCGTGAAGAACACCCCGGCGATGTCGGCCCTGGATGGTTTCTCCATCGGAATGGGAGCCACCTGCGCGATGTTCGTTCTGGGCTCACTGCGTGAAATTCTTGGCAACGGTACCCTCTTCGACGGCGCAGACGCGCTGCTGGGAAGCTGGGCTAAAGTTTTACGCATCGAGGTGTTTCATACGGATACGCCGTTCCTGCTGGCTATGCTGCCACCGGGTGCGTTTATTGGCCTTGGCATGATGCTGGCGATAAAATACCTGATTGATGAAAAACGTAAGCGCCGCGCGGCTGAGCGCAGCGTGCAGGAAGGGATACCCGGGAAAGCCTCATGAACAAAGAAAAGCGCATTGCGATCCTCACCCGTCTTCGGGACGCAAACCCGCACCCGACGACTGAGCTGAATTTCACTTCGCCGTTTGAGCTGCTGATCGCAGTGCTGCTTTCGGCTCAGGCCACTGACGTGAGCGTGAATAAGGCCACCGCCCTGCTCTATCCGGTGGCCAATACCCCGAAAGCCATGCTGGAGTTGGGCGTGGAAGGGGTGAAGTCTTATATCAAAACCATCGGGCTGTTTAACAGCAAAGCGGAGAACGTCATTAAGACCTGCCGCATTTTGCTGGAGCGTCATGGTGGTGAAGTGCCGGAAGATCGCGAGGCGCTGGAAGCGTTGCCGGGTGTGGGACGTAAAACGGCGAATGTGGTACTTAACACCGCGTTTGGCTGGCCGACCATCGCGGTTGATACCCATATTTTCCGTGTCGCTAACCGAACCAACTTCGCTCCGGGTAAAAATGTCGAACAGGTGGAGGAGAAACTGTTAAAAGTGGTTCCCGCTGAATTCAAAGTCGACTGTCATCACTGGCTTATCCTGCATGGCCGTTATACCTGCATTGCCAGAAAGCCTCGCTGCGGCTCATGTATCATTGAAGATCTCTGCGAATATAAAGAAAAAGTGTATCCCTGAACGGCGCTATTTCTTTTACTTTCGCATCATCAAGACCTTACTAAAGGAAGGCTTAACTAAAAACCTTCCTTTAGGCCGCAAGTTGTCCGCTTATGTTCTCTTACGCCCTGTCAATTGTTCGGTCATTTAACGCTCAAACAGGTTAATAGTTTTTTCATTACCGAAAATCTCTATACATTTGTGATCGCGATCACTCTGATAACTTCATGTTGATTTTTTGTTGTCAGATCCCACCTAAACCCTTTGCCAGACAAGATGTAATCCTTCAATGGCCGCAGATAAGACCACTCATTTTTCAGAATATGGGCTATATGACTGCATTTAACGGTAAATAGCAGAACATATCGCCACACAACCCTCTCCACCGGTTTTTCGCAGTCAAAAAAACCAACAAAACCCATAGTGTGAAATTTAACGCTGAATAACATTTGTAGAAACCGAGGATTATAGCGGCTCAGTTATATGTAACATAATATTACAAACGTATTGCCAGACGGGTCAGGATAGTGAACATTACCCGCCGTTTCTCCTCCCAATATAACTATAAAGCGGATGGACTCCGACCATCACGCTATGAACACCCCCGTTAATATGGGATGTAAAAAAAGAGGTATATGTGTCAACTGCAAACAATAAACCAACAGATGAAAGCGTGAGTTTGAACGCTTTTAAACAGCCAAAAGCGTTCTATCTCATCTTCTCTATCGAGTTATGGGAGCGTTTTGGTTATTACGGCCTGCAAGGGATCATGGCGGTTTACCTGGTAAAACAGCTGGGTATGTCCGAAGCCGATTCCATCACGCTGTTCTCTTCATTCAGTGCCCTCGTTTACGGTCTGGTCGCGATTGGCGGCTGGCTTGGTGATAAAGTTCTGGGTACGAAGCGTGTCATTATGCTGGGCGCCATTGTTCTGGCAATCGGCTATGGTCTGGTTGCCTG
>OKVJ01000882.1_pt1 | contig 10902 bp, 10 predicted proteins | sample 1606921 | NCBI WGS metagenome assembly OKVJ01 (sample SAMN03281016, study PRJEB24777) | human gut metagenome | isolation source: fecal sample PR161 from 1 month old female Malay infant, caesarean...
TACAGCGCGTCCGGATCGCTGCCATCTTCCAGTAATTCTTCAATAATCAAACGTGTTTCTTCACGCTGTTCTTCCAGTTGTTCCGGGTTTGCCATGGCTCATTCCTCTTAATGTCCTGCCGATACTCATATTGTCACACACCACTGGCATTGCCTCCACCTTTGTGACAAAGATTTATGCTTTAGACTTGCAAATGAATAATCATCCATATAAATTGAATTTTAATTCATTGAGGCGTTAGCCACAGGAGGGATCTATGTCCGGGTTTTATCATAAGCATTTCCTGAAATTACTCGATTTCACGCCAGCTGAACTCAACAGCCTGCTGCAGTTAGCCGCGAAGCTGAAAGCCGATAAGAAAAGCGGCAAAGAAGAAGCCAAACTCACTGGTAAAAACATCGCGCTCATCTTCGAAAAAGACTCGACCCGTACCCGATGCTCTTTCGAAGTTGCCGCATATGACCAGGGTGCTCGCGTTACTTATCTCGGCCCAAGCGGCAGTCAGATTGGTCATAAAGAGTCGATTAAAGACACTGCCCGCGTGCTGGGTCGCATGTATGACGGTATTCAGTATCGCGGCTATGGTCAGGAGATTGTCGAAACACTGGCGGAATACGCTGGCGTGCCGGTATGGAACGGCCTGACCAATGAGTTTCACCCCACGCAGTTGCTGGCGGATCTCCTCACCATGCAGGAGCATTTACCCGGTAAAGCATTCAACGAAATGACGCTGGTCTATGCAGGTGACGCACGTAACAACATGGGCAATTCGATGCTCGAAGCTGCGGCGCTTACCGGTCTGGATTTGCGTCTGGTCGCGCCACAGGCATGCTGGCCGGAAGCTGCGCTGGTTACGGAATGCCGCGCTCTGGCACAGCAAAATGGCGGGAATATTACGCTGACGGAAGATGTAGCTAAAGGAGTTGAAGGTGCTGACTTTATCTATACCGATGTATGGGTGTCGATGGGTGAAGCAAAAGAGAAATGGGCTGAACGCATTGCATTGCTGCGTGATTATCAAGTGAACAGCAAGATGATGCAGTTGACCGGTAACCCGGAGGTCAAATTCCTCCACTGCCTGCCCGCGTTTCATGACGACCAAACGACGCTTGGTAAGAAAATGGCGGAAGAGTTTGGCCTACATGGCGGAATGGAAGTGACTGATGAGGTCTTCGAATCTGCCGCCAGCATTGTTTTTGATCAGGCGGAAAACCGCATGCATACCATCAAAGCGGTGATGGTAGCGACGCTCAGTAAATAATTGATATCGCTATAAAGATGCCGGGAAACACAAAAAACATCCCGGCATCACATTAATTTATGCAGTGATAGTTCAATTATTCCACCCCAATTTTTTTATTGCTATACGTAAATCTTCCGGAGGATTTAATTTTTCTAACTGTTCTTTATTAATATATTCACATATATTTATTTTCCCATCCCGGAGGATTTCCATCATTCTTGTTCTAATTTTTAATTCATTACCCATCTTTTCTTCAAAAATCTCAACGACATAACCCGGATGTTTTTTTACAATTTCATTTGTTTTTTCTTCATTACCATAAACATATCCTAACTCATTAAGATACAGCTGTTCGCCCTCATACTTCTTAAGTAATTGATAGAAGTACCACTTCGCAAAATCAGGTTGCTTCATGAAAAAACCTTTCAAAAAAATATCATTTACTAAAATGCTGACAGGCACTTCATCAAATAGCAACTTAACATCATCAAATAACCTTAGTATTAAGCGTGATTTTTCTTGATTGCTTAAGTTAAAATCATTGACATATGCAACCAACTTATCCCAAATCAATTCCTGTAATTTACGGCTATTTTTATAGGGTTCTTTATCGAGATTGAAAAATAAGGTCTCAGCTATTTTAATTTTAGATTGATCGCAGCTAAAATCTTTAGATTGATCGCGGCTAAAATCAATATGATTTATCACGGAGCATGCATACTTTATCTTTTCAGAATCACCAAAATATTGCATTCTTTTATTAAAACACCAATCCAGTATTCTTACATCATTAATATATGGGGATTTTAAAAAAGTCTCCAGAATCGAATCGATGACCGGTGTAAGGTTAACTTTTGCATCATCTAAGGAATCAATAAGAATATGAGACAGGTTAACTTTGATGTCATTAATTTCATTGTCAGTAGCTTTCTTATTATTAAGAAGATAATTATTTACTGCGTTAAGGTCATCTATTTCTTTCAGTATCCCTTTTTCACCAAGCAAGTATGAAATCGATTCATTACATACATAAGGCATTAATAGCAGATGTTCTTTCCTTATTGCTAATAATGCATTGTTCAATGGTTTTTCTAATAAATCCGTAATCGTAGAATCAACTGAATCTTTACAACTCACCTGCGAGTTATTCAAGTCCTGAGAATTATTTAACTCCTGCGGAATATTTAATAGACGAGCTATTTCCTTGTTAGCTTCGCGTTGGTAACATGCCAGAATCTTGTTAGTAATCAGGTGTAATGAACTCTCATCTTTTCTTTCAAAGGACTTTCCTTCATAACGATTAGTCGAACCATCAGGTTGTTGAAATATAATAGCCGTATGTCCTTGACGAGTCCCCATAGTAGTGAAAGCGGAAAGTGTGATTTCTATTTCCACCTTAGATAAATCCGCTCGTTCCCCTTCAGGATTATTCATAACAAACTTCATTATCTCACTGCCATCATTATTTTTGATATAAGATGAGGACTCAATATGAGCCATCATATTTCTTCCCGCTTCGTTGGAGCGTTTGCTAAAATCCACATAACCTAAAGTAAATATTTTTACCAAAAATTCCAAAAATGTCTTAGGATCAAGGATATTTCTTGTGTTATCCTGCCCCTCGGCATTACGGGCAAAATTATTCATTCCAACACGCCAGGTATTTAAAACTTCACTTTTTTGTTTAAAATTGTCGGCTAATGTAATGTGTTGAGAATAATTCAAATCTGATATTTTGCTCATGACGAACTCCTTGAGTTAATAAGAACGTCTAAGCATTACAAATTTTACTCACAAAAAAATATCAAAAAACGCTCTTTTCACAAACTCGCCGTAAACCTGGAGTTATTTACGGCGAAAAGTCATCACGCCATCAGCATCTTCACTACTGCTTTGCGAACCCGGGCTGGCGCGCCCACTGCGCACAGCGGTTTATGCACTTCCCCCGGATAAAACACAACAAAATCACCTTCATTAAGGATAACTGTTTTCTCATCAACACCTTCCGGCAAAAATGCGATGTCTTTATCAGCTAACCAGTCGGTATCCGGCGTACCTGCAGGTTGTGTGCTGAAGGTCATGCCTTCCTGACCTTTTAACACAATCTGAATGTCGAGATAGCGGGCATGGTACTCCGCACGGCGAGCTTCGTACGGCTCGGTCATATCTTCCGAGATAAGATAAAACAGACGATTGCCTTCGATATCGTGCTTGCCCTTTGGCGTTTCTGCCGTAACGTGTGCTTTGATATGCTCAATCGCCTGGCGTAACTCCTGGGGTAGCCACGGCTGAAGATTATGAATATTTCCGATGATCATCTTTTCCACTCCTTAATTAAAACAACGTTTCATTTCTATCGTTATACGAAAAGATGATCAATTCCGCTAGCCTTAACGCGTGAATTATTGTCTTATCACAACTTATCGGCAGGCGCGTTCCCGCCTTTCGGGTCAAGGCCCGCATCACTCCTTGAGAATAGTTTTTATCGCTTCCCCCGCCAGTGCAGCTGTTGCACAGAGTTGTTCGATGGAGTGCCCCTCCCGTGCCTTCGCAGAAAGCCCTGACATCACGGTACTCATAAAATCAGTCACACATTGTGCGCTTTGTGGATGCCGCCTGGCGATATAGTCATAAATGGCCGTTTCTGCGGCGTGATAATATTGAACGGCAATATCACGCGCTTGTGGATCATGACTATGAATGCCTTCAAGAACCATACAGCCAGCGCAGCCGCCGTTTTGGCTATATCTGCGCGCCGCTTCTTTTAATACCTCAGCCAGGCACTCCCCTACCGGACGATCATCACGAAGAATATCGGCAAGCGGAATAGCTTCCGTACCGACATATTCATTGAGTACACGGCTAAATAACCCAGCCTTATTGCCAAAAGCCGCGTAGAGGCTCGGGGGGTTAATACCAAGATAATCAGTAACTTCAGCAACACTGACAGCATCGAAACCTTTTTGGTGAAAAAGCACTTTTGCCGCAGAGACTGCCTGCTCAGGAGCGAAACGTCTGGGACGACCTGGAACGCGAGATTGTTTTTTAGTGACCATTACAAAACTTGTTGACAGAAAGTTAAAACAGTTTTGTAATGCATGTTACATAATAAATCAAGGAGTCCTTATGGGCGCTTTTACAGGTAAGACAGTTCTCATCCTCGGTGGCAGCCGTGGAATCGGTGCCGCTATCGTACGTCGTTTCGTCACCGATGGAGCCAATGTACGATTCACCTATGCGGGGTCGAAAGATGCCGCTGAACGCCTGGCACAAGAGACTGGAGCGACAGCAGTATTCACAGATAGTGCTGACAGAGACGCTGTTATTGATGTCGTTCGTATGAGCGGCGCATTGGATATCCTGGTGGTAAATGCAGGTATTGGCGTCTTTGGCGATGCCCTGGAATTAAATGCCGACGATATTGATCGCCTTTTCAAAATCAATATTCATGCTCCTTATCATGCCTCTGTTGAAGCCGCCCGGCAGATGCCCGAAGGCGGGCGCATCTTAATCATCGGCTCCGTGAATGGCGATCGTATGCCTGTTGCAGGCATGGCTGCTTATGCCGCCAGTAAATCTGCCCTGCAAGGCATGGCGCGCGGGCTGGCCCGTGATTTTGGACCGCGAGGGATCACCATCAACGTCGTCCAGCCAGGACCAATTGATACCGACGCTAATCCCGCCAACGGGCCAATGCGCGATATGTTGCATAGTTTTATGGCCATCAAAAGACATGGGCAACCGGAAGAGGTCGCTGGAATGGTCGCATGGTTAGCAGGGCCAGAAGCCAGTTTTGTTACCGGCGCGATGCATACCATTGATGGCGCGTTTGGCGCATAAGCGACTACGCTCAATTAAGCCCAGCCATTATCCATGATGTCTGGGTTTTGTTTACTCACGTCGTCCCCCTAAAAGCGGCTCCCGGTAAATATAAATCTTCTGTTCATGTCGTAAATCTTGAGGATAACCAAATGGTAGAAAGAACTCCTGTTTTCCCTGCTGGCCGACATTCACTGTATGCTGAGCATCGTTATTCTGCGGCTATTCGTTCCGGCGATTTGCTGTTTGTTTCCGGGCAAGTAGGAAGTCGAGAGGACGGAACACCAGAACCCGATTTTCAGCAACAAGTCAGACTGGCATTTGATAATTTGCATGCGACCCTGGCAGCTGCGGGATGCACTTTTGACGATATCATTGATGTTACGAGCTTTCATACCGATCCGGAAAAACAATTTGAAGACATCATGACGGTCAAAAATGAAATATTTAGCGCCCCTCCTTATCCAAACTGGACGGCGGTGGGCGTTACCTGGCTGGCAGGCTTTGATTTTGAAATTAAAGTGATAGCGCGCATCCCTGAGCTGTAAGCAATAGTGTTAGCCGTTCGTTTTCACCCTCCGCCCTATAAGTCGGATGAATGGAATAAAATGCATTTCTGATTGCGTGAAAATGAAAAAGAAAAAAGCAGGAAATGTCTGCAATTATTGATACCGAACGACACTTCCCCTCCAGAATCATAGAAAATAAAAATGCATATAGTTTGACTTTTAATTCAAATAAACCGTTTGCGCCGACAAAATATTGCATCAAATGCTTGCGCCGCTTCTGACGATGAGTATAATGCCGGACAATTTGCCGGGAGGATGTATGGTTCAGTGTGTTCGACATTTTGTCTTACCGCGTCTGAAAAAAGACGCTGGCCTGCCGTTTTTCTTCCCGTTGATCACCCATTCCCAGCCCCTCAATCGAGGGGCTTTTTTTTGCCCAGGCGTCAGGAGATAAAAGATGGCTAATCCGCTATATCAGAAACATATCATTTCCATAAACGACCTTAGTCGCGATGACCTTAATCTGGTGCTGGCGACAGCGGCGAAACTGAAAGCGAACCCGCAACCAGAGCTGTTGAAGCACAAAGTCATTGCCAGCTGTTTCTTCGAAGCCTCTACCCGTACCCGCCTCTCTTTCGAAACTTCCATGCACCGCCTGGGTGCCAGCGTGGTGGGCTTCTCCGACAGCGCCAATACATCACTGGGTAAAAAAGGCGAAACGCTGGCCGATACCATTTCGGTTATCAGCACTTACGTCGATGCGATAGTGATGCGTCATCCGCAGGAAGGTGCGGCGCGCCTGGCCACCGAATTTTCTGGCAATGTACCGGTACTGAATGCCGGTGATGGCTCCAACCAACATCCGACGCAAACCTTGCTGGACTTATTCACCATTCAGGAAACCCAGGGGCGTCTGGACAATCTCCACGTCGCAATGGTTGGTGACCTGAAATATGGCCGCACCGTTCACTCCCTGACTCAGGCGTTAGCGAAGTTCGACGGCAACCGTTTTTACTTTATCGCGCCGGACGCGCTGGCAATGCCGCAATACATTCTGGATATGCTTGATGAAAAAGGGATCGCCTGGAGTCTGCACAGCTCTATTGAAGAAGTGATGGCGGAAGTAGACATCCTGTACATGACCCGCGTGCAAAAAGAGCGTCTGGACCCGTCCGAGTACGCCAACGTGAAAGCGCAGTTTGTTCTTCGCGCCAGCGATCTCCACAACGCCAAAGCCAATATGAAAGTGCTGCATCCGCTGCCGCGTGTTGATGAGATTGCGACGGATGTGGATAAAACGCCTCACGCCTGGTACTTCCAGCAAGCAGGCAACGGGATTTTCGCTCGCCAGGCGTTACTGGCACTGGTTCTGAATCGCGATCTGGTACTGTAAGGGGAAATAGAGATGACACACGATAATAAATTGCAGGTTGAAGCTATTAAACGCGGCACGGTAATTGACCATATCCCCGCCCAGATCGGTTTTAAGCTGTTGAGTCTGTTCAAGCTGACCGAAACGGATCAGCGCATCACCATCGGTCTGAATCTGCCTTCTGGCGAGATGGGCCGCAAAGATCTGATCAAAATCGAAAATACCTTTTTAAGTGAAGATCAAGTAGATCAACTGGCATTGTATGCGCCGCAAGCCACGGTAAATCGTATCGACAACTATGAAGTGGTTGGCAAATCGCGCCCCAGTCTGCCGGAGCGCATCGACAATGTGCTGGTCTGCCCGAACAGCAACTGTATCAGCCATGCCGAACCGGTTTCTTCCAGCTTTGCCGTGCGAAAACGCGCCAATGACATCGCGCTCAAATGCAAATACTGTGAAAAAGAGTTTTCCCATAATGTGGTGCTGGCCAATTAATTGCGGTTGGTAATAAAAGTCTGGCTCCCTATAATGAGCCAGACTTTTTACCGCTGTAATAAAGGAGAAATCATGAGCAAAACTATCGCGACGGAAAATGCACCGGCAGCTATCGGCCCTTACGTTCAGGGCGTTGATCTGGGCAATATGATCATCACCTCCGGTCAGATCCCGGTAAATCCGAAAACGGGCGAAGTACCGGCAGACGTCGCTGCACAGGCTCGTCAGTCGCTGGATAACGTAAAAGCGATCGTCGAAGCCGCAGGCCTGAAAGTGGGCGACATCGTTAAAACCACCGTGTTTGTGAAAGATCTGAACGACTTCGCAACCGTAAACGCCACTTACGAAGCGTTCTTCACCGAGCACAATGCCACCTTCCCGGCACGTTCTTGCGTTGAAGTTGCCCGTCTGCCGAAAGACGTGAAGATTGAGATCGAAGCGATCGCTGTTCGTCGCTAATCTTGACGGAAATCCGGGCTATCATGCCCGGATTAAGTCTGATGACAAAAGCAAAATCGCCCGATGCGCTACGCTTATCAGGCCTATGTGATTCCTGCAATTTATTGAATTTGTAGGCCGGATTGGGCGTTTACGCCGCATCCGGCATGAACAAAGCTCACTTTGTCTGCAATCTGAATCCGGGCCACCATGCCCAGTTTATTCTTTACTGCCAGCCGTAACGACGGCTATAGAACCCTTTCACCAACTGGGTTAACGTCATATACCCTGCCAGAATCGCAACCAGCCACGGGAAATAGCTTAACGGCAGCGCCTGCAGCTGCAGATAACTGGCCAGCGGTGAAAACGGCAATGCGATCCCGACAATCATCACGATCACGGTCATGATCATTAACGGCCACGATGCACAGCTCTGAATAAACGGTACACGACGGGTGCGGATCATATGCACAATCAGCGTTTGCGACAGTAAGCCCACCACAAACCAGCCCGACTGGAACAGCGTTTGCGTTTCCGGCGTGTTGGCATGGAATACCCACCACATCAGGCAAAACGTCAGAATATCGAAGATCGAGCTGATCGGTCCGAAGAAGATCATAAAGCGCCCCAGATCCGCCGGATTCCAACGCTGCGGCTTTTGAATTTGCTCGTCGTCGACGTTATCAAACGGGATCGCCACCTGTGACACATCGTACAGCAGGTTCTGAATAAGCAAGTGTAACGGCAACATCGGCAGGAAGGGCAAGAAAGCACTCGCCACCAGCACGCTGAACACATTACCGAAGTTAGAACTCGCCGTCATTTTGATGTATTTCAGCATGTTGGCGAAAGTGCGACGTCCCTCAATAACCCCCTCTTCCAGCACCATCAGGCTTTTTTCCAGTAGGATGATATCAGCCGCTTCACGGGCAATATCTACCGCGCCGTCCACAGAAATGCCGATATCCGCAGCGCGTAAGGCGGGCGCATCATTAATACCATCGCCCATAAAGCCAACCACATGCCCTTCGCGCTTCAGCAACGTTACGATGCGTTCTTTATGCATCGGCGTCAGACGAGCAAACAGCGTGGTGCGCTGTGCGAGATTTGCCAGTTCGTCGTCAGATAGCGTTTCAATATCACTACCAATGACCACCTCTCCCGCGTCCAGCCCCACTTCATGGCACACTTTCGCTGCAACTAACTCACTGTCGCCAGTAAGGATTTTTACGGTAATGCCACTCGCTTTTAATGCCTTCAGTGCCGGAGCAGTTGTCTCTTTTGGCGGATCAAGGAAAGCAATATATCCTTCGAGGATCAGGTCGGATTCATCCGCCCGCTGGTAATCTCCTTCACGCGCTGGCAGGTATTTCGTCGCCACCGCAACCACGCGCAGCCCCTGACGATTCAGCGTATCAGTAACCCGCTTAATCTTACGCAGCATGATGTCATCGAGTGGTACAATCTCGCCATTGTGACGCACCTGCGAACACACATTGAGGATTTCCTGCAATGCACCTTTGCAAACCAGCTGATGGTGCTCGGTATTTTCTGCCACTACCACCGACATCCGGCGACGCTCGAAATCAAACGGAATCTCATCAATTTTTTGCCAACGGCTGGCCAGCGAGCGCGCTGACTCTTCATCCGTACCTTCGAGCACCGCGGTATCAAGCAGGTTTTTAAGTCCGGTCTGGTAATGACTGTTCAACCACGCGCTATGCAGCACGCGTTCGCTGGTTTTACCGGAGATATCGGTATGATTCTCCAGCACAATTTTGTCCTGCGTCAGGGTGCCGGTTTTATCAGTGCACAGAATATCCATTGCGCCAAAGTTCTGAATGGCATCCAGATGCTTGACGATCACTTTCTGTTTCGACAGCTTTACTGCGCCGCGCGCCAGCGTCGAGGTAACAATCATCGGCAACATTTCTGGCGTTAAGCCTACCGCGACCGAAAGCGCAAACAGTGCCGCTTCCCACCAGTCACCTTTGGTGTAACCGTTGATAAGCAACACCACCGGAGCCATCACCAGCATAAAGCGAATCAGCAGCATACTGACGCGGCTGATCCCTTGCTGAAAGGCATTCGGCTCGCTTTCCTGCTCACTAACACGCCCCGCCAGTTGACCAAACCAAGTGTTGGCTCCTGTAGCAATCACCATTGCTTGTGCCGTGCCGCTCACCACGGTGGTGCCCATAAAACACAGGGTGTCGCACTCCAGCGGATTGCTGTGCTCCGGCTGGCGAGTGGTTGCAGCTTTTTCTACGGGCAGAGACTCGCCGGTTAACGACGCCTGAGCGACGAACAGATCCCGCGCCTGCAAGATACGTAAATCTGCCGGGATCATATCTCCCGCCGCCAGTTTTATAATATCGCCGGGCACCAGCTGGTCGATCGGGATCTCCAGCCAGCCATTTTCGCCTTTGTCGTTAATTACGCGCAGCACCGTCGCGGTATTGCTGACCATCGCTTTCAGGGCATCTGCCGCTTTAGTGGAACGTGCTTCCTGAATAAAGTTCAGCAACGTAGAAATAGCGACCATTAGCGCGATAACACCCGCGGCAAATAAATCTTCCGTGGCGTAAGAAATAGCGCCGAGAATGGTGAGTAAAATATTAAAGGGGTTGCGATAGCAGACCCATAAATGAACCCACCACGGCGACGGTTGTTGTGCGGGTAATTTATTTTCACCATGTTGTTCGCGGGCAGATTCCACTTCCGCCTGATTTAATCCTTCCGGATGGGTGTCGAACGTTTTCCACAATTCTTCTTCGGGCATCACCGCCATTTTCAGGCAATGCGCACTTAAGGACGGCGGGACCGCCGTATTCACTGTCTGCTGCGCGCCAGGCAATGGATCGCGATGAACCAGACGGGAAGGTAAATGGCGAATGAACCGGGTAAAAATTTCTTTAAACATAAGGAGTCCCTCCGCACTGTCTGAAACAGTACAGAAATGTCTTCAGGCGTGGCGAAGCCTTACCTGAAGGTAATAAAGCTGAGCAGGGACGTTAAAACGTCAC
>OKVJ01000891.1_pt1 | contig 10838 bp, 7 predicted proteins | sample 1606921 | NCBI WGS metagenome assembly OKVJ01 (sample SAMN03281016, study PRJEB24777) | human gut metagenome | isolation source: fecal sample PR161 from 1 month old female Malay infant, caesarean...
CCTTCCGCGACGCCGACGTTGACGGCGCGCTGGCGGCCTCGGTATTCCACAAACAGATTATTAATATTGGCGAACTGAAAGCGTACCTGGCGGCACAGGGCGTGGAGATAAGGGTATGTTGACTGAAGAGCTGGACTGGGAAAAAACGGACGGCATGGTGCCGGCCATCGTGCAGCACGCCGTATCCGGCGAAGTGCTGATGCTGGGCTACATGAACAAGGACGCGCTGGAGAAAACCGAAGCCACCGGCAAGGTCACCTTTTACTCACGCACCAAACAGCGGCTGTGGACCAAGGGTGAAACCTCGGGCAATGTCCTCAACGTGGTGAGCATTACACCGGACTGCGACAACGATACGCTGCTGGTGCTGGTGAACCCGATCGGGCCGACCTGCCACAAAGGCACCACCAGCTGCTTCGGCGACGCCGGCCACCAGTGGCTGTTCCTGTATCAGCTGGAGCAGTTGCTGGCCGAGCGTAAGCACGCCGACCCGGAGAGCTCCTACACGGCGAAGCTGTATGCCAGCGGCACCAAGCGCATCGCGCAGAAAGTGGGAGAAGAAGGCGTGGAGACCGCGCTGGCCGCCACGGTGAACGACCGCTTCGAGCTGAAGAATGAGGCGTCGGACCTGATGTATCACCTGCTGGTGCTGCTGCAGGACCAGGGGCTGGATTTGAGCAAAGTGATTAAGAATTTAAAAGCGCGGCATAAATAATCAAATACTCAAGGAGGTTCATGAAAAGTGGACCTCCTGCCCGACACGCCCTACAGATGCAATCACCGCTAAATCCCCCCTGCCCGCTATCAGCCACACCCCCTACTTGCTAGCCGCGTTTTCACCGCGCCATTTTTCTCCCCTGCCCTGCCAGTTATTACCTTTAACTGTTATCACAACACGCAGTACAGCGCTGGCGTGGAGTCAATGCAAGAGAATGGTAAATCAGAGGAACGAAAGGATAAATACCGTACAGTCATCAGAATAAGAAAAATATCTAATAAATACCTGCAGACTGGAAATATGCGCTCAAAAGAATATAATAACCTCAGCCAACGCCATGAGGATTAACCGCTATATAGCTAATAAAACAGAACTTTGATACTGAGAACCATTCTCATGCCTGCGGATGGGTTGCCTGGAAACCAGATGATCATTCTCTGAACAATGATGCCAGCGTTCCCGTGCTCTCCATGACCTTCTCTCACTGTCATCAGGAACCTGGATTTCAGGGTGGATGCAGAGCATTTGGACAAGCAAAGCGGCAGGCACAGAGGCACCACGAATCAACAGGAAATAGCTATCAGTATCAATGATATCACCTTATAATTTTTACTAACCGCGTAGATAACATCAACGAAATTACAATAACGCGCCATTTTATTTTGTATTGCGCAACAAATAGTTAGCATTAGGAATCATCTAATAGAGAGGCAGCAATCAATTTTGTTCTCATACCATTAATACACTCGAGACATAACAATTATAACTTCCATTATTGAACAATTTTCGACCTGACCATGGAAAAGCTGTCACATTGCACGGTTATTGGGTCTTGATCAGGTATTTTTGTATCTGGTGACGGGGTATGGCAGCGGTAAGCGGAATGATTTATTGCCGATGCTCCATGCAATACGTAACGTTCGCACTTTGGTAGCCAGAGCCAAGGGCGGTAGCGTGCCTACTAGTGTTAAGCCAGTGAATAGTTATGCTTACTGGCTGTTGAGGAACAGTATGAGGATAGTATATTTCGTCAATGCCGCCTGGTATTTTGAGCTGCATTGGTTGGATAGGTCAGAAGCAGCCATCAGCAAAGGCTATGAAGTTCATCTCATCAGCTGCTTCTCAGACGCGACCATAAAGAAGAGTCTTGAAGATAAAGGCATTAAATGCTGGGATATCAAATTTGATCGTTTCTCTAAAAATATATTAAAAAATATTTCGATATCAATTTATTTTCGGAAATTTTGTAAGCAAATACATCCTGATATTATTCACCTGATTACAATAAAACCGATTATTTTTGGCGGATTATACGCTCGTTTCGCAGGTATTCCATTTATCGTTAGTTTTGTTGGTCTAGGCAGGCTTTTCAGCGATCAGGATGGCTGGTTAAATCGTGTGATTTATCAATCCGTGATATCTGTTTACCGCTATCTGTTATCTTCAAAGAGTCCTGCAAACGTTATTTTTGAACATAATGCCGACTTCGCTGAACTCAGTAAGCATATTACATTTAACAAAAAAAATGTTCATATTATCGAAGGTGCAGGCGTTGATCGATTTCGCTTCAGCTATCAGCCAGAGCCCGATGAGAGCCATTTTTCAATTTTATTCGCAAGCCGCTTGCTATGGTCAAAGGGCCTGGGGGTTGTTGTCGAAGCGGTTGAAAAATTAAAACAGAAAAATATTGAAAATATCACACTCTATGTTGCCGGCATTCTTGATGATTATGATCCTGACAGAATAGAGTTAGAGCAAATTCTGGACTGGGAAAAAGAAGGGAAAATCGTATGGTTAGGAAGAAGGAATGATATTCAGGAATTAATAAAAAACAGCCATATTGTTGTTTTGCCGACGATGTATTCTGAAGGTGTTCCGAGAATAATAATCGAAGCTTGCGCTATGGGTCGCAGCTGTATTGTTGGTAATGTTGCCGGATGCAAGGCTATCATTGTCGACAATTTTAATGGTTGTGTCATTCAGAAGTACAGTGCTGATGAAATCGCAGATAAGATACAGTATCTGCAGGAAAATAGTCAGATAAGAAAAGAATTTGGACTACGCTCTGCTGAAATTGTTAAAGAAAGATTCAGTAAAGAAATAGTCATTGATAAAACATTGCGTGTTTATAGCAAATTACTGAGTACAACAAAGCGGTATAAATAATGATTGGAACATTAGTAAATATATCTAAAATACTTATCCAGAAACGAGAGCTGATCTGGCAAATGTCAAAAAGAGACGTTATGGGGCGCTACAAAGGCTCATTCCTTGGCCTGACATGGTCACTTTTCAATCCGATATTAATGCTGACAGTTTATACATTTGTATTTTCAGTTATTTTCAAATCCCGCTGGGGAAATAACCCGGACGCAGGTCATGCTGATTTTGCCATCATATTATTTACCGGGTTGATTGTATTTAACTTATTCTCAGAATGTATTAACAGATCAACCAGCCTGATCACTTCAAATGTCAACTTTGTGAAAAAAGTTGTCTTCCCAATCGAAATTCTACCGGTTGTCAACTTACTCGCAGCATTATTTCATGCCTGCATTAGTTTAATTGTTTTATTCATTGCCATATTGGTAATCAAACACCAATTACACCTTACTGTACTGTTACTACCCGTTATCACCATTCCGCTGATGCTCTCTATCCTGGGGTTGAGCTGGATTCTGGCATCACTCGGTGTATTTATTCGCGACGTGCCCCAAACCATCGGTATCTTAGTGACTATTTTAATGTTCCTGTCACCCGTTTTTTACCCACTGTCAGCACTCCCTGTCGTTTTCCAAAAGATTGTCATGCTGAATCCTTTAGCATTTATGATCGAAGAGGCAAGGAAAGTTGTTTATTGGGGTAGCGAGCCAAACTGGACCATGCTCGCTATTAATACAGCTGTTGGTTTAATTGTCTGTGCTGCAGGGTTTGCGTTTTTCCAGAAAACAAAAAAAGGATTTGCTGATGTCATCTGATAACATTGCAATTAGTGTAAGTAACATTAGCAAATGCTATAATATCTATCCATCCCCCCGGGACAGACTGAAGCAATTTGTCCTGCCTAAGTTCCAGCGCTTGGCCGGAAGACCAGTACATCGTTATTACAACGAGTTTTGGGCCTTAAATAATATCAACTTTACGATAAACAAAGGCGAGTCAGCGGGTATTATTGGGCGTAATGGTTCAGGTAAAAGTACCTTACTTCAGTTGATCACCGGCACGCTAACGCCAACGACCGGTAGTATTCAAACTAAGGGAAGAATTGCTGCACTACTTGAATTAGGTTCAGGTTTTAATCCAGAGTTTACTGGTCGGGAAAATATCTATCTCAATGGTGCTGTCCTTGGGTTATCACGCTCAGAAATAGATGCCAAGTTCGATGCCATTGCTGGATTCGCTGATATTGGTGCACATCTTGACCAGCCTGTAAAAACCTATTCTAGCGGGATGATGGTGCGACTTGCGTTTGCGGTTCAGGTGCAACTCGAACCTGACATTCTTATCGTTGATGAAGCTCTTGCCGTAGGTGATGCTCTTTTTCAGAAGCGCTGTTTCCAGCAAATTGAGAAGTTAACCAGCAATGGGGTTACTCTGCTGTTTGTTTCTCACGATCAAGAGTCTGTTCGCACTCTGACAAATAAGGCCATCCTACTCGACCGAGGGACTCAACTGAGCACTGGCCTGTCTTCAGAAGTATTACTTGAATATCGCCGTTTGCTGCATCAGGAAGAGAGTAAGTATTTCTCACAATTAGCAGAAGATGTGGCAGCGCACGCCGATGCGACCCGAGAAGAGAATAAAACCTCGACCTCTACCGCCTCCGCTGAGACTACCGTGCCCGCTGAAAATGCTTCGGCGGACGAAACCTCTCAGTCACGTACCGATAAGCTCTCTTTCGGTGAAGGCGAAGCAGAAGTAGAAAGCGTTGAGTTGTTTACCGTTTCGGGTGAACGCAGTAATGCATTTAACCCTGGTGATAAAATCAAAATTAGGGTGAATTGCAAAGTCAACAAAGACATTAATCATATTAATGTCGGTATCCGGATACGCAATAAGGAAGGCGTCAAGATTTATTCATGGGGCACCTTAAACCAGGACATGTTTGTGCGTTTCCATCAGCTCGAACAACCGCAGTTCTGGGAGCGTGAATTTAAAGCCGGAGAGCGCTTTTATGTTGATATGGAATTTGAGTGCACATTAGGTACAAACCTGTACGAGATACAGGCTGCCGTATCATATGAGGGCACACCAAACTATTTCTCGCAACGCATTCTGCACTGGCGTGATGAAGCCGCCTTCTTCCACGTTAATGTCTTGCGCGATGAATATTTCTTCGGTGGCATATTAGATCTAAAAATGAACGCAGAGTGGTAAGTCGATGAAAGATATTTCAATCACTGATTATCTCGGTCCCGGAGTTTATCTACTATATCATTACCCTCAGGAATCAGGCGCTCTGATTGCTGAGAAGGGTTATAAGGTATGTTATTGCAACGACTTTTCGCATTTAGCAGATATTATTGACGATAATCAGGCTGATTTTATTCTGATTAGCGACGCCGAGGGTAAATTCGATGAATATACCGACATTATCAGGCTATCGGCACAATCTTCGATAAAAAAAGTCTCCATCGATACATTAGTGAAAAAAAATCAACGCGATCTTTACCTTAATTTTGTTGAGGCATCACGCCGCTTAGGCTATCCGTTGGATTCTGCTTTTTCTTTGCTAAACCCTGGTTATGATGGCTCGTTCCATAATGATCAACATCTCAGGATGGTGCTGAGCTTTAGCCATGAACAGCTCAATGATTCAGATGTAGCTCCGAGTGAAAGCGCGGAAAGCGCGATTACCGGTAAAAGCGTCACCAGTGCCCTGCCCTATGTACGCCCTGGGGACAGGGTGCTCGTTATTTCCGAATCGGGCCACTCAGCAAGGGACATTAAACGTATTTTGTCAGAACAGACAAAAGCATCTATGGTCCAAATCTGTTCATTAGACGATATCGAAGAGGCCTTACAAAAGGATCGTGGCTATCATTTCATTCTGGTTGATAAATACACAGATGATGATTTAATCAAGGCCCTTGATAGCATTACCACCAGCTTATTACCCGCGGGCCGGTACGTATTTTTTAAAGCAAGTCAGACGGTCATTCATGCGCTAGACAACCTGAACGTTCAGCCTGAAGTCTATTTCATTTATGAACACGGTAAACTGAAGGCAAAAACACACCAGGGAGAAGAAATTACAGTTTCTCCTGAAATATGTGTATTAATGAAAAGTCCTTTAGAAAATACAAAAGTAGTATACGAAGAGACTATTTATAGTTACTCAACCCCGCCAGAAAATCTTTTAGCCTTTGCCAGAGATTATACTCATCCATGGCTAATTCGTGGCATTGTTGAGTTTCCATTCAGAAACCGCTCAGCTTATCATCTGAAGCAATATAGTCGACAAATTTTGCAGCGTTTTGACGCTAAAAGTCCCGACTATGCAGCTGCATTAGCAATATTAGGGTATCAGTTACTTAGCAATGGCGATGACTCTGATGAAATTTTAGACAAACTTATAGCCTATTGCTCCGGAGTGTTGAAACTAGAGCATCCAACACCACATCAATATCGCTGGTATATCTCGCTGTCGACACTACTTGGTCTTATTTATAATAAAAATAATGATAAAGTTAAGGCCTTAATTCACTTTTCTCACGCGGCAAATACCTGCGTTGGAAAATTCAGTCCTTCCATTGGCACGAAGACACTACAGAGTCTGTACTCGCAGACTATTATATTAATTTCTTTGAAGAAAATATCTAGCGCTGAGATAATTGTTGAAAGAGGAATAAAAAGGGGTATACAACTACTTTATCAAAACCCCGAGGAACTGGTAGGTAAAATATCACAACCGTTCAATTTCGTCCTGTTTATTTATCATGACATTATTGACTGGATCATTAAGTTAGTAAACATTAAGAATGCAATCTCTTGCAAAAAGTTCAATATTGCAAATAATGATAACAACAATACCTGGTCGTCCTTGCTTCATGAACGCATGAACGCTATCAACAATATGTCACGAATGATAGACGAGCGCGACAACACAATTCATTCGCAAACAGGTTTAATTGATGAACGTGACAATACCATTACGGTCCAGAAGAGCTTAATTGATGAGCGCGACCAGACTATTCACGCCCAAAAAAACTTAATTGATGAACGCGATAACACTATTTATTCACAGCAGAGTTTAATTGATGAGCGTGACCAGACTATTCACGCCCAAAAGAACTTAATTGATGAACGCGACAAGACTATTCATCAGCAAAATCAGTTGATTGATGGTTTACAGGAGGAAGTCAGCACTAAGGAACAGCAAATCACTGAATTGCTTAACAAAAACAATGAAATTATTGTGTTAAATGATGAAAAAGAACGACACCTGACCCAACTCTCTGCGGATCTCGAACGGGCCAGCTCAACTCTGCGTAAAATTAATAGCACGCCAGTAATTGGGCGTTTACTGCGCATACTAAACATAAAATAATTCTATTTATCAAAGGTTACAATGGCTAATATTGCTTGGTTTATTCCTCAACTCATCGAAGGGTCTGGTGGCCACCGCACGATGCTGCAGCACGCCTCTTATCTTGAGAAAATGGGTCATACCTGTGTTATCTATCTTGAAGATAAGAGCGGGAAAACGAGTGGTACTGAAGTAATCCATAAACTTTTTGGCATGAAATTCAAAAATGTCGTTTATGACTGGAATAATGCCCAACCCTGTGACGCAGCGGTAGCCACAATATGGTACTCTGCGCCTTTCGTTGCCGCACTCCCGTTTGACTGCCAGCGCCTGTACTTTGTACAGGATTTCGAAGCCTACTTTAACCCGGTGGGTGATGCATTTCTGATGGCTGAGAATTCATATTGCTACGGACTTACGCCAATTACTATTGGTCGCTGGCTACGCCACAAGCTGCATAACGATTTCTCGGTTGAAAGCTACCACTTTGAGTTCGGTGCAAATAATAATATCTATAAACGGATTCCAGCGATCAAAAAAGAGAAAGCGGTTTGCTTTATTTATCAGCCAGATAAGCCAAGACGCTGTTCGCGCATTGGTATTGAAGCTTTAGGTATCGTTAAACACTGCATGCCTGATGTTAAAATATATCTCTATGGTTCATCAATTAATGATAGCCTGTGGTTCGAGCATGAAAATCTTGGGTTATTGGATCTGGCTAAATGCAATGAGTTATATAACAAATGCTCCGTAGGGCTTTGTATTAGCTCTTCGAACCCCTCACGTATCCCATTTGAAATGATGAATGCGGGGTTGCCGGTTGTCGAAGTCTGGCGTGAAAATAATCTTTACGATTTTAACGAAGAAGCAATGTTGTTATGTAAACAGACGCCGGAAAGTATTGCTGCCGGGATCATGAAGATTCTTAACGATGCTGATTTATCCGACAGAATGAGCAGTGCGGGTCAGAAGTTTATGGGTGGTCGGACGCTGGAAACAGAGACAGAAGGTTTTTACCAGGCATTTAACAATGTCATGAATGGCCAGCAACCGACGGCTGAAGACATTTCTCGTTCATACAGCAAGTCCGCCTTTGAAGCACCACTTGCCAGACCAGATATAGCTAATACATTAACATTTTCTCATCAGAGCCTTTTAAAACGGGTCGCTCTGCGCTTACCTTTGTTTGTTCGCCCCCCTCTTCGTGCTCTTTATTTTAAGTTGAAGAAGTAATCCAGATGAATAAATTTAAACTCAAAACAGTTGATGTATGGGATACTATCCTGCGCCGTAACTGCCATCCAGATTTCATAAAACGTTCAACTGCATATTATTTTTTCCTGAAATATCATAAAAATCATAATATTGATTCTGTTGATCAACTGTTTGCTAAGCGGGTAGAAATAGAGCATGCCATCGGTCAAGAAAATAAAGCGCTTGGCTATGATGATGAATATCTTATTCAGGATGTTATGCAGCAATGGGTAGAAAACTATATCTCTGCTGAGCAGCATGATACTGCGGCGATCTCGAATGAGCTGTATACCTGGGAAATGGAACAAGAGAAAAAAACGATCTATCTTGACCCAGGTATTAAAGATTTTTTAGCGCAGTATCCTGCTGATACAACGCTTTTTCTGTCTGACTTCTACACATCAGCCGATGATTTGAAAAAACTTCTGCATAGCGCAGGCATGGATACTTCGATTATTGCTGACGGCATTTCATCGGTTGATGAGCGTCTGAACAAGCGTAGTGGGCAACTTTTTGATTTTGTACAGAAAAAATATCAACTTTCTCCTGCTGACTGGGTGCATATTGGCGATAACGAATGGTCAGACGTAAAAATACCCGCAGCAAAAGGCATTAATAGCATTCGCTATCTCCCGACGGAACAACATCAGCTGCGTGAGCAAAAAGAGTCTCTCTGGCATAATAATGAAGCATTAACCGAGACGCTCATCAATAAGATAATCCAGGAGCATGCCAAATCTGAGAATCTGCCTGTTGACTTCTTATTAGGCCTGAAAACCACACCACTGATTGCTGGTTTTTGCCTCAAAATTTTAGAGCAGGCTATTTCTTCAAACAGTGAAAAAATATTATTCTTCACCCGTGAAGGCGAATTTTTCATTAAAGCATTCGATGTCTTGAGCAATCATCTGAAAACAAGCATTAGCGATACAAAACTACCAGAAATTGATATTCTGGAAGTCAGCAGATTAGCGACTTTTGCGCCATCGCTGCAAGAGATAAGTCTGAAAGAGATGATGCGCGTGTGGAATCTATATAGCACGCAATCCATCAATGCTTTATTTAAAACGCTCAATGTTGATACGACTGAATTCCAGAGTTTCATTGATAAATATGAGATTCCTGCTGATGAACAAATCCAGTACCCGTGGCAGGATAGTCGCGTCCAACAGCTATTTGACGACGCCTCGTTTAAGGAAAAACTCTGGCAGCACGTGCTACAGCAGCGGGCTCTTTTAAAGCGCTACTTTGCGACAAAAGGGTTACGTGATGATGTTGATGCTAAAGTCTGTGTGGTTGATGTCGGCTGGCGTGGCACGATTCACGATAACATCGCCCTGCTATACCCGAATATACACTTCACCGGCGTCTACCTTGGGCTGCAAAAGTTTCTCAACGATCAGCCGTCAAATACATCAAAGGTTGCTTTTGGCCCGGATCTGAACCACCAGCTGGAGTACCCGCATTTTCTTGATTCGGTCGCCCCCATTGAGATGATCACCAACTCCCCGTCCGGCAGCGTTACGGGGTATGAGGAAGAAAATGGAAAACTCGTTGCTATCCGTAATGTTAACAGTGACGAAAACAATGCATGGCATAACTTTACCAGAACCTTCCAGGAAGGGATTCTGGCGGGTATGGAGTCCTTCTCTGCTGCCGTTTTAAGTCACGGGCTTACGCATGTTCAGGTACGCAGCTACGCCCTGAAAGTGTGGGATGTGCTGATTAGCGGTAATAACAAATCGCTGACGGATGCCTTTAACAATTTAAACCATAACGAAACATTTGGTTTAGGCGGGTACATTAAAAAGAGCCATGTACCTTCGACCTGCGAGATACTCAGTGCTTTATGGAATAGTGAGCACAGGAAAAACCTGATTAGCTTTATCAAAGCGAATCAGTGGAGTGATGGCATACGTAATCGGGACAATCTTTCCTGGCTAAATAAAAATATTTTAGCGTTGACGATTGACCTTGCCGTTTTTTACAAAAGAAAATTCCATCGCAAATAGCTGTTAACTGCACTATAACAATCCGGGTGGTAGCGATAAGTTACCACCCAATTTATAATCTAAAAATAAATAACAGAGAAGTTAATGAAAACTTCCGCAAGAATTGAGGCCCTTGATGGTCTTAGATTTACAGCATTCATGATGGTTATGCTATATCATTATTTTTCGCCAGTCCGTCATCAGGATTTCTGCCAAAAGAGGGCTTTGTTGAATAAATCGAACTTTTGCTGAGTTGAAGGATCAGATCACGCATCCTCCCGACAACACAGACCATTCCGTGGCAAAGCAAAAGTTCAGAATCACCAACTGGTCCACCTACAACAAA
>OKVJ01000906.1_pt1 | contig 10719 bp, 11 predicted proteins | sample 1606921 | NCBI WGS metagenome assembly OKVJ01 (sample SAMN03281016, study PRJEB24777) | human gut metagenome | isolation source: fecal sample PR161 from 1 month old female Malay infant, caesarean...
CCCTATACCTATCAGGATGGCGTGATGCAACCCGATGCCGTACGCGCCGTTTTCAACGCCCCCGATCCGCTGGCGGTGTGGGCGGCAGACGACGCGCTGTTTGCCGGCCTGGCGAAATCCGCCGATTTTTTAACCCTGCTGCGTCGTACCGTCGCGGAGCTTGAGCAGTGGATAAAACAACCTGAATCGCAACTGGCGGCAGTGTAAGGGGGCGCTATGTATCTGGGCATCGATATTGGAACCTCTGAATTAAAAGCGCTGCTGATTGATGGCGACGGTGAGATTGTCGCTTCGGCGCATGCTGCATTGACCGTGCAACGTCCGCATCCGCACTGGGCGGAGCAGGACCCACAAGCCTGGTGGCAGGCCTGTGGCCGCGTGGTTACCGAACTGCGTCAGCAGCATCCGCAACAGTGGGCGGCCGTCCGCGCCATCGGTCTGTCGGGTCAGATGCACGGTGCGGTACTGCTTGATAATGACGGCAACGTGTTGCGTCCCTGCATTCTGTGGAATGACACCCGCAGCGCCGACGAGTGTGCATGGCTGAGTGAGCATCACCCGGAAATGATGGCTATCAGCGGCAACATGATCATGCCGGGGTTTACCGCACCGAAGCTGGTGTGGGTGGCCCGTCATGAACCGGAAGTGTTCAGCCAGGTGGCAAAAGTACTGTTGCCAAAAGATTACCTGCGCTGGCGTTTAACCGGTGAGTTTGTCAGCGATCCCTCCGATGCGGCAGGTACCCTGTGGCTGGATGTGGCAAAACGCGACTGGTCAGACGAACTGCTTGCCATGACTGACCTCAATCGCAGCCAGATGCCATCACTGGTGGAAGGCAGCGAATCCAGCGGGACGCCGTGTGCCGGGCTGGCAACCGAGTGGGGCTTAAGCTCCTCGGTGGTGGTCGCCGGGGGCGGGGGAGATAACGCCACCTCCGCTGTGGGCGTCGGTGCGGTGGCGCCGGGAGACGCGTTTATCTCTCTCGGTACGTCCGGGGTGATTTTCGTGGTCAACGATGCGCTGCAGGCGGACCCGGACTCTGGCGTACATGCCTTCTGCCATGCGCTCCCCGGGCGCTGGCACCAGATGAGTGTGATGCTGAGCGCCGCCAGTTGCCTGCGCTGGATCTGTAATCTGCTTTCGGTCACCGAAAGCCAGTTGATGGACGAGATTGCCCAACTGACGGACGAGGAGCTGAAACGCGCACCGGTGTTCCTGCCTTATCTGTCCGGGGAGCGCACGCCGCATAACGATCCGCTGGCGGCGGGAAGTTTTTTCAATCTGCGCCATGAAACCCGCCGCGCGCTCTTGGGTTATGCGGTGATTGAAGGGGTCACTTTCGGCCTGTGTGATGGGCTGAATGTACTGGGTAACGCCTCGATTTCCCGATGCAGCCTGACCGGCGGTGGGGCGCGAAGCCCGCTGTGGGCGCAACTGATTGCCGATGTGCTGAACATCCCCATGGTTACGCACCCGGCAAGTTCTTCCGGTGCGCTGGGGGCTGCGCGTCTGGCCTGGCTGGCGGATGGCGGCGACGAGGCGAAGGTCTGCCTCAAGCCCCCGGTGGTCGCCCGGTTTATGCCACAGCCTGAACGCGGCGAATGGCTGGTTAAGCGGCTGGCCCTGTTCCGTCTGCTCTATCAGCAACAGCAGGTCGCCCGCCCATTACTGCCTTAAATGTCCTGCCCCGGCCTCTGTACCCTCGCCGGGGCCTGTTTCCCGGCTTATAAAGGAAGATTGTTATGCAATCTAATGAATACTGGTTTGGCTTACCGAAAAAACTGCTCTGGGGATTTGTGGCTATCGCCATTTTTATGGCTGGCGATGGCTTTGAAATGGCTTTCTTATCAAAACATATAACCGATATGGGCTTCTCGCCCGCGCAGTCGGCTGTCGTCTTTACGATTTACGGCCTGGCAGCAGCGCTGGCAGCGTGGGCATCCGGCGTGGTGGCGGAGCTTATCACCCCACAGCGCGCCATGACCATTGGCTGTGTCCTGTGGGTCATTATGCATGCGCTGTTTATGTCGATGGGGCTGGGAATGCGTAACTACCCGCTGATGCTGTTGTTCTATGGCATTCGCGGTCTGGCCTATCCGATGTTTATCTACTCTTTCATGCTGATGCTGGTCCAGGTGCTGCCGCGCCCGAATCTGGCGGCGGCGACGGGCTGGTTCTGGGCCATGTATTCCATCGGCATTGGCGTGGTAGGCAGTTACCTGCCAAGCCTGACCATTCCGATGTTTGGTGAAACGGGGACGCTGTGGTTTGCCATCGTCTGGGTCGGTTGCGGTGGCCTTGTGGCGTTCGTGAGTTTGCGTAATGTGCCGGTAGATCGTTCACGGGTGAATTTGCCGCTGCGTGACAAAATGACCGAGCTTTCCCGCGCGGCGACCATTCTGTTTACTAACCGTGACATCTTCTATGCCTGCCTGATTCGTATTATCAATACGCTGTCGCTTTTTGGTTTTGCGATTGTGATGCCACTGCTGTTCGTTGACCGACTGGGCTTTAGCATCTCTGAATGGCTGCAAATCTGGGCGGTGTTCTTCTTCGTTACCATCTTCACCAATATTTTCTGGGGGATCACCGGGGAATACATCGGCTGGATCCGCCAGGTGCGCTGGTTCGGCTGCCTGGGAATGGCAATCTCCAGCCTGACGTTTTACTACCTGCCGGTCTATGCCGGGCATAACTTCGCGGTGGCGCTCATTCCGGCAATCATGCTGGGGATTTTTGTTGCGGCTTTCGTACCGATGACAGCGGTCTTCCCGACACTGGAGCCGCATCACAAAGGCGCGGCAGTCTCCATCTACAACCTCTCTGCCGGGATGAGTAACTTTGCCGCCCCGGCGATTGCCTCCGCATTATTGCCGTTTTTCGATATCGTGGGTGTGGTATGGGCCTACACCGGGCTGTATATCTTCGCCGGCGTGCTGACCTTTATCATCAAAGTGCCGCAGCCCAAACGCGTACGCCAGGGGCATTCCCCGGAAGAGGTGGAACAGAGCGTGTAAGCTGGCATAAGGCGCAGTGTTCCTGCGCCTTATCGCGTTTTTTCCAGCCGATAAGCCCAGTCGTCATAATCCACGCCGTTAATCGTGTAACCCTTTTCCAGCACCTGCGTTCGCGTAAACCCGAGTTTTTCCAGTAGCCGCACCGACCCCTGATTCTCCGCCAGCACCCAGGCATTCAGCGCCGTGACGCGGGTGTGTGTAAAGGCGTAATCCCGAAGGGCTTTCACTGCCTCACTGGCAAAACCTTTCCCCTGCGCGAAAGGGGCGATGGCATAGCCCACATCGGCTTCCTGAGGATTTTGCGAACTGATGCTCAGCCCAATGTCACCCACGGATTGGCCATTTTTGTCGCGAATCACCCGCGCCTGGCGATCGTTCAGGCGGGATATAAAAAGAGTGCGGATATCTTCTTCACTGGCGATGGTGCCCATAAAGCGCATGACGTCCTGGCTTTGGCGTAGAGCGAGGAAAAAAGGCCAGTCGTCCTCGGTAAATGGGGAGAGCGTCAGGCGCTCGGTGGTCAATATCATGAAAGGGAGCACCATTCCGGTTGCAAAGCGTTTTAGCTTAGCACCGGAATGGCACGAGTAAACACCTTATAATGGTGGGGGCGTCACCACATCCTTGAGCGCTTCTTCTAAATCAAACCAGCGAAACGCAAATCCGGAGGCTTCAAGGCGCTTTGGCAGCGCGCGCTGGCCGCCAAGGACCAGCACCGAGGATTCACCCATCATCAGGCGCACGGTGGCGGCCGGGGCGTGCATAACCGCCGGACGGTTCAATGCATGTCCCAGCGCGTGAGCGAACTGCTCGTTACGTGCCGGGTAGGGCGAGACCATATTGAACGGGCCGCGCAGGTCGTTATTGAGTAACCAGATGATGCCGTTGGCCATATCGTCGATATGAATCCAGGACATGTACTGGTGCCCGGTGCCGACCGGACCGCCAAGGCCGACGCGAAAGAGCGGCAACAGTTTGGCTATCGCCCCGCCTTTACGCGCAATGACGACCCCTGTACGCAGTAAACAGACGCGGGTGCGTTCACTTTCCGCGCCGCTGGCGATCTGCTCCCAGCGGGCGCACAGTTCGTGAGTAAATTCGTTATGCGGCGTCTCGTCCTCTGTGATGACGGCATCCCCGGTATCGCCATAATAGCCAACGGCGGAACCGGAGATAAACACTTCCGGCGGATTCGCGCTGGCTAAGATGAGATCGACCAGCCTCTGGGTTATTTTCCAGCGACTTTCACACAGGCGCTGTTTTTGCTCATCGGTCCAGCGCTTTTCGGCAATCGGTTCGCCTGCCAGGTTGATGACGGCGCCGAAATCATTGAGATCAGTGAGATCGTCCAGACCCGGTAGCAGCGCAACCGTATCGCCAAGCGTCTGCTGCGCTTTGGCGGGATCGCGTGTTACCACGGTGATGGAATGGTCCAGCTCTTGTAAACGAGGAATCAGAAAACGACCAATCAGGCCTGTACCACCGGTAATCAGAATCTTCATGCAACCTCCAGGGCTACGCTTGACGACGCCAGCTCATGGTCATGGACACAGAGTCGGCGTAACGCAATGCGTGAAGTTTATCGATCTCAACTTCAGCATAAGTGACCCAGTGATGTTCGCATGCGATATTCAGCACATCCTGAGTTAATTTTTCCAGTAACGAGAAGCGGTTACTCTCGACATGGTGAATTATGCTTTTAGTTATCGTGCGGTAGTTTAGCGCGTCATTGATATCTTCGCTGACGCGGGCCTTATCGGCCGGATAATGAATGGTGATATTGATAATGATATCCTGACGGTTAGTGACCTCTTCTTCTTTGATACCGATAAATGTGCGCAGGCGCAGATTTTTAATCCGAATAATGGCGTCTGGTTGTGGCATTGCAGGCTTCCCTCAGTAATAACAATTTCATCATACACGAGGAAAACATTACTGACTTTTAGATTTGCTGTGCTTTTGCCAGCGCACTTATGGTCCCTGGCCGGGTGCGAATGCGCTCAAACCAGTTATTCACCGCCGGGTAGTTATCCAGTGCGATTCGCTGCCGCTGGTGGGCATTAACCCATGGCCAGGCTGAGATATCAGCAATACTGTAATGCTCGCCTGCCAGCCAAGGTGTCGACTCAAGTCTTTTGTTCATTACGCCATACAGCCGCTGGGTTTCTACCTGATAGCGTTCGATGGCGTAAGGGATAGGCTGTGGGGCGAAGTGGTTAAAATGGTGGTTCTGGCCGAGCATCGGCCCCAGCCCGCTAACCTGCCAGAACAGCCATTGCAGGGTGGTGTGTCTTTCGCGCAGTTCACCGCTCAGTAGTTTGCCGGTTTTTTCTGCCAGATAGAGCAAAATGGCTCCGGATTCAAACAAGCTAATGGGGGTGCCACCATCGACTGGAGCGTGGTCGATGATCGCCGGGATTTTGTTGTTGGGAGAAATAGCAAGAAAATCAGGACGAAATTGCTCGCCTTTGCTGATATCAACCCGAATAAGCCGCCAGGCCAGCTCAGCTTCTTCAAGGAAAAGCGTGATTTTCTGCCCGTTTGGTGTCGGAGCGTAAAAGAGATCAATCATTTGTTCTCCTGTATCGCAATATCGGTTTTATTGAGTATAGGCGTTACTTATCACGCGTGAGTTTTCATCAAGTGACAGTCTTAACAGGACGTTATATTTTGATGGTAAACCTAATCGTTGAGAGGATGTTATGAGCGAGTCGACAATCACGTTGTGGTCAGATGCGGATTTTTTCTCCCCTTATGTCATGTCTGCTTATGTAGCGCTTCAGGAAAAAGGGCTGTCCTTTAGCCTGAAAACAGTTGATCTGGAAAATGGGGAGCAGCAGAAGACAGGATGGACTGGCTATCATCTTACTCGCCGCGTACCCGTACTGGAAATTGACAGTTTTGAGCTCAGCGAATCCTCGGCAATAGACGAATATCTGGAAGAGTGCTTTGCGCCGCCGGAATACGAACGTATCTATCCTCACGATTTACAAAAACGTGCCCGTGCCCGCCAGGTACAGGCATGGGTCCGCAGCGATCTGATGCCGATTCGCGAAGAGCGCAGCACCGATGTGATCTTCGCCGGGGTGAAGAAAGCGCCGCTCAGCGCCGCAGGTCAGCAAAGTGCCGCCAAACTTTTTGCCCTTGCCGGAGAGTTGCTGGCACACGGTAAACCGAATCTGTTTGGCGAGTGGTGTATCGCGGATGCCGATCTGGCCCTGATGATTAACCGACTGGTAATGAATGGCGATGAGGTACCGGAGCGTCTGGTGGATTACGCCACCTTCCAGTGGCAGCGCTCCTCGATACAACGCTATGTCGCACTGTCAGCGAAGCGTGCGGGCTGAGACCTGGTCGCGCTTGCGGTATGATACGGCACTCTCTTTAACCAGAGGTGTAGTGATGAAACTGATGTTCGCATCCGATATTCACGGCTCGCTGCCTGCCACCGAACGCGTACTGGCGTTGTTTACTGAAAGCGGGGCGCAGTGGTTAGTGATTTTGGGTGATGTGCTCAATCACGGGCCAAGAAACGCGCTGCCGCAAGGGTACGCGCCCGCGCAGGTAGCGGAGCGGCTTAATGAACATGCATCACGCATTATTGCGGTACGTGGCAACTGTGACAGCGAAGTCGATCAGATGCTGCTCAATTTCCCCATTACGGCCCCCTGGCAGCAGGTATTATTGCCTGCACAGCGCCTGTTTTTGACCCACGGTCACCTGTTCGGGCCGGATAATCTACCGCCGCTGGCGCAGGGCGATGTGCTGGTCTATGGTCATACTCATCTGCCGGTGGCGCAGCGGCAGGGGGACATTTTTCACTTTAATCCGGGCTCGGTGAGTATTCCCAAAGGGGGATTCGACGCCAGTTACGGCATGCTGGAAGAGGGTGTTTTGCGCATAATGGCACTGAATGATAAGCGGCTTATTGCACAGGTCGCGATTAATCCGTAAGTTACCCTTCAACTAAAACGCGCCATAAGAGCGCAATGACGAGACATTTCTGATGGTGGAACCGAATCATTTTACAGGCACGGAGTGGGTGGATATTGTCAGCGAGGACAACGAGGTCATCGCCCAGGCGAGTCGCGAGCAAATGCGCGCGCAATGTTTGCGTCACCGCGCGACCTATATCGTCGTCCATGATGGTATGGGTAAGATCCTGGTTCAGCGCCGTACGGAAACTAAAGATTTTATGCCGGGTATGCTGGATGCCACAGCAGGCGGCGTTGTGCAGGCTGACGAAGTGCTGCTGGATTCCGCTCGCCGTGAAGCCGAAGAAGAGCTTGGTATTGCCGGTGTCCCGTTTGCTGAGCATGGCACTTTTTATTTCGAAGACGAACACTGCCGGGTTTGGGGCGGGTTGTTTAGCTGTGTCTCCCACGGTCCATTTGCCCTGCAGGAAGAGGAAGTGAGCGAAGTCTGGTGGATGACGCCGGAAGAGATCACCGCCCGCTGTGATGAATTCACGCAAGATTCGCTAAAAGCGCTGGCGCTGTGGATGAGCCGTAATGCCAGCAACTCTGTCGAAAAAGCCGAAGAAACAGAATAGGGTGATGGCGAAAAGCCAGGCCTGAAAAAATGTTGATCTGAATAACTGAATAAGCCGCGCCGATGAATAATCAGCGTGGCTTTTTACGCGCGGAAAACAATGGGAAAATTTAAGGTGACGGGGTTTGGCTTTTGTACTATTTTGAAAGGTTGCAAAAAATATAACGAAAAAGGAATTTTACATGCTCTCAGCCATTCAACTCACGCCAGATCAGACCTTTGAATTTCTCCTTAATGTTGCCATTACCCGCCCTGTATTTTTATGGGGGGCGCCGGGGATTGGCAAAAGCGCGCTGGTACGACGTTTTGCTGATGAAGTCGGCATGGAGTGCGTCTCGCTACTGGGTAGCCAGCTTGCGCCAGAAGATCTGCTGGGTATTCCCCAAATTGACGGGCAATGTTCGCGATTTTATCCTCCGGCAAATATCGTTCGTGACAAACCCTTCGTTTTATTTCTGGATGAGCTGAACGCCTCTTCCCATGAAATTCAGAAAGCCTTTTATTCGTTAATTCTGGAACAGCGTATTGGCGAGTATCGGCTGCCGGAAGGCACCGTTGTCATTGGCGCCGGGAACCGTGCAAAGGATGCGGCCATCGTAAAACCGATGCCCTCGGCGCTGATCAACCGCATGGTGCATGTTCATCTGCGCGCCGACCATCGTCAATGGCTGCACTGGGCTATCAATGAATCCTCTATTCACCCCTGGGTTGTAGAGTACATTCAGCTACGTCCGGATCAACTCTGGAATGAGCCACCGAAGCATGAAGAACCTTTTTCGACGCCACGCAGCTGGCACATGCTTTCTGATGCCCTTAAATCGTTTGGCGAGACTATCAGTGATGAGATGCTGGAAGCGCTGATCTATGGTCTTTTATCGCCTGCGCATGCGGCGAGTTTTAAAGGGTTTATCAAACAGATTCGCCAAAAACATACCGTTTCCTCCATTCTTAAAGGCGATGCGAACTGGCCGGACGATCCTGCCGATCGCGACATTCTCTATTTCCTTGCGCAATCTTTCCGCACGTATCTTTATAAAGAGCTGCCAGAAACGGACAAGACATTGCGTAATGAGCACAAGCAACTCGCGATGAGAGCGAAAGACTGCCTGAAAACGCTGGCGCGAATTAGCGTAGAGATTGCGCAATCTGTGATGAGTGAAGACGAACAGGGCAAAAAACTTCCGGCCTGGTTTTTACTGGAGGTTGCTCGCGATCTTCCTCGCCTGGCGGTAAGGAATTAAGGCCATGAAACGTAAAACGGAGCGTAACCCTGCGCTTGATGCCTGTCAGGCCGGGTTGCAGATTATCGCATGGCATCCGTTATTCTCCCCCATTTTTGCTCACATCTATGTCCGTTTTGACCATACGCACGCGCAGGTGAGTGCGAAAAACTGGCTGGCAATCAGCAGTGATGGCTATTTGTGGCTCAATGCAAAGCGCCATGCCCGGCCAGAACAATGGGCGCGGATGGTTGCCCAGGCGCTGGTGGCGCTGGGGTTCGGTTATATAACGCCCCGGACGCCTGAGACAACATGGGAGCTGGCAGTACTGATTTCTACAATGCATTTTTGCGAAGGGCTAAAAATCGGTCCATTGCCAGAAGAATTGCAGTCTTACCTTTTTCCGCACGATATACACAGCGACGCTGAACTTCTGTTTCGACAATTGCAGGAAGAGGGTATTTCGGAATCACTTGCCCGTTGGCAGACCATTTATTGTGGTGAGCAACGTCATTTTGTTCACGTTGAAAAATCGTCACGCTATCACTCCATTAACTGGCAGGCGTTGCTGGCTGATGGTCTGAGCAATAGCGTCAGCCAGGCACTTGAACAGGTGGGTGGATATCAGCCGCAGCCGGGTCAGAAGTATCGGCTGACGCTAGCGCAGAAAGCCCGGCAACAGATAATGACCCTTTATCCCTTGCTGGGGGCGCTGGCTGCAGGATTCGACATTGAAGAAGATGCGAAGTTATGCAGCCAGTATGATATTGCCGTGGCGGCGATTGACGTCGGTATTGGCAAAATCTGGATCAACCCGATGGCCCGCTTAACCCAGGCGGAGATGCTATTTGTTTTTGCCCACGAACTGTTACATGCAGGATTGAACCATGCATCCCGCCGCCGCGGGCGCGATGCGGAACTGTGGAATGTGGCCTGCGATTTTATCATCAACGACTGGCTTATTGAGATGCAGGTTGGTGCACCGCCAGAGCTGGGATTGCTCTATGACGCCCGGTTCAGGGGAATGTCGGCAGAAGAAATTTATGATTCGCTCGCCATGGATATGCGCCGGTCGCGCAAGCTGATCACTCTGAGGGGCAGGGCGGGGGGCGATATTCTGGGTGAGGACGGCGATCCGCGATTTATGAATGCCGAGGCCTATTGTCGTCGGGCCTTGTATCAGGGAATGGAGCGTTGTCTGTATGACCAGAGCCGGGGGACGTTACCTGCCGGATTGATTGAAGAAATCCGCAGCCTGGCGCAACCACCTGTACCGTGGGATGTCGCGCTGGCTGAGTGGTTCGATGAGCATTTCCCGCCGCCTGAGCGACGTCGTACCTATGCGCGTCCGTCTCGTCGTCAGAGCGCGACACCGGATATTCCCCGACCAGCCATTCAGCCCCCGACAGAAGAGGAGAGGCATTCGCGTGTTTTTGGCGTCATTCTGGATACTTCCGGTTCGATGGACCCTAAGTTGCTGGGCAAGGCGCTTGGCGCCATCGCCAGTTATTCACTGGCGCGCGAGGTGTTTGCCGTGCGCTTTATCTGTTGTGACGCAAAAGCTTACGATCGCGGCTGGGTCCAGCCTGAACAACTTCTTCACCATTTTACGCTGCAAGGGCGAGGTGGTACTGTTTTGCAACCTGGTATTGATTTACTGGATAGCCTGGCGTTGCGCGGAGATTTCCCGCGTGGCGGACCGTTACTGATTATTACCGACGGGTTTTGCGAGAATTATGTTTCGGTGAAAATGGAGCATGCCTGGTTATTGCCTCAGAATCATCGGCTGCCCTTTGTCCCCCGAGGGAAGGTGTTTTCACTAAGCTAAAAAAAAGCTCCTGCATGCAGGAGCTTTTTCAGTTAACGGCAATTATTTCTGCTGAGCAGACTGAATTGCAGTCAGGGCGATGGTGTAGACGATATCGTCAACC
>OKVJ01000913.1_pt1 | contig 10660 bp, 8 predicted proteins | sample 1606921 | NCBI WGS metagenome assembly OKVJ01 (sample SAMN03281016, study PRJEB24777) | human gut metagenome | isolation source: fecal sample PR161 from 1 month old female Malay infant, caesarean...
AAGGAGTCAGAAAGGTTATAATCATTAATAAAAAAGCAGTGCAGTCCCAGCGAAAATAATAAATGCTCCAGATAGTAACCGACTGCCTTGCTGGTTCCCCGTGCCACCAGAAAGATATTCCGTGAACCGCGCAATGTTTTTGCACAATCCCGGATCTGATCTTCATTAATCAGTGTGAAGGTCTTATGAATATTATTCTCGAGCTGTTTTTTATAGGATGCAGGTGCTTTTTTCTCTGCTTTATTTTGTGAGAGGATATGATTGTTAATCTGAAATTTAAGTTCTTTAAACCCGCTGAAACCTAATTTCTGGGATAAATTGATAATCACCGTTTTGGACACAAACGTTTTGGCGACTAATTCATTAATATTTAACCAGGGGATATCGGCAATATTTTCCGTAAGATATTTTAATACTTTCTTCTCACTGACGGTTAAGTTGTCGTAATTCTTCAGAAAATCCAGCATATCCGGCACTCCCCCATTTCAGCAGCGGTATCTCTCAATAATACCTCATAATGATGATAAACAGTGGGATATTATAAAATACAAACCGGACACACAAAAAAAAGCCCGTAACCAATCAGGTTACGGGCTTTTTCAGCAAACAATTGCAGTCAGACTACATGATTACATCATGCCGCCCATACCGCCCATGCCGCCCATACCACCGGCTGCACCTAAATCCATTTTGTCGTCTTTAGGCAGTTCAGTGATCATCGCTTCAGTGGTGATCATCAGACCCGCGATAGAACCGGCGAACTGCAGAGCAGAACGGGTTACTTTAGTCGGATCCAGGATACCCATTGCGATCATGTCGCCGTATTCTTCGGTGGCTGCGTTGTAACCATAGTTACCTTTACCGCCTTTCACGGTGTTAACAACAACAGATGGTTCTTCACCTGCGTTTTCAACGATCTGACGCATAGGTGCTTCCATTGCGCGCAGCGCAACACGGATACCCACGTTCTGATCTTCGTTATCACCGGTCAGGGCAGTCAGAGCAGCCGCAACGCGGACTAATGCAGTACCGCCGCCGGCAACCACACCTTCTTCAACGGCTGCGCGGGTTGCGTGCAGAGCATCGTCAACACGGGCGCGTTTTTCTTTCATTTCAACTTCAGTTGCCGCACCGACTTTGATAACAGCAACACCGCCTGCCAGTTTCGCTACGCGCTCCTGCAGTTTTTCACGGTCGTAATCTGAGGTTGAATCTTCGATCTGCTGACGGATCTGACCAACGCGTGCTGCGATAGTCTCTTCGTCACCCACACCATCAATGATAGTAGTGGTATCTTTGTTGATAACGATACGTTTTGCCTGACCCAGGTCTTCCAGAGTTGCTTTTTCCAGCTCCATACCGATCTCTTCAGAGATAACAGTACCGTTGGTCAGGGTTGCGATATCCTGCAGCATCGCTTTACGACGGTCGCCGAAGCCCGGTGCTTTCACCGCAGCCACTTTCACGATACCGCGCATGGTGTTAACCACCAGTGTTGCCAGTGCTTCACCTTCAACATCTTCTGCGATGATCATCAGCGGTTTGCTTGCTTTGGCAACGCCTTCCAGAACCGGCAGCAGTTCACGGATGTTGGAGATTTTTTTGTCGACCAGCAGGATGTACGGGTTTTCTAACTCAACAGAACCGGTTTCCGGTTTGTTGATGAAATACGGGGAGAGGTAACCGCGGTCGAACTGCATACCTTCAACAACATCCAGTTCGTCTTCCAGGCCGGTGCCTTCTTCGACAGTGATAACGCCTTCTTTACCGACTTTATCCATTGCTTCCGCAATCAGTTTACCGACAGTTTCATCGGAGTTTGCAGAGATAGTACCTACCTGCGCGATTGCAGTGGTATCAGAGCATGGTGCAGACAGTTTTTTCAGTTCTTCAACGGCTGCAACAACGGCTTTATCGATACCGCGTTTCAGATCCATCGGGTTCATGCCCGCAGCAACGGCTTTCAGGCCTTCAGTGATGATAGACTGAGCCAGTACGGTTGCAGTGGTGGTACCGTCGCCTGCAGCGTCGTTCGCTTTAGAGGCAACTTCTTTCACCATCTGCGCACCCATGTTTTCGAACTTGTCTTCCAGCTCGATTTCACGCGCAACAGACACACCATCTTTAGTGATAACCGGTGCGCCGAATGATTTGTCTAACACAACGTTACGGCCTTTCGGACCTAAAGTGACTTTTACTGCGTCTGCCAGAACATTGACACCACGGAGCATTTTAACACGGGCGTCGTTACCGAATTTTACGTCTTTAGCTGCCATTATTTCTATTCCTTCGAATGCTTTTATGGTTTAAGAAGATCTGAGTACAACCAGTACGGTGTAATTATGCTTCGACAATCGCCAGGATGTCGCTTTCAGACATAATCAGTACTTCTTCATTATCAATTTTTTCAGCTTTTACGCCGTAACCATCATTGAAAATCACGATATCACCGACTTTAACGTCGAGTGGTTTCATTTCGCCGTTTTCCAGGATGCGACCGTTACCTACTGCCAGCACTTCACCACGGGTCGATTTACCTGCCGCTGTACCGGTCAGGACGATCCCGCCCGCTGATTTCGCTTCAACTTCTTTACGCTTAACAATAACACGGTCGTGCAAAGGACGAATTTTCATTGATAGATCTCCTGTAAAAAAATCCGTATCAAATAACGTGGATTAAAGGTTCAGGCCGGATACTAATACCATTGCCATGTTTGAGCAGATGGGGTCAGTTCCGGACAAGTTCAAGGGGGCAGAGACGAAAAAAATACGAAATTTCACGGTCTCTGTCCAAACTGTTCAGATATCAGGGTTTATCCTGCGGATTATCATCGTTGTGTGACGCCGGTGACTGGTTGAGCCGCTGTGATGATGTATCACCCCGGCGCTCAAATTCCCCTTCGTACACATTCCCCTGGTTTGCCGCGTTACCGGCGAACGGGTTCGTCCGCGGCTGATACACGCGGATAAACGGCAGCACACGGGACACCAGCAGTTTCTGTACCGGCGGCAGCAGCAACAGCAGCCCTAAGAAATCGGTGAAAAAGCCCGGCAGGACCAGCAGGATACCGGCCAGCACCAGAGAGACGCTTTTGATCATCTCTGCCGCAGGGCTCTCACCCGCCTGAATTTTCTGCTGAATCAGACTCAGATTACGCATTCCCTGATTGCGCACCAGAGATACGCCGAGACAGGATGTCAGTACCACCAGCACCAGTGTCATAAACACACCGATGGCGGATGCCACGTGAACAAAAATGACCGCCTCAATATAGATCAGCAGACAAATGAGGATAAGGGGTAACCAACGCATAACGTCTTCCTTATGTGGTGCACTGTGATGTAAAAAACCGCCCCTTTGTCAGCCTTTGTGAACTACTTCTAAGAGACGCGCTGTAAATTCGATTTTTAGTCATGGATGTTCATAATGATGGGGTCATTTCAGACGTTTTCAAGCGCGGCATGTGCCGGAATCGCACATGATATTTGTGATTTATCGCACATAAGAGTGATAATAGTGCAAACATTTCAGTTAATAAGTGATCTGGCTAAAAGGATTCAACGCAAATACAGAATATCATCACTGAGAATGCAATAAACTAAGTGATACTCTCTATTAATATCGGACAAAATAATATAATTGCTGTCTTTACTATTAAGTAAGACAACCATTCAATCAAAGAAGGTTCTCATGTCAAATAATTTTCGTATCGAAGAAGACCTGCTGGGTAAACGCGAAGTACCGGACGATGTGTATTATGGTGTCCATACACTGCGGGCTATCGAAAATTTCTATATCAGCGACCGTACAATCAATGATGTCCCGGAATTTATCCGTGGCATGGTGATGGTGAAAAAAGCCGCTGCCATGGCGAATAAAGAACTGCACACTATTCCGCGTGCGATTGCGGATACCATCATCAAAGCCTGCGATGAAGTCCTGATCCACGGTAAATGTATGGATCAGTTCCCTGTGGATGTTTTCCAGGGTGGTGCCGGTACTTCACTGAATATGAACACAAACGAAGTACTGGCAAATATCGGCCTGGAACTGATGGGCCATAAAAAAGGGGAATATGAGTTCCTCAACCCGAATGATCACCTGAACAAAGCCCAGTCCACCAACGATGCTTACCCGACCGGCTTCCGTATCGCCGTCTATAATTCAATTACCCAGCTGATTAAATCTGTTGAGTATCTGAAAGGCACCTTTGATGTCAAATCCGATGAATTCAAAGATATCCTGAAAATGGGCCGTACCCAGTTACAGGATGCCGTTCCGATGACATTAGGCCAGGAATTCCACGCCTTTGCCATCCTGATGAAAGAAGAGATCAGAAACCTGCATCACACCGCTCAGCTGGTGCTGGAAGTTAACCTCGGCGCCACCGCGATTGGTACCGGGCTGAACACCGCACCGGGCTATCAGAAACTGGCGGTGGAAAAACTGGCGGAAGTGACCGGTCTGCCGTGTGTGCCGGCAGAAGATCTGATCGAAGCAACCTCTGACTGCGGTGCTTACGTGATGCTGCACAGTGCGCTGAAACGCCTCGCCATGAAGCTCTCCAAAATCTGTAATGACCTGCGCCTGCTCTCCTCCGGTCCGCGTGCGGGTCTCAAAGAGATCAATCTGCCGGAAATGCAGGCGGGTTCTTCTATCATGCCGGCAAAAGTGAACCCCGGGATTCCGGGAGTGGGAAAACAGGGGGGGTTCAAAATCATCCGTAACGACGTCTGCGTCACCATGGCTGCCGAAGCAGGTCAGTTACAGCTGAACGTGATGGAACCGGCTATCGGCCAGGCGATGTTTGAATCTATCTCTCTGCTGAGCAACGCCTGCCGCAACCTGGGTGAGAAATGCGTTTCCGGCATTACTGCCAACAAAGAAATCTGTGAAGCGTATGTGTTCAACTCTATCGGTATCGTGACTTACCTGAACCCGTTCATCGGTCACCATAACGGGGATATCGTCGGTAAGATTTGTGCGGAAACCGGCAAGAGTGTGCGCGAAGTGGTTCTGGAGCGCGGTCTTCTGACAGAAGCAGAGCTGGATGATATTTTCTCCATCGAGAACTTAAAAAATCCGGCCTATAAAGCAAAACGCTTTGATGACTAATATAATAATAAGAAATACATAGAACACAAAAGCACGTCATCGCAAGGTAACGTGCTTTTTTATTACCCTACTACAAAAATTTAACATTTTTCTACGGGATTTTACAGGAGCACTTATGCTAGCCATCGAATTTATTATCGTACTGCTGGCCATTTATCTCGGGGCGCGCCTCGGAGGGATAGGTATCGGTTTTGCCGGCGGACTGGGGGTTCTTGCCCTCGCCGCCATCGGCGTGAAACCGGGCAGCATCCCGTTCGACGTTATCTCCATTATAATGGCTGTTATCGCTGCAATCTCTGCCATGCAGGTCGCGGGCGGGCTGGATTATCTGGTTCAGCAGACTGAAAAACTGCTGCGCCGCAATCCGCGCTATATCACCATCCTCGCCCCGATCGTCACCTATTTTCTGACACTGTTTGCCGGAACCGGTAATATTTCACTGGCAACCCTGCCGGTGATCACCGAAGTTGCCAAAGAACAGGGGATTAAACCTTCCCGTCCGCTTTCCACCGCCGTTGTGGCCGCGCAGATAGGGATCACCGCATCACCGATTTCAGCGGCGGTGGTGTATATGTCATCGGTCATGGAGCCGATGGGCGTCAGTTACCTTCATCTGCTGATGATCCTGCTGCCATCCACCTTTGTCGCGATCATCCTGATGTCCTTTATTGTGTCCTGGCTGTTTGATGACAAACTCGCCAATGACCCGGTCTTTAAGAAACGTCTTGCTGAAGGCGTGGTGGAACTGAACCGCAGTGAAAAAGCTGCCATCAAACCAGCTGCCAAACTGTCTGTTCTCCTGTTCCTGCTCGGTGTCCTGTCCGTTGTGGTCTTTGCGGTTGTCAACAGTAAGAGTGTCGGGCTGCTGTCTGAACCGATTATGACAACCACTAACGCCATCCTGATTATCATGCTCAGTGTCGCCACGCTTATCACCCTGATTTGCCGTGTGGAAACCGATATCATCCTGAACTCCAGTACCTTTAAAGCCGGGATGAGCGCCTGTATCTGTATCCTGGGTGTGGCGTGGCTGGGCGATACCTTCGTTCAGGCAAATCTGGAGTGGATCAAACTGACTGCCGGTGATTTAATCACGCAGCATCCGTGGCTGCTGGCGGTTATTTTCTTCTGCTGTTCTGCCCTGCTCTATTCACAGGCTGCCACCGCCAAAGCGCTGATGCCGATGGCACTGGCGCTGGGTGTTACACCACTGACTGCCATTGCCTCTTTCTCTGCGGTTTCCGGTCTGTTTATCCTGCCGACCTACCCGACCCTGGTCGCGGCGGTTCAGATGGATGACACCGGTACCACCCGTATCGGCAAACTGGTCTTCAACCACCCGTTCTTTATCCCGGGCACCATTGGTGTCGCACTGTCGGTCTGCTTCGGCTTCCTGATCGGCAGTGTCGTTCTGTAATTCCCTGCACTGATAAATCCGCCCTCCGGGGCGGATTTTATTTACCTGCGTCTCTCGCCTTTCATCAGCACTCACGTTATTCTGGATCATATGCCTTTATCAGGGAGAACCTGCTGTGCAACGTGAAGACGTCCTCAATCAGGCACTGAGTCTGCTGGAAAACCACGGCCTTCTGATGTCTGAAGCCACCCTCAACGATAACCTGGATATTGATCCCGAACGCCTGCGGATTTTCTGGCCGACCCGTAATGACCTGCTCTACGACTGCCTGCGTTACCACGGTAATCAGATTGATATCTGGCAGCGCCGCATTCTGCTGGATGAGTCGCTGTCCTGTGAAGATAAACTGCTTGCCCGTTACACGGCACTGGCGGAACGTGTCCGCGAAAACCGTTTTCCGGGATGTCTGTTTATTGCGGCCAGCAGCGCCTTTCCTGATGCGGATCACCCTATCCATCAGTTATCCCGCCAGCAGAAACAAAGTGCCTTTGCATTTACCACAGAGCTGCTCAGAGAGCTGGATATTGATGATTGCGATATGGTGGCCCGTCAGCTGGAACTGATTCTGGAAGGATGCCTGAGCAAACTGCTGATATCCCGCAGTACCGATGATATCGCCACCGCCCGGCGGCTGGCAGAAGATGTGCTGACTATCGCCCGTTGCCGTAAAAACGGCGCACTCAGCTGATTTATTCACCACATGCATAAATTGCGTCCGCATTCTGCATAAAAAGAGCACACTCACACTTTTTTTATGGTTTTTTGACAGAAAGGCATTGACGCAAACCACGGAATACGGTTTAATGCGCCCCGTTGCCCGGATAGCTCAGTCGGTAGAGCAGGGGATTGAAAATCCCCGTGTCCTTGGTTCGATTCCGAGTCCGGGCACCACTATTCAAAGAACCCGCCTTATGGCGGGTTTTTGCTTTTCAGGGTTCTGTAAAAACAAGTTTTCTGTCCCCGCCGGATACAACCACAATCAACTCTGTGCCCTTCCGGCACAACAGGTGATTTAATTTCGCTGCTTTGCCGCATACCGGTCGGTTAATACAGCTACATTTGTATTAGTGATATCATTTTTAAGGCGCAATTTTCCGGTTTTTTATCTTTCCTCTCATTTATTCCTTTTTTAAATCACAACTTTCAAGAAAAGAAACCTGAGCCGGTATACGTGTTGGTCGCCATCCGTTTCCGGAAAGATCATATTATATAACGATGGAGCGCCGGGTGAGGTGCGAAAATGGATCCGGATCGGATACAATGGTGTGATACACACCACTGACACCGGCGTTAGCCCCGGAGGAATTTATGGAAAATATAGTACCGGATAAATACTACGATATCGCTGATGAGTACGCGCTGGAATCGGAAGAGCCGGTTGAAGAGCAGGAGTATGACGGACTGGCGCACTATTTTCAGTTACTGATCACCTGTCTGACGAACAATGAAGAGATCAGTGAGGAAGCCCAGAAAAAGATGGCGGCTGAAGCCGGTATCGATAAACAGCGTATCGATGATATCGCTGAATTTCTCAACCGCTGGGGTAATGATTAAGTCACTATCAGCGCCGGACACAAAAAAGCCGGGATAACAGTATTCCTGTTATCCCGGCCGGATGTTACTGACAGTTAAAAGCGGTATTTCAGACCTAACATACCCTGTGTATCCGAGTAATGATCACTGCCGGCCTGCTGCGCCACGTTAAACCAGATGTCCGCATTGCGGGTCAGTTGTCCTTCAATCCCCACTTTAATTTCACCGATATTGCGGGTGCCGGACTGACCAACGTGATCGTCGTCCATGGATACGCCCGTCATCTTACTGTTATTCAGCCAGTTAATTTCAGCAAACGGCTGGAAGTGACGATCATTGTCTTTATCCTGCAACGCCTGTCCCAGTCCGTACACTCTTACCCCGAGACGGGTCTGAATATTCCCTTCACCGGTCGCCGATACGCGGGTACCGCCCCGCTCTGTATGGGTATCCATTTTCACACCCATATAGGTCACCTGTGCTTTCGGCTGAATAAACCAGCGGTTGGTACTGCCATCACTGCCCTGTATTTCATTTATAAGGAAACTGTATCCGGCTTCGGCGGAAAGCGTGATACCGTCAGAATTATATTTTTCTTCCGGTAATTCGTCTCCGTTAATCCGGTTTTTAAACCAGTTGTACTGCACCCAGCTGTCAACATACAGACCGCTTTTATCCGCTTCATTCGCGTAGTAAGTACCGTAGATCCCGGCACTGTAACCATCTGCGTCAGATTTGGCTCTGGTCTTTGTCACATGGTTTGTGGTCTTGCCGCTGATGCGGCCGTAACCCGCCATTAACCCGATATGATAGCGGTTAAGATCATTATCAGACCACTGTGCGATATCCCCGCCCAGTTGTACCACATAACGGTTTGTCCCGGTTTTTAACTGTCCGTCGCCGCTTTTCACGGTTGAATGTCCGGCCACATTCCGCAGCCACAGACTGGTAACTTTGCGCTCACCGGTCAGTACATCGGTATATTGGGTTTCACCGAGACGATCATGCAGACGCACATTAAACAGGTTATTTGCCATATACAGGTTATTGATATATCCCCCGGCTTCCGGGCGGACTACCGGTTCCGGTTTTGGCTCCGGCTCTGGTTCTGGTTCTGGTTCCGGTGTCACCGGGCTGTAATCTGATGTCAGATACCAGTTATTCTCATTGCCGTTTTTACCGCGTCCCAGATAATAATCATACGCCCCGGCAACAATCCGCCCGTTCTGAGTGAAAGTACCGTCAGAAATACCGTCAACCGTGATAACTTCAATGCCGTTGAGTATGGTCAGCCCGCCCTGCCCGCCGATATTCACAAAACTGACGGTAGTGGTTCCGGCAGAATTACCTTTGATCAGCAGTTTATCAGTCGGTGAATCATCCCCGTTCAGCACCGTATTCATAATCAGGTGGCCGCCGTTACCGGTGTAATCACCAGCCACGGTCAGTGTTTTCGGTACAAAGGCGTCCGGATCGCTCAGATCATCCGGAGAGTTATAACGGAGTGTCGCACCGGTCAGTGTCAGGTTTGACAGCACTGAATCAGTGGTCATATTCCAGATACTGCTGGCACCGGCAATATCCAGATTAATGGTACCGTTTGTGGTCGTATTCGGCGCGCCTGCCGCATTATATTCCAGTGAGTTGGTACTGCCGGTGAACCGGCTGTTATCCGCCATCTGCAGATCAATAATCCCTTTTGTCTCTGCTTTCATATCGCCGTCAACGGTGAATACACTGCGGATGCTGTCACCGGACAGGCGATCAGAAGAGGATATCTGTGAATCCGCCCCTTTGGCATACAGGGCAAATTTCCGGCCGTCACTGACCACATTAATGGTGGTATCACCACCGAGATATACCTGACTGCCCGCAGTAACTGTTGCACCACCGACCTTTTTCGATCCGGCTTCGGCATAAATACCGTGTGCCGTCGTGCCTTCGGCGCGGATATTCGTTGAACCCAGTTCGATAATACCGCCTTTGTTGGCATAAACCGCATGCGCAGAGCCGCCGTTTGCCACAATGGTGCTGTTATCGCCGATCACCACACGGGCATCCCCGGTTGCTGCGGAGTTGGTATTCCCGGCGTAAACCGCATATCCGGTGCCTAATTCGCGTCCCAGAAATTCCAGATTACTGCCGGCTTCGTGCGAAATAATGACTGCATTTTTCCCGAGGGTAATCAGGTTCTCGTTGGTGCCGGTAGTTGATGAGTTAGCACGCACCCCCATCCCGAATGCATCAATATAGGCATCGTCACCCACGGTAATCACCGTGCCGTTACTCTCTTTGCCGACGTTCAGACCATCAGCGGAAGAACCTGTGGTTTTAATGGTTAATTTATCAATATTGATTTTACTGGCACCGTTTTTTGTCACGATACCGTCAGATTTGGCGCCGCTGGTCTCAATATTCAGCTCATTGAAATTATAGGTGCTGCTGTTCCCGTAAACCGCCCAGCCCTGGAGTGGCGAGATTGACGCTTCCGGCGTAGTATTGATAGTCACACTCGCATAATCGGATAATGCCGTTCCGCCGTGCTCACCGGAATTGTAATAATAAATAGTGGAGGTACAGGTCAGGTGTTTTTT
>OKVJ01000914.1_pt1 | contig 10644 bp, 9 predicted proteins | sample 1606921 | NCBI WGS metagenome assembly OKVJ01 (sample SAMN03281016, study PRJEB24777) | human gut metagenome | isolation source: fecal sample PR161 from 1 month old female Malay infant, caesarean...
TTCAAAATACAATTCTAAAAATCAGGCAGTGTTAAAAATTTAAATTTAATAGGTCTGATTAATTAATAGGAGGTTTTTATGTTTTTAATAGTGGGATTAGGAAATCCGGGTAGTCAGTATGAAGATACTAGACATAATATAGGTTTTAAAGTTGTTGATAATATTGCAAAAGAGTATAATATTGAAATAAACAGGCAAAAATTTAAAGGTATGTGTGGTGAAGGCTTTATAAATGGAGAAAAGGTTATTTTATTAAAACCTACTACATACATGAACTTAAGTGGAGAAAGTATTAGAGAAGTTGTAGACTTTTATAAATTATCTAATGATGATGTTTTAGTTATCTATGATGATATTAGTCTTGATGTAGGAAGACTTAGAATACGTGAAAAAGGAAGTGCCGGTGGGCATAATGGTATAAAAAGTATAATAGCACATCTTGGAACAGATATTTTCCCAAGAATTAAAGTAGGCGTAGGACAACCTAATGTAGATTTGGTTAACTATGTCTTAGGTAAGTTTACAAAAGAAGAAATGGAAGTTTTAAATGAAAGTATCGATGCTTCAACAAAGGCAGCAAAAGAAATAATAAGTAATGATGTTAAAACAGCCATGAATATATATAATGGATTCAAGGCAAGTAAAAGTATTTAAGGATGGTGCATGAAATGAGATTGAAGGGGTTATTAGAGCCCTTTGAAAATAGTGTTGAATTTGAAAATATATTAGGAAGTATTAATAACGAAAGATATCCTATTGGTATATATGGAATTGCTGAATCGGGAAGAGTTTATACTATTGATAGTATCTTTGAAAATATAGATAGATCTATGGTAATAGTTACTCAAAGTGATATGGAAGCTAAAAATATATATGAGGATTTATTGTTATATACTAATGATGTTCACTATTTTCCAGCGAAGGAAATGGTTTTCTATAATATAGATGCTATTTCGGGTGATTTAAGATGGGCGAGACTAAAAGTTATAAATGAAATTTTAAAAAAGAAGAAAAAGATAATAGTAACCTCAATAGATGCTTTTTCAGCAAGATACACTCCTCATAAATTGTTTGCAGATTATACAATGAAGTTTAAAGAAAGCGATGAAATAAACCTCATTGAAGTATCTAAAAAACTTATACAATCGGGTTATGAGAGAGTTGAAATGGTTGAAGGAAAGGGGCAGTTCGCATTGAGAGGGGGAATACTTGATGTATTTCCTACATGTTCGGCTTATCCTTATAGAATTGAACTTTTCGGTGATGAAATTGACTCTATAAGAACTTTCAATACAGAATCACAGAGAAGTATTGATAAAGTTAAGAGGATAGAGGTATTTCCAGCAAAAGAAATAATAATAACAGATGAAACTATTTCTTTAGGTAAAGAAAAGTTAAAAAAAGAATTTGATAATATATCAAAAAGTGATACTGATTCAGCTAGGGTAGAAAAATTAAGAAATATATTAAATAAAAACTTAGAATCATTGGAAGAAACTTCAACATTTGAAACTATAGATAGTTATCTTCCTTATTTCTGCAAAGAAACAGAAAGTCTTTTTGATTATCTTAAGGATTGTTTATTTATAATTGATGATGTTCAAAGGTGCGAAGGAAAACTTGATTCAACATATTTAGAATTTGAAGAGAACTTTACTGCATTTTCTCAAAGGGGAGATATATTTCCGAAACAAGGTGAACTTTTAATAAGCAAAGAGGAAGTAATTGAATCTTTTAAAGATAAAAAAGTTGTATTTTTAGATGGATTGGTTAAGAAAAATTCATGGTTTAATCCATATACAACAGTTAATATTTCAGAAAGAACATTAAATAACTATCAAGGTCAGTTGGATTTATTAATAGATGAAATATCTGATAAGAAAAATCAAGGATACAAGATAGTAATTTTATCAGGAACAAGGGCTAGGGGCGAACGTTTAGTAGGAACTTTAAGAGATAGAGGTATAGAAAGTTCTTATAAAGACACAGTTGATAATATTCAATATGGTGAAGTTGTAATTACATTTGGTAACCAACTTCATGGTTTTCAATATCCTGAATATAAAGTTTGCGTAATATCAGATAAAGAAGTTTTTGGAGAAGCTAAAAGAAAGCTTAAGAAAACTAAATCAAAGAGAAAAGGTATTGCCAAAATAAAAAGCTTTGCTGAATTAAAACCTGGTGATTATGTAGTACATGCAAATCATGGAATAGGTGTTTATAAGGGAATAAAGCAAATAGAAGTTGCTGGTCATAAGAGAGATTACCTTGATATTGTTTATGATAAAGGTGATAAGTTATATGTTCCTGTAGACCAACTTGATTTAATTCAAAAATATGTAGGTAGTGAAGGAAAAAGTCCTAAGGTAAATAAACTTGGAAGTGCTGAATGGCAAAAGGCTAAAGCGAAAGTAAGAAAATCTATTAATGAAATTGCTGAGGATTTAGTAAAATTATATGCTATGAGAACTACAGTAAAAGGACATAAATTTTCAAAGGATACTCAATGGCAGAAACAATTTGAAGATGAATTTCCATACGATGAAACTCCAGATCAATTAACTTCGTTAGAAGAAATAAAAGCTGATATGGAATCAGATAAACCTATGGATAGACTTTTATGTGGAGACGTAGGATATGGAAAAACCGAAGTGGCTTTAAGGGCAGCTTTTAAAGCAGTTATGGATGGAAAGCAAGTTGCACTTCTTGTTCCAACTACAATTTTAGCAGAACAGCATTATAAAAATATGAAAAATAGATTTTCAGACTTTCCTATAAAAATAGATATGGTAAGTAGATTTAGAAGTGCTAAAGAGCAGAAAGAAACCCTTCAGAAAGTAAAAGAAGGAAATATTGATATTCTTGTGGGGACTCACAGACTTGTATCAAAAGATATTCAATTTAAAGATTTAGGACTTTTAATTGTTGATGAAGAGCAGAGATTTGGAGTAAAACAAAAAGAGAAAATTAAAAATATTAAGAAGAATGTAGATGTACTGACATTAAGTGCAACACCAATACCTAGAACTCTTCATATGTCGCTAAGTGGTGTGAGGGATATATCTGTTATAGAAACTCCCCCAGAAGAGAGATATCCTGTTCAGACATATGTTGTTGAGCAGAATGATCAGCTAATAAGAGATGCTATTTTAAGAGAAATAGGAAGAGGCGGACAGGTATATTTTGTATACAATAGAGTAGAAAATATTGATGCTATAGCTAAGTATGTGCAAAATCTTGTTCCGGAGAGCAAGGTTGGTGTAATACATGGTCAGATGGCTGAAAGACAGCTTGAGCAAGAAATGTTCAATTTTATGGACCAGACATATAATGTTCTTGTATGTACGACTATTATAGAAACTGGTATGGATATTCAAAATGTTAATACAATTATTGTTTATGATGCTGATAAAATGGGATTATCGCAGCTTTATCAGTTAAGAGGAAGAGTTGGAAGATCTAATAGAATAGCATATGCTTATTTATTATATACAAAGGATAAGATTTTAACTGAAGTTGCAGAGAAAAGATTGAAAGCATTAAAAGATTTTACTGAACTTGGTTCTGGATTCAAAATTGCAATGAGAGATCTTGAAATAAGAGGTGCCGGAAACATGATGGGATCATCTCAACATGGTCACATGGCAGCTATTGGTTATGATTTGTATTGTAGAATGTTAGAAGATACTGTTAAGCTTATAAGGGGAGAAATTCAAAAAGAACCAGTAGAAACAACTGTAGATGTTAAAGTAGATGCATTCATATCTGCAGATTATATTGAAGATGAAATTCAAAAAATTGAAGTATATAAAAAGATTGCAGCAATTGATAGTGTGGATGAATATGAAGATATTAAAGAAGAGCTAGAAGATAGATATTCTACAATACCTAATCCAGTTCGTAATCTTATGGATATTGCTTATATAAAAAGTCAGGCAAAATCACTGTTTATTGAAGAAATAAAAGAGATGCCAAGAGAAATAGTATTCAGATTTGCAGAAGGTGAAAGTGATTATAAGAATATATATAAGCTTTTAATTGAAAAATATAAAGATAGTGTAGTATTAAAATTTGGATTAAATCCGTATTTCTCATTTAAATTAAAAGACATTAAGCAGGAGAATAAGTTGGAGTTCCTAAAAGAAGTTTTTAATGACATAATATTGTAACAATATTATGATATAACATAAGAAGTGTGAAAATATTGTGAAAAGTTTGAATTGTAAATTCAATATTGCTATACTAATATTATGTAACTTATACAGAAATTTAATAAATAAGTGAGGGGAAAACTTTGAAGAGAATAAAAAAATTAATTGCAGCAGTTGCTATCTTTACTCTTTCAATATCAGTTATGGGATGTAAGATGATAGAAAAGACTCCTGAAGCAATACAAAAAACGGTTTATGCAACAGTTGGGGATGAAAAGATAACGAAGGCTGATATGGATGAAGAAATGAAAGCAACTATAGATCAATTAAAGCAACAATATGGTGATGATTATGCAAATAATGAAAAAATAAAAGATCAGCTTAAGCAAATGAAAGTTCAATATTTAAATGCCATGGTAAATGAAAAGTTAATGCTTAAAAATGCTGAATCAGTAGGAGTTACACCAACAGATGACGAATTAAATGAATATGCAGATAAGCAAATTGAACAATTAAAACAGGCATATCCAGATGATGCTCAGCTTCAACAAGTACTAGAAGCAAATGGATTTACAGAAGATTCATATAAGGATTATGCTAAAAAGCAATATAAATTACAAAAAGTTCAAGAAGCTATTACTGCTGATGTTGAAGTTACAGACGATGATGCAAAGGCTTATTATGATGAAAATAAAGATAGTCAATATACAGTTGGAGCAGGTGCCAATGCTGCACATATTTTAATAGCTGAAAAAGGTAGCGATGGAAATATAGATTTTGATGCATCATTAGCAAAAGCTAATGAAGTAAAAGCTAAATTAGATGCAGGCGCTGATTTTGCACAATTAGCATCTGAATACGGAACAGATGGAACTAAGGATAAGGGTGGAGATTTAGGATTTGTAGCATATAATCAAGCAAACTATGATCAAGATTTCTTAGCTGGCTTTAAGCAATTAAGTGAAGGTCAAATTTCTGATCCAATAAAGAGTCAATTTGGATATCATATTATTAAAGCTACAGGGATTAAAGATGAAGTTGTAACACCTTTTGATGATGTTAAAGAACAAATAAAATCTCAATTATTACAACAACAGCAAAGCAAAGCATTCAATGATAAGATATCAGAATGGAAAGATGCTGCAAAAGTTAAAACATATGAAGATAAACTTTAATATATAAATAAAAAAAGCCTTTATGGCTTTTTTTATTTATATTAAAGAAATTATCCTGTTGCCATATAAAAACTCTGTATTGAAAAGTTATAAAAAATTCTAATTAATTGTATAAAATTTAGTTATAAGTGTATAAAATTTCTAAAAATTCAAATAATAATATTGCAACTAATTAACAGAGTTTTAAAGGAGGATAAAAACCTATATGAAGGCAACAGGAATAGTTAGAAGAATTGATGATTTAGGAAGAGTAGTAATACCAAAAGAAATAAGGAGAACTTTAAGAATCAGAGAAGGGGATCCATTAGAAATATTTACAGATAGAGATGGTGGAGTAATATTAAAGAAATATTCTCCAATTGAAGAACTTACTGATTTTTCAAAAGAGTATTGCGAAAGTTTACAACAAGTAATCGGACACATTGTATTAATTTGTGATAAGGATGCATTTGTATCAGTTAGCGGTGCAACTAAGAAGGAATATCTAGAAAGAAAAGTAAGTAGTGAACTAGAAAAAATTATGGATGATAGAAAGACTGTATTATTAAGTAAATCAAATAATACAGTAATTCCTCTACATAATGATGATGAAGAAACATCATATAATAGTCAAGTTATAGCTCCAATAATAGCAGAAGGAGATGAAATTGGAGCAGTTATTATATTGTCAAAAGAAGAAGATGTTGAACTTGGTGAAGTTGAAACTAAATTAGTTGAAACAGCAGCTGCTTTTTTAGGCAAACAAATGGAGCAATAATTTATTCATAATTAGAGTAAACGTTACAGAAACAAGATAACTTTATCTAAACATAAATATGTGTCATAATACCTCCAAACTTACATAAAAATTAGTAATAACGTGTTAAGTTTGGAGGTATTTTATGAATAAACAGTCACTAGTAAAAGGAAGTATTATTCTTGGCGTTGCAGGAATATTAACTAGGTTTTTAGGATTATTTTTTAGATGGCCATTAATAATGCTTATCGGTGATGAAGGAATTGGATATTATCAAATGTCATATCCTTTATATATGTTTTTTATTGCAATGGCTTCAGGAATACCAGTAGCCATGTCTAAGATGATATCAGAGAGAAATGCAGTAAATGATATTGAGGGAAGTTTTCAGGTAATGAAAGAATCTACATTACTGATGATGATGATAGGTATAGGAACAACATTATCACTATTCTTTTTTGCAAATCCTATAATATCATTATTAAAATGGGATTCTAAAGCTTATTATTCATTAATAGGGATTTCTTTTGCACCAATGGTAATTTCATTTATTACTATATTCAGAGGTTTTTTTCAAGGTTTTCAAAATATGACTCCTTCAGCAATATCTCAAATATTAGAACAGATTGGTAGAGTAGTTGTTGGAGTTGGACTAGCTGTTTTCTTATTACCAAAAGGAATTGAATATTCAGCAGGTGGAGCAGCCTTTGGTGCCACAGCTGGAGCTGTTCTAGGTGGATCTTATTTATATGCAAAATATAAAAAAGTAAGAAAACAATATGGAATAAAAAAAGTAAAAACTAATCCAGAAATGTTAAATACAATTTTAAAGATAGCAATTCCAATATCATTAGGGACAACTGTTGGAAGTATTATGAATTTAATTGATTCAATTCTAGTTCCACAAAAATTATTGCAATCAGGATTAACAAATACTGAGGCTACTGTGCTTTATGCTCAGCTTACAGGTAAAGCATCTGTTATTGTAAATGTGCCACTCACTCTTTCTATGGCTATATGCACATCTTTGATACCTATAATAGCTGAAAATTTTGTTTTGAAAAAACATGCGGAACTTGAAGAGAAGATGCATATAGCAATGAAAATGGCAATTGTAATTGCATTACCTTGTGCATTTGGTCTTTTCTTTCTAGCAAATCCAGTATTAAAATTAATATTTCCGGGAAGATCTGAAGGTGGAGAAATATTAAGATATCTATCATTGTCCATACCATTTATAATAGTTACTCAGACAACAACATCAATTTTGCAGGGAACTGGAAATTATATTAAGCCAGTAATTAATTTACTTATAGGATGTATTGTTAAGGTTATTCTTACATGTATGCTTGTCTCTATCAACAGTATTAATATTTATGGAGCTGTAATTGCAAGTGTAAGTGCATATATAACTGCTACATTATTAAATCTGATTACTCTTAAACTATCATTAAGAATAAAATTGAATTTTTATGATATTTTAATAAAGCCAGCATATGCGACAACAATTATGATGATTTCAGTAATATTGAGTTATAATATTATATATAAAAATACAGGAAGTAATGGAGTCGCTTGCTTATTATCAATATTTTTAGGTATGATAGTATATATGATATTAGTAGTTGTATTTAAGGTATTTAAAGTATCTGATATAAAGAAGAGATTAAAAAGAAAGAATTAAAAGGAGAGATACCTAATGATTAAAATAGTTGGATTAGGACCAGGAGCAAAAGAAGCGTTGACTATAGGAACTGTTTGGGAGCTTGAAAGTAGTGAAAATATATTTTTGAGAACTGAAAAACATCCTACTGTAGAATATTTAAATGAAAAAAATATACAGTTTAATACTTATGATAATGTTTATGAGACTATGGAAAGCTTTGATGAGGTATATTCAAATATAGCTAAGGACTTAGTAGAAAAACATAGTCAATTAGGAGATTTGATTTATGCAGTTCCAGGTCATCCTCTAGTAGCTGAAAAATCAGTATTTAATTTAATTGATGAATGTAAGAAAAATAGTATAGAATATAAAGTTATTCCAGCAGTAAGTTTTATTGATGCTATGATGGAAAGTCTTATGATAGATCCTATTGAAGGATTGAAAGTAATTGATGCATTTGATATAAATAATCAAATTCTTGATAAGAGAATAGGAACAATAATAACTCAAGTTTATAATCCATTAATAGCATCTGAAGTAAAACTAAAATTATTAGAACAATATGATGATGAAACTGAAATTTTTTATGTAAGAGCTGCTGGAATTAAAGGTGAGGAAAGTATAAGAAACATACCATTATATGAATTAGATATGCAAGAAGATATTGATTATCTTACATCTATATATATTCCTAAAGATTTAAATAATAAAAAGGATTTTAATGATCTTTTAGAAATTGTAGAAGTTTTAAGGGGAGAAAACGGATGCCCTTGGGATAGAGAACAGACCCACAAATCATTAGAAAAGGCTTTAGTAGAAGAAAGTTATGAAGTTATAGATGCAATTGATAGAGAAGATGACAATGGATTAGTTGAAGAACTTGGAGATGTACTATTACAAGTTGTTTTCCATGCATCTATAGGTAAAGAAGATGGATATTTTGATATAAATGAAATTATTACAGGTATATGTAATAAGATGATAAGTAGACATCCACATGTTTTTGGAACTTTAAATAATATTAATACATCTAACGATGTTCTTACAAAATGGGACGAATTAAAGAAAGAAGAAAAGGGATATGAAACTTTATCAGAAGAAATGAAGGGCGTAACAAAAGGACTTCCATCACTTTTAAGAGCACATAAGGTTCAAAATAAAGCTAAAAAAGTTGGATTTGACTTAGCTGATATTGATTCTGCTATAAATAAGTTAAAAGAAGAAATTCAAGAGGTAATAGATGTATATAATACAAAAAATATGGATAAGATAAAAGATGAGGTCGGCGATTTACTGTTTAGTTGCGTAAATGTAGCGAGATTTTTAAATGTTGATGAAGAATTAGCGTTGAATGCTACTATAGACAAGTTTATTAAAAGATTCTCTTATATTGAGGGAAAAATAAAGGACAAAGGACAAGATTTGCAAGATGTAAATCTTGATAAAATGGATAAACTATGGGAGGAAGCAAAAAAACTAGAATAATATCAATAAAATAAAGGAATTTTCTAGTTTGTGAAGAATAATATTTTATTGAGAACTATATTGTAAATCTTTATGTATTATTAGTTATATCTAGGAAAATAAAGACTTTTCTATAGACTGTTAGCTAAAGAGGATATATAATAAAGAAGTGCAATTTAGTACATAATTTAGAAAGCAGTTAAAAATTATATAACTGGATTTTAAGGAGGATGTTATTGTGAATAAAGCAGAATTAATAACTAGTATGGCAGAAAAAAGTAAATTAACTAAAAAAGATGCAGAATTAGCTTTAAAATCATTTATCGAAAGTGTTGAAGAAGCATTAGAAAATGGTGAAAAAGTTCAATTAGTTGGATTTGGAACTTTCGAAACTAGAGAAAGAGCAGCTAGAGAAGGAAGAAACCCAAGAACTAAAGAAGTTATCAATATTCCTGCAACAACTGTTCCAGTGTTCAAAGCAGGTAAAGAATTCAAAGATAAAGTTAACAAGTAAGATACCGTTAACTAACTAATATGAACCCGAGTTATCTCGGGTTCTTTTGATAGAGGAGTTAATTATGAGATTAGACAAATATTTAAAGGTATCTCGTATAATAAAACGAAGAACTGTAGCTAAAGAAGTATGTGAAAGTGGTCGTATAAACATAAATGATAAAGTTGCAAAGCCTTCTACTAAAATTAAAGAAGGAGATATAATAGAAATTACATTTGCAAATAGAATATTAAAAGCCCAAATAGTTAATATAGCAGAGCATGTTAGAAAAGAAGATGCAAAAGAAATGTATATAATTATTGAAGGTGAAGAAGATAAAGAGTAGTGGCTTAAAAAGTTAACTACTTTTTTAGAAAATTTTTATTTAAATTTCACAATCCATATTAGAAATTTATTTTTAATAAAACATAATATAACTATTTATCATGTACATCAATCTTCTAAATGAAATTTATAATACATATATTTATTGTATATAAACAATAATTGTGGAGGATTTTTTGATGGAAAAGAGAGCTGATAATAGCGTACAAGATAATAAATCTAGTTTAAACCTTGAAGATAGAAAGAAGTTAACGTTAAGTGGAGTTGTTGAGGTTATGAGTTTCGATGAAGAGAAAATAGATCTAACAACTAAACTTGGTAATTTAACTATAAAAGGTGAAGAGTTAAAAATGAATAAGCTGGATGTTCAAAATGGAGATGTGTATAAGAGACAGCTCTTGGCGCGCATCGGGAAAAACTGTCCACGCCGGAAATCCTCGCCCTGCTGGATGATGCCTGTCTCTTATACACATCTCCGAGCCCACGAGACTAAGGCGAATCTCGTATGCCGTCTTCTGCTTGAAAAAAAAAAAAAAAAAAACCTGATGGGTTTTGTCGAGATAACTGCGACATGGAAATAAGAGTCGAAAATCTCTCTGGCGAGAGCAGGTAGT
>OKVJ01000919.1_pt1 | contig 10600 bp, 10 predicted proteins | sample 1606921 | NCBI WGS metagenome assembly OKVJ01 (sample SAMN03281016, study PRJEB24777) | human gut metagenome | isolation source: fecal sample PR161 from 1 month old female Malay infant, caesarean...
CCGGCACAAACTTTACTGCAGCTGGCTCACTTATTCGTAACGGCTGTACTGTTATCGCCCTGACAAGCCCGGCGCAGGTTTTCCAGATTACCGCGATTGGAAGCGCAACCTCTCTTACCGTTACGCCCGCAGCTAACCCCGCCGTACCTTCTGGAACTAAATATGCCATTCTTCTGAGCGACAGTCTGAGCGTGGATGGGCTGGCGCAGGACATCGCTGAAACCTTCACTATGTATCAGCGTTACATGAGCGGTTTCGCTGATGTGATGAACGGTACTACAGACGTCACTATCACGATTAACGGTGTGGCCGTCACAGTACCAGGCCAGAAATCACTGGCGAAGAAAGGGGCAAACAGCGATATCACCAGCCTAAGCGGCCTGACTACCGCACTCAGTATCAGCCAGGGCGGAACAGGTGCAAAGAATGCTGCTGACGCTCGCACAAACCTCGGTTTAGGAAGTAGTGCGACAAGAGATGCTTACAGCGCTTCCGGGAAGATGCTTTCAGAGGGAGATTTTGGTGTTGGATTGCTCCTTTCATCCAGTAATGCAAAACCTATAAATCCAGGCAGTTCAGCCCAGCCTGGACCAACAGGGTTTGGTTTCTGGTCAGCAGCCGATAATGTTGGAGCATTTCCTGGGCAGTGGCAAAGCATCATTCAGATGGGAGTCGGAGGGGCAACATATTCACAAATGGCCTTTACCTGTTTGAATAACACTCGCGCAGCAATTCGTGTATCAAATGGGAGTGGGAGTTTTACTGGATGGGCTGAATTCTATACTACATCAAATACCACCAAAGCCAGCGATGGCACCCTGAAAGCCGCTTCTCCGGTTTCCCGTGTTGTGAAAAGCCAAGAAGCGTGCCAGCGTGCTGATATAGCGGAGGATGGTTTCTCCTGGTGTGGCTGCGGTACCGCGAACACAGAGGCGGAAGGAATAACCCTTTTTCGCCGCGATGTTGGTGTTTACGTGCTCACCGGATCGGCAGGCCTGGCATCAGAGGGGTGGCAGCTCCTGCCGCCGATGGACCCCGGTGGCATGGGCGAGTTGGGAGTGGTTGAAGCAGAGCAAACCGAAAGCGGAGATCTTACTATCCGCCTGTATAAACGGAAATACATCCTGAGCGATGAAGGTGAGATCATCAAAACCAAAGGTGAACTGATGGACGTGCCGGAGAACAGCTGGATTGATGTGCGTCTCGATATGCCTGAAAGCAGTGCCTGGAATCAGCGCCAGAAAGATGTGGCTGAACCTGCTTCGTAAAGAAAACCGCCGCCTGTCGTATGCAAGAACAGGCGGCGGGTGGTTGCTCAGTGTTCATGCCCGAGCAATCGCCGGGAATAGAACCTGAGAGATAGTTAAAGTCCAACCTGTCGAACCGTCGGTGACTCTGAAACTAACCACATGTCGGATTCATCAAACATTTCCTCCAGCATGCGGTTCAGCTTTTCCCGATCACTTTTGCTGGCGTCGCTATTTAAAGCGTTCGCCTGCATCGGCTTCACCTTCACTTCGGCATCAGGGAAAATCTGGTGCACTCGCTTCGTTAGTTCAGCCAGGATGATCTCTCTGGCCCCTTGGAGCCCTTCAACATTTCGCTTGTCATAAACCAGTTCAACAAACATACCGATCCTCCTAAAAGTGAAAATTGCCTGTGCTTGATCTGTTTTCATAAAAATACTACTGTATGTATGTACAGTCAATAAGCGAGTGAGGGTGCATTTATGCCTCGTCAACCGGATATTCGTGCTGCTTTTATTGCGGCCATACAGCAAAACCCGAAGGGCTATCTCTGCCTGCATACAGACACATTCATCGCTGAATTGCAGGAAAGACACTGGCATTTCACCCAGGCGGATGCAAATTCTTGGATCGAGCTATACCAGCCAGACTTCGCCGATAAGACGACAAACGGAAGCGAGAACTTGTACTGGATTTTACGTAACATGGGGAGGGTATTCTGATGGGCTTTCCTTCACCGGCTATGGATTACCAGGAACAGCGGTTAACAATAGATCTGCTATGCGGAATTGACGGGAACTGCAGGGTAATAGAGACATCCTGTGGTTGGGCAGTGATTAACATTGCTCTGAGGCCAGAGCAGGGAGATACGCTACTGGTAAGAATGGATAACAGGAACGAGTTTGCAAAGCTATACGGTGCGGCATTGATAACTGAAGATGGTGAAGCGATAGAAGGCGATGCGCTGGATGATGTAATCGTACACGGAGTACTGACCCACACACTTAACATTATGGGAGATGACAAATTACCCACGATATAGTTGCAACACCTACGAAAACGCATTCCCCAAAACGAAATATAAGTTAATGAAAAGTAGCATTAAAACTGTAAACGAGTGTTAAAGAAAATCAGCCAGAAAAACATGCTTAACTGACTGATTTTCATGATTTAATTCGAGGTTGTTGTACTTTGCTTGTGGAACAGCTCCCGGAACACCGGATAGATATCATCCTGGTCACGGATGTGTTGCATGGCGAAATTTTCGAACATCGATTGCAGATGTTCATATTCACGCCACAGCGTCTGGTGAGCACGACGCGTGATTTCGATATAGCTGTAGTAACGCACCACCGGCAAAATTTTCTTCGCCAGAATGTCGTGACACAGCGGCGAATCATCCGCCCAGTTGTCGCCATCCGACGCCTGCGCAGCATAGATGTTCCACTGAGCCGGATCGTAACGCTCTTTCACCACCTCATCCATCAGCTTCAGGGCGCTCGATACGATGGTGCCGCCGGTCTCCTGCGAGTAGAAGAACTCATGTTCATCCACCTCTTTGGCCTGGGTGTGGTGGCGAATATAAACCACTTCCACGTTCTTATAGGTTCTGCTCAGGAACAGATAGAGCAGAATGTAAAAACGCTTCGCCATATCCTTGGTGGCCTGGTCCATTGAACCGGAGACGTCCATCAGACAGAACATGACAGCCTGGCTCGAAGGCTCCGGCCGTTTTTCGTAGTTTTTATAGCGCAGGTCAAAGGTATCGATAAACGGTACCCGCTCAATCTTCGCCCTCAGCTCGGCAATCTCTTTACGCAGGCGCTCCTCTTCCAGCAGTTGCGCCGGTTCTGTGTTTTCTACCACCTTCAGGCTGCTTTCCAGTTCGCGCAGCTCCCGCCGTTTACCGGCCGTCATGGCCGTGCGCCGCGCCAGCGAGTTCTGCAGCGAACGAACGACGCTGATATTGGCCGGTACGCCGTTCGCGGTATAACCCGCGCGATGGGTTTTGTATTCGTTAAGCTGACGGTGCTGGTTCTTTTTCAGATTAGGCAGCGCCAGATCCTCAAAGAGCAGGTCGAGATACTCATCTTTTGAGATCTGAAAGACGAATTCATCCTGACCTTCACCATCCTGGCTGGCCTGTCCTTGACCGCTTCCAGAACCGCCGCCGCCTCCTTGTGGGCGCTCGATTCTGTCGTTCTGAACGAAGTGGTCATTACCTGGGTGTACGCGATGGCGCAGGCCGCCACGCCCCTGATGAAACATCGGTTCGCTGATGTCATCGGTGGGGATGGAGACAGACTCGCCGCTGTCGACGTCGGTTACCGAGCGTTTGTTGATGGCCTCGGAGATCGACTGTTTAATTTGCGCTTTGTAACGGCGCAAGAAGCGCTGGCGATTCACCATGCTCTTGTTTTTGCCGTTCAGACGCCGGTCAATAAACCAGGTCATATACCCCCCGTACTGCATTTGCCAACTTGCATTTTGTCGGCCCGGTGAGCGTTAAACGCTACCGGGCACTTGTTTTAAGACGATTTCCGTACGCGCAGATACCATTCGCAAAGCAAACGAACCTGTTTGCGGGTGTAGCCTTTTTCCATCATACGGTCGACAAAATCGTCGTGTTTTTTCTGCTCGTCAGTTGAGGTTTTGGTGTTAAACGAAATGACGGGTAACAGCTCCTCGGTATTAGAGAACATTTTCTTCTCGATGACCGTGCGCAGTTTCTCGTAGCTGGTCCAGTTCGGATTACGACCATTGTTATGCGCTCTGGCACGCAGTACGAAGTTCACAATTTCGTTACGGAAGTCTTTCGGGTTGCTGATCCCGGCAGGCTTCTCAATTTTTTCCAGCTCCGCGTTCAGGGATTCACGGTCAAACAGCTGTCCGGTATCCGGGTCGCGGTACTCCTGATCCTGGATCCAGAAGTCAGCATAGGTGACGTAACGGTCAAAGATGTTCTGGCCGTATTCTGAATAGGATTCCAGGTAGGCCGTCTGGATCTCTTTGCCAATGAACTCGGCATATTTCGGGATCAGATAACCTTTCAGGAACTCAAGGTAACGTTCCGCCTGCTCCTGTGGGAACTGCTCGCGTTCAATCTGCTGCTCCAGCACATAGAACAGGTGGACCGGGTTGGCCGCCACTTCCGCATGGTCGAAGTTAAACACGCGGGAGAGGATCTTAAACGCGAAACGCGTGGACAGACCGTTCATGCCCTCGTCGACACCCGCGTAATCGCGGTACTCCTGATACGACTTCGCTTTCGGGTCGGTATCTTTCAGGCTTTCCCCGTCATACACGCGCATTTTGGAGTAGATGCTGGAGTTTTCCGGCTCTTTCAGACGCGACAGGATGGAGAAGCGCGACAGCGTTTCCAGCGTGCCCGGTGCGCATGGCGCATGCATCAGCTCACTGTGGTTAAGCAGTTTTTCGTAAATTTTGATCTCTTCGGAGATCCGCAGGCAATAAGGCACTTTGACGATGTACACACGGTCAAGGAACGCCTCATTGTTTTTGTTATTACGGAAGGAGACCCACTCTGATTCGTTCGAGTGCGCCAGGATGATGCCGTTGAACGGCAGGGCAGAGATACCTTCCGTCCCGTTGTAGTTCCCCTCCTGTGTGGCCGTCAGCAGTGGATGCAGCACTTTAATGGGTGCTTTAAACATCTCGACGAATTCCATGATGCCCTGGTTTGCCCGGCACAGTGCGCCGGAGTAGCCGTAGGCATCCGGGTCATTCTGGGCGTAATTTTCCAGCTTACGGATATCGACTTTCCCGACCAGTGCCGAGATGTCCTGGTTGTTCTCATCACCCGGTTCCGTTTTGGCGATGGCGATCTGCTCCAGAATGGATGGCCACACTTTCACGACGCGGAATTTGGTGATATCGCCACCAAACTCATGCAGGCGTTTCGCCGCCCACGGCGACATGATGGTGCCGAGATAACGACGCGGAATGCCGTACTCTTTATCCAGAATTTGCGCATCTTCCTGCGGGTTAAACAGGCACAGCGGATGGTCGTTCACCGGGCTGCGTTCACCGTTGGCGCTCAGTACATAGATAGGCACGCGCTGCATCAGCGATTTCAGCCGTTCAGCCAGCGACGATTTACCGCCACCCACCGGGCCGAGTAAATAGAGGATCTGTTTCTTCTCTTCCAGACCCTGAGCAGCATGCTTCAGGTAGGAGACGATTTGCTCGATGGCATCTTCCATGCCATAGAACTCTTCAAACGCCGGGTATCGGGCGACCACCCGATTCGAAAAGAGACGGGAAAGCCGTGGTTCCTGGGCAGTATCAACCATGTTTGGCTCACCAATAGCCATCAATAGCCGTTCTGCCGCGTTGGCATAGGCACTGCGATCTTGCCGACAGATGGTAAGAAACTCCTGCAGTGTGAACTCTTCGTCCTTGGCAGCTTCATAGCGCTGGCGATAGTGATCGAATATATTCATGGCATGCCGTCCTTTCGTTTTTTAGCACAGGATAAGAGCCGTTCGTATGAGTAGTGGAGGCTCCCGGAAGAGAATCTCTCGCACCTCACTGCCAGAGCAGCAACCTGTGTGCCAGGTCAGACGCTAAGAACCGCGGGGCGTGCAGGAAAACTCTTCTTAAATTAAAGCGTAGATGGCATTTGCAAAACTTGCATGCTGATAAAATCTAATTTCAATGACATATCAATAACTCATCCAAAAATATCCATTGCCGTTATATGTCATACGGGCATTTTTCACCCTGCGGTCACAGAAGTGAAAACGGCCTGTCATCTGAAAAATGAAAAATAACGGGTTAATCAAACTGATTAGCAGGCAAAAAATTTGGGGAAGTACGGGTCTGGCGGTTACACTTCTCCCGCTGATTATTTGACTACAGGAAAGAATGGATTGTGACCAAACTCAAACTTCTGGCATTGGGCGTACTCGCCGCGACCGCAGTTAGCACCGCACAGGCGGAAAGCCAGTGGACGGTAGGTGCGGGCGTTGGCGTCATTAACAGCCCGTATAAACAGTATGATCGTGATGTTTATCCCGTTCCGGTTGTCACCTATGAAGGCGATAACTTCTGGTTCCGTGGACTCGGCGGCGGCTACTATCTGTGGAACGATACGGCCGATAAGCTCTCCATTATGGCCTACTACGATCCGACGCACTTCAAACCGGGTGACAGCGACAGCCACGCCCTGCGTCGACTCGACAAGCGTAAGAGCACCATGATGGCGGGTCTCTCTTATGTGCATAACACCGAATATGGCTTCCTGCGTACCGCGCTGGCGGGAGACACGCTGGATAACAGCAACGGCTTTATCTGGGATCTGGCCTGGCTCTATCGCTACACGAACGGTGCGTTAACCCTGACGCCAGGTATTGGTGTGCAGTACAACAGTGAGAACTACAACGACTACTACTATGGCGTCTCTAAGAATGAGTCCCGTCGTAGTGGTCTGAAGAGCTACAGCGCAGATGATGGTTGGGATCCGTACCTGGAGCTGACCGCGAGCTACAACTTCCTGGGTGACTGGAACGTATACGGTACTGGCCGTTACGAGCGTCTGAGCGACGAAGTGAAAGACAGCCCAATGGTCGACAAGTCCTGGGCGGGTATTTTCTCTGTCGGTGTGACCTACAAGTTCTGATTGCGCATTAAAACAGTGCAATCTTTGCATTATAACGGGGCGCTTGCGCCCCGTTTGCATTGTGCTGGTGCGGTCAAAATAATACCGCGTCTTAGCGCTTCACAATGCGAATAGTTTGCCCTAAGCGAGACGGTTTTTCTTCGCTGGCTTTTTGCGCCGTAGTGACGCAGGCCGTTTCGACGCAGACAAACGTTTTGTAACCGTCATCGGGCACGTCGGCCATGCTCACTGAGAGCGCCGGACCTGGGTTCCAGCCCACCACGTTGCTGTGATGATGGTGAATCACTTCGATGCCACGGTTGAGGGCACTGTCGTGGATCACGTTGCACGCTTCCGGATGCAGGTAAACGCGGTCGGTACGGTCAGGGAAGGTCTGCACGCCGTCGCTGAGTTTCCCTTCTTTTGCATTGTCCACTTTGTCGATATAGGTATCGCCAAGGCCGCTCACTTTTACCGCGCTGATATCACCGACGTTGAAGTAGGTGTGCAGGGCAGAGGTCGTTTCAAATTCGCCGTGCGCTTCCAGCTCAATCTCGCAGGTTTTACCCACCTTGAAGCGGGCGTACAGGGTAAACTCGTGCGGCCACAGCGCACGGGTCTCGTCATTGGCCTGAAGCTCAAAGGTCAGCACGGCACCGTTATCATCTTCGTTATGCGCTTTCAGGGTCCACTGCTGGTTGCGGGCAAAACCATGAGAAGGCAGTCCCTGCTGCGCTGACGGGCCAAACCATGGCCAGCAGACAGGCACGCCGCCGCGGATCGCCGCTCCTTTTTTGAAAGAGGTCGCATCGCTCAGCCACAGCACTTCCGTTTCACCTTCCGGTTTCCAGGAGAGCAGGTGGGCGCCGTTCAGCGCAACGGAGGCTTTCACACGCGGGTGGTCAACGACGATAACATCAGCGCCATCAATCTGGCGACGGGAGAGCACAGGGGTAAGTTGTTCGACTACCGGAAGTGCAAAAATTTTATTAATCATTAAGCAATCCTCTGTCTTATAAATAAAAAAGGCGACCGAAGTCGCCTTTTTGGATCAAGCACTCATTCCAGTTTATTTGGAGATGTGAGCGATCAGGTCCAGTACTTTGTTAGAGTAGCCGGTTTCGTTGTCGTACCAGGATACCAGTTTAACGAAGTTGTCGTTCAGTGCGATACCTGCTTTAGCATCGAACACGGAAGTGCATACTTCGCCGTTGAAATCGGTAGATACAACGTCGTCTTCGGTGTAACCCAGAACGCCTTTCATTGGGCCTTCGGAAGCAGCTTTGATTGCTTTCTTGATGTCTTCGTAAGAAGCAGCTTTTTCCAGACGAACGGTCAGGTCAACAACGGATACGTTAGGAGTTGGAACGCGGAACGCCATACCAGTCAGTTTGCCATTCAGTTCTGGCAGTACTTTACCTACCGCTTTAGCAGCACCGGTAGAAGATGGGATGATGTTCTGAGCCGCGCCACGGCCGCCACGCCAGTCTTTGTGAGACGGGCCATCAACGGTTTTCTGAGTAGCGGTGGTCGCGTGAACGGTAGTCATCAGACCTTCGATGATGCCGAAGTTGTCGTTGATAACTTTTGCCAGCGGTGCCAGGCAGTTGGTGGTGCAGGATGCGTTAGAAACGATATCCTGGCCAGCGTAAGTTTCGAAGTTAGCACCACGAACGAACATTGGGGTGTTGTCTTTGGAAGGACCAGTCAGAACAACTTTTTTCGCACCCGCGGTGATGTGTTTACGCGCAGTTTCGTCGGTCAGGAAGATACCGGTTGCTTCAGCAACAACGTCAACACCGATTTCGTTCCATTTCAGGTTAGCTGGGTCTTTCTCAGCAGTAACGCGGATGGTTTTGCCATTAACAACCAGGTGGCCGTCTTTCACTTCAACGGTGCCGTCGAAACGACCGTGAGTTGAGTCGTACTTCAGCATGTACGCCATGTATTCAGCGTCCAGGAGATCGTTGATACCAACGATTTCGATGTCAGAACGTTTCTGAGCAGCACGGAAAACAATACGGCCGATACGGCCAAAACCGTTGATACCTACTTTGATAGTCATATATTCCACCAGCTATTTGTTAGTGAATAAAAGGTTGCCTGTAAAATTACAAAAACCTTACGCAGCGTCAAGCGGAATCGTGTCAATCATTGCGACAAATCAATCCTGTGACTAACGTTTGTGCGACTGACTCGCCTCACTTTCCCTTTGAGCTAGCAACCACATGGGGGCTGCGCCCGGAATTTTAAAGGCCTCGCAGGATAAATATGTGAGCATGATCACAATTGCCTGACCGCCTTTTCGCGACACATAAGTTTAGATCAAAAGTGCACGCAAGGGTGTTAATGTTTTGTTAGAATCCGGGTTAAAAGGTGTCTGTTTCTACAGCGAGATGTAAGCATATGTCGAACCAACGTAACCCTGACGATTTGAAAAAAAACCTCACAGAAATGCAGTTTTACGTGACGCAGAATCACGGCACGGAGCCGCCATTTACCGGGCGTTTACTGCATAACAAACGCGATGGCGTATACCATTGCCTGGTCTGTGACGCCCCGCTGTTCAATTCACAAACGAAATACGATTCTGGCTGCGGCTGGCCAAGCTTTTACGAGCCGGTGAGCGATGACGCGATCCGCTACTTAACTGACTCGTCGCACGGGATGGTGCGTACCGAAATTCGCTGCGGCAACTGCGATGCGCATCTGGGGCATGTCTTCCCGGATGGCCCTCAGCCAACGGGCGAGCGTTTCTGCGTAAACTCAGCTTCTCTGAGCTTCAGCGACGATGAAAACGGCGACCAGATTAAAGGTTGAAAAAACGATTCAGCAAATTATTCCTTTGAAAGGGAGAGATCGTGAATATTGATGACATGATTAACGGTATGACGCCGGAAGTTTATCAGCGTCTGGTCACCGCCGTTGAGCTGGGGAAATGGCCTGATGGCGTTGCCTTAACCCCGGAGCAAAAAGAGAACAGTTTGCAGCTGGTGATGCTGTGGCAGGCGCGCAACAATACCGATGCGCAGCACATGACAATCGATACCAACGGCCAGATGGTGATGAAGAGCAAGCGTGAACTGAAGGAAGAGTTTGGTATCACGCCAAAGCCGATTGCGACGATGAAAATACAATAACGGTGTGGGTTGATGCCCTCACTCAACCCTCTCCTTGTGGGAGAGGGTTTGATTGCCTCACTACTTGTGCGAGATCCCGAGCGACTCCGCCAGCTGCTTCGCTAACTGGTTATTATCATCCGCCCCATACTCCCAGAACATTGCGCCTGCCAGACCTTTCTCTTTGATATAGTCCGCTTTGATAGCGACGGAACGTGGATTCTCATACGAGAGGGCAAACAGATCCTTCCCGTCGGCGCCCTTCACGGAAAGCCACGGCACTTTCGCCTGGTCGTCCCAGTGTTCGGTAAAGCGCTTTTGCGGGTCGTTTAGCAGTTTCTTCACGATATCGTTGTACTTCACGTAGGTATCTTTGGTCAGGTCATAACCAAGTGATCGGAACAACCCGATCTCCTGAGGGCCGAAGTAAGGCTGTGTCACCGGATTGTTTTGCGCATCGGGCTTGCTCCAGTCAATGCCCGGTTCTACAGCGCGTTTTGGCACGCGCCCATAGAAACCAATCCCAAGGTTCATCTGCTGTGGCTTCAGCCCCGCGGCCAGATAATTGTTCACCACAAAATCAACGCTGTATTTATCTGCTGCCGCCACGGTCG
>OKVJ01000921.1_pt1 | contig 10592 bp, 11 predicted proteins | sample 1606921 | NCBI WGS metagenome assembly OKVJ01 (sample SAMN03281016, study PRJEB24777) | human gut metagenome | isolation source: fecal sample PR161 from 1 month old female Malay infant, caesarean...
TGATTTGCCCCTCTTCTTGATAATGTTGTGGGGGGTTGTGTTCCGGAGGGCTTCCCCGTCAAGCCGGGGTATCACCGTTATTGTAAGCTCATTGACCCAACAGCCAAGCAAAGGCATTTACCCGTCTCATTCTGCGATCAAGAAAAACAAATCTGGAAGATTGATTTTTACGTGCTTCAAACGGCATTGTTGTTCACCGCCATACCTTACAGAAAAAAATGCTCAGACCAGATTTAGCACGGTTCCACAGATATCAAGGACGAATTTATGTATAAGGTTGGTGGCTATAACTGGCGGCATTTTTTGACGTTATGTTGATCTAATTTTGACGCATTTTTGAGGAGCATAACATCAAAATTTGACGAATTTTGTGTAAGGCATGACACCTAATTTTGACTTTTCCCGAGGCAAGCCCATCAGCTGGTGGATGTTATTTCTAAGACTTGCTACAACAGTTTCATTTTCCTGAAGAAACCCATTACCTCTTCATAGCGATAAAGTGCGCCGCCTTTGGGAGTACCAATCTCAGTAACAGGTGAAGGGAAAGGTGTTCCTGCGTTCTCCCATTTCTTCCGCAGACGATAAAATGTGGTTCTGGATATCCCGCCAAGCATTTCCTGGACCTTAGTTCTGGTGATTAATACTGGCGTTATGTTACTCATGATTCGCACCTTTCACTCACACAGTCGGAAACGCTGGCCATCCGCGCAATCCAGCAACTAGTGATTCTGGTACGGCAGATATTCTTGTCATTAGCAGTTTGCTCTCTGTTGTTGGCTGAAACACCAGATAGACAATTACATTACCGTGATCTTACCGTATTCATGGGGTAGCCTTTTGGGATGCCCGTTCAAATGACCTAATTGACGCCTCCGCTTTGCGCATCACCCGGGCAAACCCTTTAGCGTCCCTCGGTTCTTTCAACCGCCAGTAAGCTGATTCAGTCTTTAGCAGCCTAGAGCGCTTTTTCTCGAAGGTTTCCCATCGCATGCCGGCAGGCTTCGGAAACTTGAGCGGGCTATTTAGCAGGCTGCCCGCGGGCGGGTAATCATCCCCCCATAGGTCATGCCTCTGCTTCCACACACTCCGCCGTAAGCGAGCGACCTCATCTTCACTCTGGCTGGCATAGTGAAGGCTCCAGCATTTACGACACCCTACGTCCTTCCGGCCAATGAATAATTTCGCAACCCGGCCACCACAATGCGGGCAAATGTACCATCGCCGGTAACCAAACCCTGCCCGGGTAATCGTGATGCCAATAACCCGCGTTACCCCGTTGATTGTCGCGCTGTAGCCGCCAGAAACCAGAGAGAAGTACACCCTTCCGCTCTCGGTATCACAAAAGATCTGTGTTTTCGGGCTCGAATCCACCAGCTTTCTTTGCATATCTGCCAGAAATTGGAGGTTAATTCGTGGTAGCGCAGAGGTGTAAACCCGCGTCTGCTCTCTCATTGGCTCAGATCTCCGCTAAAAAATCCGCAAATAAATACGAAATCATATGAGTTCTGCACAATTGGTTACTGAGGATACGGCCTAATAATCGCTGCTGTAACCTTAATAATTGTTAACCACTCATGGGGTAAGCGGTTTCGTTTTCTCCGCAATCAGCGTTTTGATAATTCTCGCAGGAAAGCTGCCTCCATCTGCGGTTTTGCATCAGCAACACCATGCTGCAAAAACTCCTTCCTGGCCCTGGGGAGGGTGAACTTCTGCGGGATATTCGGATCTGCGACATAGATTGCGTAATTCGCTGAATATCCGATGCGGCCAGTGATGCGCGTTCCGTTGGTGATAACCTCTTTAAACTGCGAGTTAATCAGGGTGCTGGTATCAACTGGCGTATAGATTGCTGCTACGAGCCCACCTTCATGCAAGGCGGCTGTCATTGCACGCGGTAAGCGCCGCCCGGTGATGTCCCTCACCAGCGCATTGATGTTGCGCCGAATATTGTTCATGCCCCTGCCTTTAATGCCCATATTCGCTACCCCGATTATCGCTCTTCGCTATAATTAAGCCTAATCATTGACTTACATCGCCACGCGCAGAACACACTTAAACAAGTACGCACTGAAAAAACCTTCTTTTTGCTGCGTACCTTTCTGCGTACTGCGTACCATCAGCGCGAACCTTACTGCGTATTGTCACCCTGGCTGGTGGCCTGCCGCTTTCTCTCCAGCCAGCGGCGGAGCCCCTCTAACTGCCGCGCCTTGCCTTCTGGTGTCTTTGCGCCGGTACTCATACCGCCGTGTAACTTGCAGCGCCCAGAAGCGTAAAGCGCCGTCATTTTGCACGGCGTCCCTTTCCTCGTCGTCGCTCCGCACGTCATATCCCTGCAGGCGTCCGGTAAAGGTGTTCCGCCGCCGATATCATCAGCCCACGCACGGTATAGTTTTCGCTTTTCGTCGTTAGTCACGGGATCGCCTTTCGATGTCAACTTTTGTCACCTTCTCATGGGGTAGGTTGTTTACTGGCTGCGTTTACACGAAAAAAAGTTCTTATTTCCGACGTGTGAAAATGTTCTTAAACTGGCAGTCCTGTAAAGCATAAGGAAGAGGGTATACCCCTCCCCTTAGACCACACTAAAAGGCTCCCCTTGCCCGCCGTCTAAGCCCGTGAGCATCTGCAAATGCTGTAGACATTGGGCCTGCGGTATCTACGTCATTTAGCCATCCAGTAACTGTCACAACGTCACCTTGCTGGAAAGCTTCAGTGCCAGTGATGTTGTGCTGATTGCCGGTGGTCTGGTCGATAAGGGTTATGTTGACCTGTATCGGTCGTTCAGTGCGGCTTTCCGCCTGGCTGGATGATGCTGAGGATGCCGGGAGATATTCTTTACCGGTTGACGCTCTCTTAATGCTGGGCGTTGCGCCAGTAACGTCTTTATTGCTGAATACTCGACCATCATCACCAGGGATCATGAACAGCCCTTTACTGGTCTGCATGAGTTCCGGTAGGTTTCCTTCGCCTACGGGGTATACTCCACCAGCAGTTACAGGGCCGCCATTTTTTCGGCCACCGAGCACACTCGTTACCAACCCAGCAGCTTGCGCCCCCTGATACGGGGTTAAGCCTGTCGCCGAGGCTGTTCCCCCAGTCGCAATTGAGGCGGCAATTGCTGCCGGCGCCCAAGCTGCAAGTGCCGTAGCCCCTCCTGCAATGGCAGACGCAGCATTTGCCGCTTGAGCCGCCGCGCCCAATGTCTGAGACAGGATGAAGTTCTTCAGCATCTCCACACCCACCTGGGCAATGCTGTTGATCACGCTGTTCAGGATGGTGTTGCCCAGTGACCGCATCGCCTCCTGTGCTGACATTGTGCCGGTTAGCAGGCCGGTGATTGCATTGGAGGCATTCCCGCTAAAGGCATCCACCGCACTCGTCAGCATGTTATAGCCGAGGCTCTGCTGGCTTAATAGCTGCCACTGCGCTGCTGTCATCTGCTCGTTGAACTGGTTCTCCTGAGCTGTTCTCAGGGCCAGATACTGAGCATCCGTAGCTGATTTGGCAGCGATGAACTGATCGTAATTGATTTTTCCCTGCTGATAGCTCTGCTGGAGTATTGCCTGTTCCTGCTGCTGGTACTGCTGCATGAGGGCCAGCTTCTGGTTGTTTTCATTGACCAGTTGCTGTACCGGGTCAACTTCAGCGCGGGCGGCTGCTATCGGGTTTGCTGTTTGCTCCTGAGCGCGGATTTTTGCCAGATTGACTTGATGCTGCTGCTCCATTAACTCAGATTGCTGGTTATAGGTTTTCTGGTCAATCATCTGGCCGTCTAGTTGACGTTTTAGCTGGTCTCGACCATCTGAATAAGTTTTATTTTCCTTACGCACAGGGTCATTGCTGATCGCATCATTAAGGTCTTTCTGGCGCTGCTGAGCGTCAAATAACTGCCCGGCCAACTCACGTACTCTTTCCTTCTGCGCATCGGTAGCCTTCGCTCCGAGAGCGGCCACGGCATTAAACTGCGCGGCCTCTCTGGTGCTCTCGTCATAGCGCATTGTCAAAACGGCAATCTGCCGCTGCAGGCTGTCGATTGAATCGTCTCCGCGAGCAAAGGCATTCTTCGCAGGCTTATCCTGCTTTTTCTTGGCGTCGGCAATTTGCTTGTCCAGAACAGCAGCGGCATCGGCATATTTCTTATCGTCAATTAGCCCTTTAGCCCTATCTTTGCTTAATTGCTCGCGCTGCTGGGTAAGCTTATCAACTACTGTTTGGCCAGATTTAATGATCGAATTGGCGTTGTTCTCTGCAGTTTTCTTTTCGAGATTGGTGATATAAGCTGGCTTAGATCCATCTACAGAACCTGATGCCACCTTCCCAATATCAGAATAAAGAGATTTAGCTTGTTCGAGGGCAGCAATTTGACCTTTGATAGCATCTATTTGTGTTTTAGTACCTGCGTCAGTGTAGATAGAAGCTTTGGAAACTGTATTGTAAGCTGCTTCAGTTACAGCTAATTTTTTATTCAGAGAATCCAACTGCGCATCTATCGCAACAATAGGATCTACATTTCCGGTGGCTATGGAGATAGAAAGGGCAGTTTGGTCGAGAAGTTTTGCCAAATAGCGCGACCCACCGATAGCATCATCAATTTTGGATATAGCTACCCCGAACTGAGTAATCAAAGCATTTGTTGCCTGCGATACAGTGCGCGGCATAGTCTCAAACTGCTGGTTGATTTCATCGGACCGCTTTTCGATTGCCGCTAGCACTTCACCAATATCTAACTTGCCGGCCAGCATCAACTGGCGGAGCTCATTAAATGGAATTCCCATGCCATCGGCAATCTGCCTCGCTAGCTCAGGCATCTGCTCCAGCACTGAGTTAAACTCTTCAGCCTGAATTCTGCCGGATGCTACCGACTGCATAAATTGCCTTAGCGCATTAGCCATTTCCTGAGCTGATGAGCCGCCAATAGTGCCAATCTTCTGCAGCGTCATCACAAGTCGGTTAACATCGCTGTTAGTAGCACCTACGGTTTTCAGTGTGGCGGTGAGCTGCTGCCAGAGGTTGACGGTATCACCTAGGCTTGCCCCAGTTGCGGAGGCAATATTTACAAGCTGCTGAAAACTCCGCGCACCTTCCTCTGAACTTGAAGATAAACGTGTTACTCGCGCCTGAAGTAATGTGAATTCCTCAGACAACTGCTGGAGCTTCATCAACGCCTGAATTGATATGTACCCCTTAACGGCCACAGCAAGGCGTGAGAACCCCCCTCCCAACTTATCGAGACTTTTATCAAGTTTTTCTGCGGAGTTGCCAGCCCTTTTGACTGATGTCTCAATCTGTTTTAGGGCCGCGTCAGCAGCGCGCTGCCCAGAAAGCAATTTTGCTACATCCGCCTCAATCTCTATCGTGTAATCGCCAAAGCCTGTTGTCATGCTCACCTCAATGGATGGTTATTACCTTATTTTTTCTCAGGGATATAGTGTTCATGAATGTAATTACATGGCGACCATGCTCAGTAAGCCGATACTCCGGGCCATCAAAAGAAATAAACTCCATCAACATTCGATAGGCCTTACGCTCGAAGGCCGAGTCAAACTTATCTTTGGACGCACTCACAGCGTTATCAACAAGTCCGGCTGAAAGTAGAGGGGCTTCGACACACCCGCTAACGCCATCCACGGTAAGAACGTTGCTACCCGTTTCCCGGCGCAGATCGCGGATATAGGTTTCGGCAATCACCTCAGCCAATCTCTGTAGTTGCTCCATCACCCACCCCGCTTAACGGATTCAAGACCCTTAGCAACCAATGCGCGGGCAATAGCGTTTACCGTTGGTGCTACACCAATCGGAGAACGCTTGCGCTCCTCTTCCTGAATTTCACGAATGGACTGAAGATGCTCCCGGCAAAGTGCTACCGTGATTTGCGATCGGTTCATCTGCTTACCCCTGATATTTATACAGTCAATTTATATTGTAGTTTATGCAACATAAATGGCAAGCATTGCAATTTATGAAATGAAAAAGGTACAAAAAACCCGCCGGAGCGGGTTTGCCTTGAGGTTACTTGCAGGGGTTAATCGTATTTGCACTATTCGTGCTTGTTGGAAGATCATCTACTGTCTTCCCTTCAACTACGTACACAACACCGGAAGAGAAAAAACCCTTTGATTTCATCGTTAGCGCAATGACAAAAGGCGAGTACCCTGAATATGCCCCAAAGCTGTTCTTTGAGTTCACCTCACCACAGACAAGCATTGCGATAGAGCCATCATCCTTTTCACCAACTTTTTTTGACACAACATCTCTAAATTGGGTAGATGATGGATCTTTCATGTCGTGCGATATCTCGCTTTTAGCCAACTCTATGGCTTTCTCTTCTGTAGGCTTACATGCCGTGAGAAATAAAAGTGATGAAATTAATACCATAATAATTTTCATTGATGCCACCCTTGCTTGACGATGTCGATTTATAAATCTTTGCCACAAAATCGGCACAATATTGCTTCTTTTTTTATTGTTTCGGCGCAATACGGACATTTTTAGTATCGTCTACTGAACCGCCACCAGCAGAATCCGCGCCAAACACCTGTGGTTCAAGCTTAACCACTCCGGGGTTTGTGAAAGACCAGACAAGCGCGGCTATCCAACCCAAGAAGCTCCAGCCCAGGACAATATTTAACACCCATATTGCCGTAGCGTTTTTATGCTCCCTTGAACTGGCTATAACGCCGGGAAGAACATAAATTATAATAGCGAATATCAACACAATGATGTGCCATACTGACATCAACTTATCCCCAAAAGTAAATGAAGTATTATCGTAACATCGAAGAAGACTAATCCAATACAGCCACTTTCATCGACTTGTTTTTAACCTGAACGCCTCGGCGTTTGACTGAGTAATCCCCATGCGGTGCCTAGTCTCCTTAGCGGTTTGTGAAGGCCTCCGAAATCTTCTGCAGAGGCTGGTGGGCGCTTAACTATCTTCCGCCACAGCCCGTCTCAACGACCATTTTCGAGCGCTATCAGTCCTTATAGGCAGAACTCATCAAGATTGCCTATCTATAGGCATAACACACCATTCCTGCCATACATAGCCAGAACACACCGTTTCTGCCTATAAATAAAATATGGGCATTTTCATGGGGCGGTATGATTCTACATGTAATGCTCAAACTGCTACGCAGCAACGGTGACCAGCATGAACAGAACGACGAGGACAACGCCCATCACCCTGCACCTTGTAAAGAATGCCACTCCTGCAGAGAGACCAATTAACGCCAGGGTGACTGGCCAGATAGCAATTGCTGACAAGTAGGCCGCTATCAGGTAATCCTTTGTCAAACCTTATATCTCTTTTTCTTTCAGGGCTTTTGTAACTACCGAACACATAACAGGCTAATTAGCAAAACATAATCAGAGCCCTGTGATAACAGGGCTCGCATTTTTCTGGTTATTCAAAGAGAGCTTTTTTTCGCTGCTTCAACCTCAGCTTCACAAACATCATAGTTATTGAAATTATACTGAAGGAAGATATATCCTTTATCAGAACTGTTTGCTCTAGCTTCGATCGATACGGAAGTTAATTTACTTTTTAGTGGAGCCTCTGCAGTTCCTTTCCACTCAGCTGACAAATATCTTTCATGCTTATACAATCCCATCATCCAGTCTCTGGGGTCTTTCCATATTGAACCAGCCAGAAGGAAATCATTTTCCTTGGCCTTTCCATAGATAGAAGATAGTGACTCCATGAGCTCTTTAAATCTTGACTTGATAGTAAAGCCATAACTATCTGTATCAATATCTTTCCCAAGAGCTCTTATTTGGCATAGCCCTACTGTTGGAGATATCAACAGCCCATACGCCTCAAAGCCAGCATTCATTTTGGGTAAAGAGTTAGCCGTATAAAGATTGACATTATTCGCCATTGGCTCAAGCTCTTCACCAATCATGTCTTCAATATTTTTCCTAGACAAACCGGCCTCTAAACCGAATGGTCCTTCACCTGGTGGAAGTAACGGCGTTCTGGTGGAATGGGGTTCTGCTTTGTCTGCTTGTTTTTCTGTGATTGCTTCGTTTGCTTGCTCATTAGGTACTTTCACTTCAGCTAACCCATACGTTGCCGAAAGGTATCTCTGTTGAAGCATCGCCCTTGTTTGCTCCTGCGTCGCAATAGCAGATAGTTTCAGTGCCTGTAGCAGACCACCACTGTACTGACTTGCATCTTTCTTAGCATCGGCAATCTGTGTATCAAGAGTTTCAATTTCAGTTTTTAATGCCGCCGCTGCTTCAGGATTTGGTTTAACACCGCTAACAGATATCTCAATCTTAGCCCCCGACTCAATCGCGTTAATACGCTGCTCCAAAAGGGCTTTATTAGTCCCTAAGACTTCAAGCCTGGCTGTTATAAGATTTCTAATCAACCCCCCAGTATACTGCCCCTGCTGTGATTTAGCCTCGACAATTTCTTGTTCAGCCTTAGCTAGTTCGCTACGGAGACTTGCAACTTCCTGCTTCTGCTCAGGGGTTAAATCCTTTGGCCCACACCCAGCCAAGAGGCTAGTGGCAATAACGCATGCTAAAAGTGTCTTTTTCATATCCCTAATCTCATTATGTCACCTCGGATTTATCCTAACATCAATCGAAGCAGCAAAAAATCACCGCCAATTCCTGTAGTAGGTAGAAACGAATGGATCACCGTGTCGATGTAGCACGGAGTTAACACGTACCCCTGATAAATACACAGGTATCGCCACTCCTGATTCCGATCTAATATTGAGCTATATCATTTGCATACCCCGTACGCATAGCTCTGACTGTTCTTCTGCGCCAGCTCAAAATCGTGGTTCTCTGCATTGCTATGTGGTACTCGCTATGAGAGTTATGGTGCTGGAATCCTGCTTTAAATTAATCGATTCAAGGAGGATCTATGAGGATAGGCATTGCCTTCCCGGTGATCGTGTTTATCGTTGCCGTCGTGTTTCTGGCGTGGTTCATTCTGAGTGGTTATGCCAATCCAGGATCTTGATCTTAGTGAGGAGTTTCATCTGACTGATGGGGCTGGTATGCATAGTGATTTGGCTGGCTAGGTGCGTTTATGTGTCTTACAAAAGATGAGAAAATTTGGTCATTTTGAGATTGAGCCAAGTTGACGCTACTTTGCTATTGAACCAGAATGAATTGCGGTTAATGGATGTTAATAGAAATTGGTGAAGCATGGCGCAGGCGTTTATAAATACAAAAATGCTGACATGGGCTAGAGAAAGAGCCAATCTTTCAACTAGTTATATAGCATTAAAAATGAAAAAAGCTCCTGAGCTCATCGAGAGATGGGAGAATGGAACACGCCCCATCACTTTTAACGAAGCACAAAAATTTGCCGATTTGACTCACACCCCTTTTGGATGTCTTTATCTGGATGAGCCAACCGTTGAAACACTGCCAATACCAGACCGTCGGACGGTAGGCAGCAGAGACATTGATGTCTCTGCTGAGTTAAGGGATACCCTTAGCGATGTAATGATTAAAATTGACTGGTACAAGGAATACTCTATTGAGAGTGGGCTGGATACTGTCGAACTAGTAGGAAAGTACAATAAAAACACAGCATATACCACGCTTGTTAACGAACTGAGACATAAGCTTAGGGTCACGATCCCACCTCGTTCAGGAAAATGGGAGGACTTTTTTTCAACTTTAATAAAAGAAGTTGAAAGGAATGGCATCTTAGTTATGAAAAATGGTGTTGTAAAAAACAACACTCATAGGCCTATTAGTGTTGATGATTTTCGCGGGTTCTGCATAGCAGATAAACGAGCTCCGGTGATATTCATTAACAATAATGATGCAAAATCCGCCCAACTATTCACCCTAATTCACGAATTATCTCATTTGATGATCGGTGAATCTGCTATCAGTGATCTGGCATATCAAGCTAAGTCTAGTGAAGAAGTTCTTTGTAATGCTGTAGCAGCAGAGTATTTAGTTCCTGAGTCTATTTTCAAAGAGCAATGGGTTCGTACAGAAGACTGGGAGGAGAACATTCCTCATTTAATAAATATTTTCAAAGTTAGTCGCTGGGTAGTTGCAAGGAGAGCTTTGTCTCTTGGCTATATCAGAGATGATGAATATTTGTCTTATGTAAGAAGGATTAACGATAAGACTCCCGGTGGTGGGGGTAGCTATCCGAGAACACAAAAAGGTAGGGTCAGTGAAACATTCGCAAAAGCTGTTGTCACACAAGCTCTTGAAGGTAAATTACTTCTTCGTGAAGCCCAAAGGCTAACTGGCATCAGACCCAGTAAATTAAATGAATTTGCGCAGAAGGAACTAGGGCTTTGACATACATCATCGACTCAAACATATTTATCGAAGCGCAGAACACTTACTACTGCTTTGATATCTGTCCTGGTTTTTGGGATTTCCTTTCTGAACGATTTCATTCCGGTGAACTCATTAGCATACGCAATGTATACGATGAGATTGCTAATAAAGATGATGTCATATTCGATTGGCTTAGAGATCGCAAGCATTATTTCGATAGTGTTGATGATGAGAATACACAGAAAAATTTTGCTGCCATAGCAAACTACGTTCAGAAAGAGTATTCTTCAAGAAAGCCTAACAACCCTAATATTGCATCATTC
>OKVJ01000927.1_pt1 | contig 10535 bp, 5 predicted proteins | sample 1606921 | NCBI WGS metagenome assembly OKVJ01 (sample SAMN03281016, study PRJEB24777) | human gut metagenome | isolation source: fecal sample PR161 from 1 month old female Malay infant, caesarean...
TTGTGCCGTTGACGCTGCTGATGACGCTCGGGCTGTGGGTTCCCACGCTGGCGGGCATCTGGCTACCGCTCGGGACACGTATTGCATTAGATGAAAGCCCACGCATTACGCGTAAAGGTTTAATCATTCCCGATCTCCGTTATCTGGTGGGAGATTGTCAGCTTGCGCATATCACCAACGCCAGCCTTTCACATCCGAGCCGCTGGTTATTGAACGTCGGCACGGTAGAACTTGATTCTGCTTGTCTGGCGAAATTGCCGCAGACGGAGCAATCGCCTGCCGCTCCAAAAACCCTCGCGCAGTGGCAGGCCATGTTGCCTAACACCTGGATCAATATCGATAAACTGATTTTTTCTCCCTGGCAGGAGTGGCAGGGAAAACTCTCTCTCGCGTTAACCTCTGATATCCAGCAACTGCGTTATCAGGGCGAAAAAGTTAAATTTCAAGGCCAGCTTAAAGGGCAACAACTTACAGTCAGCGAACTGGATGTCGCCGCGTTTGAAAATCAGCCGCCGGTAAAACTGGTGGGGGAATTTACTATGCCGCTAGTGCCGGATGGACTTCCTGTAAGTGGCCATGCTACTGCGACGTTAAACTTGCCGCAGGAACCGTCACTGGTGGATGCCGAGCTGGACTGGCAGGAAAATAGCGGGCAATTGATTGTGCTGGCACGGGATAACGGCGATCCGTTGCTCGATTTGCCGTGGCAAATTACTCGTCAACAATTGACCGTAAGCGATGGTCGCTGGAGCTGGCCGTATGCAGGTTTTCCTTTGAGTGGCCGACTGGGTGTCAAAGTCGACAACTGGCAGGCAGGGCTCGAGAACGCTCTGGTCAGCGGGCGACTGAGTGTGCTGACCCAGGGGCAAGCGGGTAAAGGCAACGCGGTGTTAAATTTTGGCCCAGGAAAATTAAGCATGGATAACAGCCAGCTGCCTCTGCAGCTGACCGGTGAAGCGAAACAGGCGGACCTCATTTTATATGCCCGTTTACCTGCGCAGCTAAGCGGAAGTCTGTCTGACCCAACGCTGACCTTTGAGCCAGGCGCGTTATTACGTTCGAAGGGAAGAGTCATCGATTCGCTGGACATCGATGAAATCCGCTGGCCTTTAGCGGGGGTAAAAGTCACCCAACGTGGTGTTGACGGACGTTTGCAGGCCATTTTGCAGGCGCATGAAAATGAACTGGGCGATTTCGTGCTGCATATGGATGGGCTGGCGAATGATTTTCTCCCTGACGCTGGCCGCTGGCAGTGGCGCTACTGGGGAAAAGGCAGTTTTACACCGATGAATGCCACCTGGGATGTCGCAGGAAAGGGTGAGTGGCATGACAGCACGATTACGCTGACCGATCTCTCCACCGGTTTCGACCAGTTACAATACGGTACGATGACGGTAGAAACGCCGCGACTAATTCTCGACAAGCCCGTCGTCTGGGTACGTGACGCACAGCATCCCTCCTTTAGCGGCGCGCTGTCACTGGACGCCGGGCAAACACTGTTCACTGGCGGCAGTGTGTTACCGCCATCAACCTTAAAATTTAGCGTCGATGGGCGCGATCCGACGTATTTCCTCTTTAAAGGCGATTTACATGCTGGTGAGATTGGCCCGGTTCGGGTAAATGGTCGCTGGGACGGTATTCGTCTGCGCGGTAACGCCTGGTGGCCTAAACAATCACTGACTGTATTCCAGCCGCTGGTGCCACCCGACTGGAAGATGAACTTACGCGATGGTGAACTGTATGCTCAGGTTGCATTTTCAGCAGCGCCCGAACAAGGATTCCGCGCGGGGGGGCACGGCGTATTGAAAGGCGGTAGTGCCTGGATGCCAGATAATCAGGTTAACGGTGTCGATTTTGTCCTGCCTTTCCGTTTTGCCGATGGAGCCTGGCATCTGGGGACTCGCGGCCCCGTTACGTTGCGAATTGCCGAAGTGATTAATCTGGTGACAGCGAAAAATATTACGGCTGATTTGCAAGGGCGTTATCCGTGGACTGAAGAAGAACCATTGCTGTTGACTGATGTTAGTGTCGATGTGTTAGGCGGTAACGTGCTGATGAAACAATTACGTATGCCGCAACATGACCCGGCGCTGTTGCGGCTGAATAATCTTTCCTCCAGCGAACTGGTTAGCGCCGTCAATCCGAAACAATTCGCCATGTCCGGGGCATTTAGTGGTGCATTGCCGTTATGGCTAAACAACGAAAAATGGATAGTGAAAGATGGTTGGCTGGCAAATAGCGGGCCAATGACCTTGCGGCTGGATAAAGACACCGCAGATGCGGTGGTGAAAGACAATATGACTGCGGGTTCAGCAATTAACTGGTTGCGCTATATGGAAATTAGCCGTTCATCGACAAATATTAATTTAGATAATCTCGGTTTATTAACCATGCAGGCCAACATTACAGGTACCAGTCGCGTTGATGGTAAAAGCGGTACGGTAAACCTTAATTACCATCATGAAGAGAATATTTTTACGCTGTGGCGCAGTTTACGCTTTGGCGATAATCTCCAGGCATGGTTGGAGCAGAACGCGCGTCTGCCGGGAAATGACTGTCCGCAAGGAAAAGAGTGTGAGGAAAAACAATGAAAATTTTACTGGCTGCGTTGACGTCATCTTTTATGCTGGTTGGCTGTACGCCTCGCATTGAAGTCGCTGCACCTAAGGAACCGATCACTATCAATATGAACGTTAAAATTGAGCATGAGATCATCATCAAGGCAGACAAAGATGTCGAAGAGCTGCTTGAAACTCGTAGCGATCTTTTCTGAGGCGATGATGAAGAAAACATTACTTCTTTGTGCGTTTCTTGTTGGGCTGGTAAGCAGCAATGTAATGGCATTGACTCTGGATGAAGCCAGAACTCAGGGGCGGGTAGGTGAAACATTTTATGGTTATCTGGTTGCGCTGAAAACGGATGCTGAAACAGAGAAATTAGTAACCGACATTAATGCTGAACGTAAAGCGAGTTACCAACAACTGGCAAAGCAAAATAATGTGTCGGTAGATGATATCGCGAAACTCGCCGGGCAAAAGCTCGTAGCTCGGGCCAAACCGGGGGAATATGTACAAGGGATAAACGGTAAATGGGTGCGAAAATTTTAATAGCAAAACCGCACTATCGGGATAACGCTACAGGAGAAAACGATTGATCTATTTTCCTGAAACAAGGTGAATATTCAAAAGCTCCTGTCAAATTGCCTTTCGCCCTGAAATATGCGTAGTCAAATATCTGTTTTAACTAATTGGCGTTGCAGTACACACAACGCCAATTAGTTAGCGGAATTTACGTCGATACTCGCCTGGCGTCATCCCAAAGCGTTGCTTAAATACCGTTGAAAAATGACTCTGGTCAGAAAATCCCCAATGAAAGCCGATGCCTGCCAGTTTTTCATCATCTGCGGCATGGCGAATCGCATCTGCACAAAAATCGAGACGACGGTTACGAATATATTGCGCGACTACCAAACCTTTATCGGCAAACATTCGGTACAAACTACGTACTGACATACCTGTCTCTCCGGCTATCCACTCCGGGCGTAATATCTCTTCGCGAATATTATCGTCTATCAACGTAACCACTTTTTGAAACTGACGTTCACGGCGAGGTTGGACAGATTCCCGCTGATGAAGGACTGGGCGAAGCAGACACACCATCGCCTGTAGCGCAGCTTCACTTTCTGTTTCAGAAAGTGCCGGATTATTCATGCTCTCCTGTAACAGGCGATGACTGAGTTGCACCATGGGTAAGTCAGCGTCCAGTCTTTCTGCGCAGACAGGTTTTTGATGGGGAAAATATTGTTCCAGCAGAGTGCGTGGTAAAAGTAATGAAATCTGTTTAGAAGACTCCTGCCAGTAAAGCGAACAGGGGCGTGAGGCATCGAGTAACGTAATATCTCCAGCGCCAATCTGCACCTGACGCTCATCCTGCTCCATTATTGCCTGACCACTAAGCTGAAAAACGGTGTAAAACCAGGCATCGTCGCTGCCTTTTACTTCCTGCCAGGTGCGGGATAAATTCACCCCGCTGGTTGTCACGGTACTCAGCTTTAGTACTTTGGCAAAATGCGTGTCCAGTACACCCGTGTAACGCTCAGTCAGCAGGCGTCCGGTAAAATTTCCGCATACCTGATTGATTTGGGAAAGCCATTGCTGAAACTCATTATCCACTGCGGGGTTCATGGCACGTTTTCGCTCTGTGAAATGTATTTTTATTGTTGCATTTGTGTTGCAATAAACGAAGCTAATGAGCCTGACTATAGGAAATAAGTCTTGTCAGGCATAGAGACATAAGCGGTTATTGTCACGATTTGCGGAGCTTGTCACAGCTGACAAAGCGAATGTCACAGCGAAAAAAGTGACTTTTCTTGTCGCTGCGTACACTGAAATCACACTGGGTAAATAATAAGGAAAAGTGATGACAGAGCCGCATGTAGCAGTATTAAGCCAGGTCCAACAGTTTCTCGATCGTCAACACGGTCTTTATATTGATGGTCGTCCTGGCCCCGCACAAAGTGAAAAACGGTTGGCGATCTTTGATCCGGCCACCGGGCAAGAAATTGCGTCTACTGCTGATGCCAACGAAGCGGATGTAGATAACGCAGTCATGTCTGCCTGGCGGGCCTTTGTCTCGCGTCGCTGGGCCGGGCGATTACCCGCAGAGCGTGAACGTATTCTGCTACGTTTTGCTGATCTGGTGGAGCAGCACAGTGAGGAGCTGGCGCAACTGGAAACCCTGGAGCAAGGCAAGTCAATTGCCATTTCCCGTGCTTTTGAAGTTGGCTGTACGCTGAACTGGATGCGTTATACCGCCGGGTTAACGACCAAAATTGCGGGTAAGACGCTGGACTTGTCGATTCCCTTACCCCAGGGGGCGCGTTATCAGGCCTGGACACGTAAAGAGCCGGTTGGTGTAGTGGCGGGAATTGTGCCGTGGAACTTCCCATTGATGATTGGTATGTGGAAGGTGATGCCAGCACTGGCAGCAGGCTGTTCAATTGTGATTAAGCCATCGGAAACCACGCCACTGACTATGTTGCGCGTGGCGGAACTGGCCAGCGAGGCAGGTATTCCTGATGGCGTTTTTAATGTGGTCACCGGGTCAGGTGCTGTATGCGGCGCGGCCCTGACGTCACATCCTCATGTTGCGAAAATCAGTTTTACCGGTTCAACCGCGACGGGCAAAGGTATTGCCAGAACTGCTGCTGATCGCTTGACGCGTGTAACGCTGGAACTGGGCGGTAAAAACCCGGCAATTGTATTAAAAGATGCTGATCCGCAATGGGTTATTGAAGGCTTGATGACCGGAAGTTTCCTGAATCAGGGGCAAGTATGCGCCGCCAGTTCGCGAATTTATATTGAAGCGCCGTTGTTTGACACGCTGGTTAGTGGATTTGAGCAGGCGGTAAAATCGTTGCAAGTGGGACCGGGGATGTCACCTGTTGCACAGATTAACCCTTTGGTTTCTCGTACGCATTGCGACAAAGTGCGTTCATTCCTTGACGATGCGCAGGCACAGCAAGCAGAGCTGATTCGCGGGGCGAGTGGACCTGCCGGAGAGGGATATTATGTTGCGCCAACGCTGGTGGTAAATCCCGATGCTAAATTGCGCTTAACTCGTGAAGAGGTGTTTGGTCCGGTGGTTAACCTGGTGCGTGTAGCGGATGGAGAAGAGGCGTTACAACTGGCAAACGACACGGAATATGGCTTAACTGCCAGCGTCTGGACGCAAAATCTCTCCCAGGCTCTGGAATATAGCGATCGCTTACAGGCAGGTACGGTGTGGGTAAACAGTCATACCTTAATTGACGCTAACTTACCGTTTGGTGGGATGAAGCAGTCAGGAACAGGCCGTGATTTTGGCCCGGACTGGCTGGACGGTTGGTGTGAAACTAAGTCGGTGTGTGTACGGTATTAATCTGGTTCGCTCATAAGTAAAAAACGGCACCTGGTGCCGTTTTTTTAGTCTGAAACAATCACTTATCTTTCTTTATCGCCCCTAGCGTTGGCGTTTCGTCAAAGAAGTTCCATGGTTTAAGCAGAGTATGTACCCATTCGGTCGGCATAATCGGCCACTCTTCGGCACGGGCCACATGTGTGGTGCCGGTGGTCATCCAGACAACGGCGTCGGTGTTGTCCAGCGACTCGTTATCTTTACTGTATTGTCCAAGACCGGTGTCATGAGTAGAACGGTTCGGATATTTGCCTTCCGGGAAACGCTCGCCAGGATGATAACGCGTTACCCAGAGCTGCTTGTCCATAAAGCTTAAACGATGATAGATCCACTCGTCCGGCGCGAACTGGGCACCTTTTGCTACCGGGTGAGTACCACCTGCATAAGGAATAATTTGATAGGAAACCGGATTGCCCATGCGGTTCTCTTTGTTCAGGTTACTCAACAGACGAATCGTGCCCGGATCAAACTTCTGCGCGGCATCCTGTTCATTGCTGATGTTGTACTGATTAACTTGCATGGTACTGGTGCGTGGGCCACCGGCAGTATTCGGTTTTACCACCGGGTCCATCGCCACCAGGCTGTTATTCTCGCCATCTACATCCAGATCGAGGCGGAAATTATAAATATGTTGGTGTGTAGTACCCACGATATTGTGATCGATAAGCGTGCCGTAGCGCGTGTCATCTTTCGCCGTCTCATCGTGCATGGTTTTCGCTTTAACACCTTTCACCGCTTCGATGCCCGTAGCACCGGCATCAATGCCAATAGTGCCGTTTTCATGGAAGATCCAGTCAAAAATGTAGTCATAGTTACCCACTGTACTGATCCAGCGCACCACCAACTCCCGGCGTTCGGTACTGACGTTGGGCTGGCCCATTTCCTGATGCTTATACTCAGGCCCGGCATAACGTTCAAATACCGCGATAGCGCGAGGGATCTCCATCGGCACGCCAGTGTAGTCGGCAATGGTTTCATTAAGGAGCACTGCGTTAGACGGGGCATCTTTACCACGAGCAATTGGTGAGGTTAGCGTGCCCATACCATAGTCACCAGAGTCCAGATACGCTTTAAAGTACCAGCCAATATCAGGATCACCGTAAGGCACAATCATGCCGCCGAGAGAACCTTCGTACATGACTTTGCGTTTGGTGCCATTGTCGTTATAAGTCACGGTGGAGATCATCGGCCCGACGCGAGAGTTCATGCTGAGGTGAAAATCCCAGTTACGCCAGTGAATCATATCGCCAGTAATGGTGTAATTTTTACCTTCAGGCTCAATGATTTGCATAGGCTTAACTGCCGGAGCAACGCGGTCACGGCCATCAAATGGGCGTGCGGTCATTGGCACCGGAACTACCGGACCTTCTTCAATCTTAACGATTTTTTTCTGTTCTAAATCAACGACCGCCACCAGGTTTTCGATGGGATGTGCCCAGTAGTTGCCATCACCGACATCAAGATAGCTGATGACTTTGAGCAACCGGGCATCTTGTTTCAGGCCATCTTTACCATCGAAATAACCTACGGTCAGCGGCGTGGTAATCACTTTTTTCGCATCAGTAATACCGCGCTTCTTCACGGCAGCGGCAAATTCTTCACTGTTGTTAATAATGTTCTGCACACTGGCGAAATCATCCAGCAACACCATACCGTGGGCGTCTTTAATGGGTTGCCAGGAGAGCAGTTTGTTGTTTTGCAGATCCACCACCGCTTCGATGATATGTTTGCCGTCGAGCATAATGACGTCGGCTTTGCGCGGCTGGTCAACCGGTTTGTTTTCCAGCGCAAACGCCCAGACAGCTTCTTTATCTGGCGGTAGCAGGGAGATCTCAGTAAAACGGGTATTGGGTTTAAAGTCCGCGGAAGCTTTAACAATTTCAACGGCCTGTTTAATTTCGTTCGCAGTTAGCGCATTAAGTGGGTGAGGGCGCTTCTCTACCTGAAAGGTTTGATCCAGCCCGGACTGGAAAACATCGTTAATAAAGGTGTCAGAAACCCAGGCTTTATTATCTTTCATCACTACCGGAACTTGCAGTGCCAGAGGCTGACCATTAACAATTGCTGTTTGTGCGCCAGGTTTCACTTTCACGTACGCGCCATCTTTAATCAGGGTAAAGATCTGGGCGTAGTCGTCCCACTGCACATCGGCACCAAATTCTTTAAGCGTTTCATCCATTGGCACCATATGCGCTTCGCCACCGTGGGCAAATACCGGCGCTTGCCAGGCGAAACTTAAGGCGACTGCCAACGCCACGGCTGTTTTACGGGCAGAATACAGAGAGGGGCTTCCCATTATTAACCTCGTCAGATGTTGTGTTCTTGTTAGCAACCGCGCTCTGCGGGCGGTTTAGTCAGGTTCACATTATCAGCACTGATGTAAAGGGGATTGCCTGCACCTGCCAGGTTGTTTGGCAGGTGTGCCAGCTTTTCATACAGTGGGTGGCCTGAAAATAGATGTACACATCATGCATAATGTGACAACGTCACAAAATTTAGTGAAATAAAAGGGCAACTATTCGCCGTTGCCCTTCATTGACCGATTAATCGACAAAATCACCGTGCTGCCGGGCCACCAGCGTCAGAATTGAATACAGCGCCACCGGGGTTTGATGCTGATTGAATACCTCTACCGCCCATTCCACCACACCTGTTGGTTTTTCTTCTGTGCTACGCTGTTTTTTCAGCGTCTTGCGCTTACAGGTGAGACGTACCTGGATGGTATCGCCTGGCTTTACGGGCTCGATAAAACGCAAGTTTTCCAGCCCGTAGTTAGCAATGACCGGACCAACTCCGGCATCGACAAACAGACCCGCAGCCGCAGAAAGCACAAAATATCCATGTACCACGCGCTCACCAAAAATAGATTCGGCAGCGGCAATTTTATCCATATGTGCATAGAAATGATCACCGCTGAGGCAAGCAAAGTTAACAATATCGGCCTCTGTCATTGTGCGGCGGGGAGTCAGCAGGCTGTCGCCTGGTTGCAGCTCCTCAAAATATTTGCGAAACGGATGAATACGATCTTCTTCGACTTTCGCACCACGCACCCACTGTTTACTGATAGCGGCAAGCATCGTCGGACTACCCTGAACAGCGGTTCGCTGCATGTAATGTTTCACCGCTCGTAAACCACCTAATTCTTCACCGCCTCCTGCGCGACCAGGCCCACCATGTACCAGTTGTGGCAATGGGGAGCCATGCCCGGTGGATTCTTTTGCCGATTCTTCATTGAGGATCTGAATTCGCCCATGCGTACGTGCCGCGTCGGCAATAAACTGACGCGCAATTTGCGGATCAGCCGTCACCAGCGTTCCCGCAAGGCTACCGCCGCCTGCACAAGCCAGTTGCAGAGCATGTTGCTGGTTTTGTGCTGGCATCAGTGTTGCGACAGGGCCAAAGGCTTCTGTTGCATGTACCGCCGGTGTTTCATCCGGCTGCGGACAGTACAATAAGGTTGGCGGGAAGAAGGCACCCGCAGCAGATAAATCCGCCTGACCACCGAGGCGAATCTCGCATCCTGCAGCCAGCAATGTGTTCACTTTTTCCTGCACATCGGCACGCTGCTCAGCATTTACCAGTGCGCCCATTTTCACGCCTTCCTGCGCAGGATCACCGACCACGACTTTCTGTAATCGCGCAACCAGAGCATCACTGACAGCATTAACCAATGCCTGCGGCACAATAATCCGCCGGATTGCCGTACATTTTTGCCCAGCTTTTGTGGTCATCTCACGCACAACTTCACGAATAAACAGCGCAAACTCCGGTTGATCCGGGGTGACATCTTCGCCCAGTACGCAGCAGTTCAGGGAATCAGCTTCCATGGTGAAGGGGATAGATTTGGCAACGATATTTGGCTGAACTCGCAGCATCTGTCCGGTCGTCGCGGACCCCGTGAAAGTCACCACATCCTGGCTGTCCAGATGATCCAAAAGGTCGCCCGCACTACCGCAGATCAGACTAATTGCGCCTTCGGGAACAAGACCACTATCGACAATTGATTTCACCATCGCCTGAGTCAGTTGGGCCGTCGCGGTAGCTGGTTTGATGATGGCTGGCATTCCGCCCAGCCACGTTGGTGCCAGCTTTTCCAGCATTCCCCAGCAGGGGAAGTTAAAGGCGTTAATATGCACTGCCACGCCTGACTTTGAGGTCAGTACATGGCGCGCGGCAAATCCACCTTCTTTCGATAAGGTGATCAATTCATCTTCCGGCCACAGCGTATCGTCAGGCAGCTCCCGGCTACCGAGGCTGGCGTATGTAAATAACGTCCCAATGCCACCTTCAATATCAACCCAACTGTCTGCCCGCGTTGCGCCTGTTTGTGCAGAAAGAGCATAGAAACGCTCTTTTTCACTCAGCAGATGTTTAGCGACCGCTTTAAGCATCGCCGCACGTTCGATAAAGGTCATCGCGCGGAGGGCGGGGGCCCCTTTTTCAATGGCAAACGGGCGGGCAGCCGCCATATCAAGACCTTCACTGGTCACTTCCCATAACGCCTCGCCGCTAATAGCGTGGTGAATCAAACGGCTACGGCCCCGGCCAGACTGCCAGGTACCGGATAAGAAACTGGCTAA
>OKVJ01000930.1_pt1 | contig 10527 bp, 7 predicted proteins | sample 1606921 | NCBI WGS metagenome assembly OKVJ01 (sample SAMN03281016, study PRJEB24777) | human gut metagenome | isolation source: fecal sample PR161 from 1 month old female Malay infant, caesarean...
CGACGTGGATTACGCTCAGGCGTCTGCGGAGCTGGCCAAAGCGATCGCGAAACTGCGCGTTATCGAGTTGACCAAAAAAGCGATGTAACACCGGCTTGAAAAGCACAAAAGCCAGTCTGGATACCAGACTGGCTTTTTTTTTCATCCTTAATTCATGATGAAAAAGATGTAGAATTTTAGGCATCAAACGTTTTTACTTCTCACTCAAACTACCGTCAGGATGCGTATGTCAAACAGTGCGATGAGCGTGGTGATCCTTGCCGCTGGCAAAGGTACCCGCATGTATTCCGATCTGCCTAAAGTGCTCCACACGCTGGCAGGAAAGCCAATGGTGCAGCATGTCATTGATGCAGCGAATGAACTAGGTGCCCGTCAGGTTCACCTGGTCTACGGCCACGGCGGCGATCTGCTTAAAAAGACGCTGAGCGATGATGCGCTCAACTGGGTGCTTCAGGCTGAACAGCTGGGTACCGGTCATGCGATGCAGCAGGCTGCGCCATTCTTTGCCGATGACGAAGATATTCTGATGCTCTACGGTGATGTTCCGCTGATTTCCGTTGAAACGCTGACTCGCCTTCGTGCAGCCAAGCCGCAGGGCGGCATCGGTTTATTGACCGTTGTGCTGGACGATCCAACGGGCTATGGCCGTATCACGCGTGAAAACGGCAACGTAACGGGTATCGTTGAACATAAAGATGCCAGTGATGAACAGCGCAAGATTCAGGAGATCAACACCGGCATCCTGATTGCCAATGGCGCTGACATGAAGCGCTGGCTCTCTCAGCTCGACAACAATAACGCGCAAGGTGAGTACTACATCACCGACATCATTGCGATGGCGTATCACGAAGGGCGTGAGATCGCCGCCGTTCATCCGGCGCGCATCAGCGAAACGGACGGCGTGAATAACCGCCTGCAGCTTTCCCGTCTTGAGCGTATTTATCAGTCCGAGCAGGCAGAGAAGCTGCTGCTTGCTGGCGTGATGCTGCGCGATCCGGCGCGTTTCGATTTGCGCGGCACCGTGTCTCACGGGCGCGACGTTGAGATCGATACTAACGTTATTCTTGAAGGCAACGTCACGCTGGGCAACCGTGTCAAAATTGGCGCCGGCTGCGTGATTAAAAACAGCGTTATCGGCGACGACTGCGAAATCAGCCCGTACAGCGTGGTGGAAGATGCTCACCTTGAAGCAGCGTGTACCATCGGCCCGTTTGCGCGTCTGCGCCCGGGCGCTGAGCTGCTGGAAGGCGCGCACGTGGGCAACTTCGTGGAAATGAAAAAAGCGCGTCTGGGTAAAGGCTCGAAAGCCGGTCATTTGACCTATCTGGGCGACGCGGAGATTGGCGATAACGTGAATATTGGTGCAGGAACCATTACCTGTAACTATGACGGCGCCAATAAGTTTAAAACCATCATCGGCGATGACGTGTTCGTGGGCTCGGACACGCAGCTGGTGGCACCGGTTACCGTGGGTAACGGCGTGACCATTGCCGCCGGCACGACCGTCACGCGCGACGTAGCGGATAACGAGCTGGTGTTAAGCCGCGTGCCGCAGGTACACAAGCAGGGCTGGAAACGCCCGGTGAAGAAAAAGTAACAACAAGGCGGGTGGCGCTACGCTTACCCGCCTACGATTGAGTAGGCCTGATAAGGCGTAGCCGTCATCAGGCAAACCCGGGAGAGGAGATAAATATATATCTCCCCCCACAAGCAGTACCCATAAAAATAACCCCACTCTCTACAAGGCTCGGGGCGCCCGGAAAGGGTAAATACAGGTCAGCGACAACGCAGGCATAATGCCTAAATTCGGAATCTAAAATATGTGTGGAATTGTTGGCGCAGTTGCGCAGCGTGATATTGCTGAAATCCTTCTCGAAGGTTTACGTCGTCTGGAATACCGTGGTTACGACTCTGCCGGTCTGGCTGTCGTGGATGCAGAAGGGCATATGACCCGCCTGCGTCGCCTCGGTAAAGTGCAGATGCTGGCTCAGGCCGCGGAAGAACATCCGCTGCACGGTGGTACTGGTATCGCGCACACCCGCTGGGCGACGCACGGCGAACCGTCTGAAGGTAACGCGCACCCGCATGTGTCTGAACACATCGTGGTGGTGCATAACGGCATTATCGAAAACCACGAACCGCTGCGCGAAGAACTGAAAGCGCGCGGCTATACCTTCGTCTCTGAAACTGACACCGAAGTGATTGCTCACCTGGTTCACTGGGAGCTGGCACAGGGCGGTACGCTGCGTGATGCGGTGCTGCGCGCTATCCCTCAGCTGCGCGGTGCGTACGGTACGGTGATCATGGATTCCCGCGATCCATCTACCCTGCTGGCCGCGCGTTCCGGTAGCCCGATGGTTATCGGTCTGGGCATGGGTGAAAACTTTATCGCCTCCGATCAGCTGGCGCTCCTGCCGGTCACCCGTCGCTTTATCTTCCTGGAAGAGGGCGATATCGCGGAAGTGACGCGCCGCAGCGTGACTGTCTTCGACACCAAAGGCGAGCAGGTGAAGCGTCAGGAGATCGAATCTAACCTGCAGTACGACGCGGGCGACAAAGGCGCTTACCGTCACTACATGCAGAAAGAGATCTACGAGCAGCCAAACGCCATCAAAAACACTCTGACCGGGCGCATCAGCCACGGCGAGGTGGATCTGAGCGAGCTGGGGGCAAACGCCAACGAACTGCTCGGCAAGGTTGAACATATTCAGATCGTAGCCTGCGGTACCTCTTATAACTCTGGTATGGTCTCTCGCTACTGGTTTGAATCCCTGGCAGGCGTGCCGTGCGATGTCGAAATCGCGTCTGAGTTCCGCTATCGTAAATCCGCTGTGCGCCGTAACAGCCTGATGATCACCCTTTCCCAGTCCGGCGAAACGGCGGATACGCTGGCAGCGCTGCGTCTGTCTAAGGAATTGGGTTATCTGGGCTCGCTGGCCATCTGTAACGTCCCGGGCTCATCCCTGGTGCGTGAATCCGATCTGGCGCTGATGACCAAAGCGGGCACCGAAATCGGCGTGGCCTCCACCAAAGCGTTTACCACTCAGCTGACCGTTCTGCTGATGCTGGTGGCGAAGCTGGCGCGTCTGAAAGGCGAAGATGCTTCCGTTGAGCACGACATCGTTCACGGTCTCCAGGCGCTGCCGAGCCGTATTGAGCAGATGCTGTCTCAGGACAAACGCATTGAGGCGCTGGCGGAAGACTTCTCTGACAAACATCACGCCCTGTTCCTGGGCCGTGGCGATCAGTACCCTATTGCGCTGGAAGGCGCACTGAAGCTGAAAGAGATCTCCTACATCCACGCGGAAGCCTACGCGGCAGGCGAGCTTAAGCATGGCCCGCTGGCGCTGATTGACGCGGATATGCCGGTCATTGTTGTCGCACCGAACAACGAACTGCTGGAAAAACTGAAGTCCAACATCGAAGAAGTCCGCGCCCGCGGCGGCGTGCTGTACGTCTTCGCTGATAAAGATGCCGGTTTCGCCAGCAGCGACAACATGCACATCATCGAGATGCCGCATGTGGAAGAGGTGATTGCACCGATCTTCTACACCGTTCCGCTGCAGCTGCTGGCTTACCACGTGGCGCTGATCAAAGGCACCGACGTTGACCAGCCGCGTAACCTGGCGAAATCAGTCACCGTAGAATAATCCCTTCTGTTAATGGCTACACGACGTGTAGCCATTTTTTCCTTACTTTTTTCTCATCAGCTTTCGCGTTGCTATTAATTCTCTTATTCTGACGTATTTCGTTACTTTATTGTGTGAATAATGACCGAAATTACGTCTAAGCATTAGTATTCTCTATTTTGATCACTAAACGATCAGTTTTTATTAACGGAATCCTAAAAATGGTTTGTTTATAAAAGATGTGTCCTTTTTATGTGTATACTGAAAAGGAATATTAGTGATAAAGCAAAAATAATATTATATTTGTTTTTCTTTATTATTATTCCAGCTATGGTTCGTCATTATTCCATTAATTTAAATCCCCCCCTTGAAGATCATTCTTCCCGAAGAATATTATTTCATCGCATTTGGGATGGCGTTGTCTTTATGATAAACGCAATAGTGATTTAATTAATGGAGTTATCATGAAAAATAATGGAATTACGGTGGCGATTGCACTCGCATCGGCGTTAATGGCAGGACAAACATTCGCTGCGGATGGTACGGTTCATTTCCGCGGAGAGGTTATTGATTCAACATGTGAAGTGACGCCTGATACCGCCGATCAGACGGTGAATATCGGTCGCGTTGCCAAAACGACGTTCTCCGGCATTGACTCAACGGCCTCAGTAAAAGATTTCCATATTAAGCTGGATAAATGCCCTGCAACCTATACTCAGGCGGCGGTTCGTTTTGACGGAACAGAAGATAAAGACACCATCGGCAAAGGGTATTTGTCTATTGGCACGCCTGTTAACGGTGAAGCGGGTACTGACGGTATTTACACCGGCGAAGGTGAAGCCGTTACCGCTACCGGCGTTGCAATCAAGCTCTTCAACCTGAACGATGATACGGCGATCCCGCTGTACAACAATTCAAATTATGTTGCTATCACCGACGGTAAAGCGGACATGGGCTTCAAAGCGAAGTTTGTACAGACGCTGGCTACGGTTACGCCGGGTACAGCGAACGCGGATTCCCAGTTCACCATTGAATACCTGAAATAATCTTCAGCTGTTCGCCAGGAGCCTGTTTTATCCTTTTGCAGGCTCCTCCACAGGATGTGAGGATAACTGATGTATTTACGGCGTTTGTTGACTCTGTTCATCATGCTCTCTTTTTCATTTTTAACACCCTTGTCGACGGCTGGCGTCATTATTGGCGGAACCCGCGTTGTTTATAGTAGCGATAAATCCGATGCGACAATTAGCATAAAAAATAACGAAGCGACCACGCCTTATCTCATACAGACGTGGGTCGATCCTTTTAAAGGCGATACAGCGTCGAATAAACCTCCTTTTACCGTTATTCCGCCGGTTTCAAGGCTGGAGGCTGGGCAGGAGAAAGTATTACGCATCATGAAAGTGAAGGGCGAACTGCCTCAGGATCGGGAATCGCTGTTCTGGCTCAACATCAAAAATATTCCGCCGTCCAGTTCAAACCCCAATTCGCTCGAAATTGCGATTAAGACGCGGATAAAACTTTTTTGGCGTCCGGCGACCCTGAATATCACGCCTGAACGGGCTGCGGCGAAGGTTAAATGGCGTGTTCAAAACCGGCAGCTCGTGATTGAAAATCCGAGCCCGCTACATATTAACGTTATGAATGTTACCGTCGATGGTAAAGACGTTACGTTAAATATTATTCCCCCTTTTGACACCGTGCGTTTGCCGCTTCCGGATGGCATTAACGGCCGCGCGCTGGTCTGGCGTTTCGTTAACGATTTTGGGGCAATCAGTCAGGAAATTCACGTCACGCTGTAAACATAGGGATGTTTGATATGGGGTGTTTCCGTTTTTTCATTGCGCTGGCCTCGGGGGTATCTCTCGGCTTTTCAGGCGTGACGCTGGCAAAAGATATCTTTAACCCTGCGCTTCTTGAAATTGACCATCCGGTGGATGTTGATATCCACCAGTTTAACCGCGCCAATACGTTACCTGCGGGCTCTTATAAGGTTGATATTCATGTTAACGATGAGTTTATCGGTAGCCGGGAGGTCACCTTTATTGAAGATAAGGCTGGCGATAGGCTGCATCCCTGTTTTAAGCACGTCAGGACGGTGCTTGCGGAGCTCGGGGCTAAGGTGGCCGCGATCGGTTCGCTGGACCGCCTGGACGAAAACGCCTGTGTGGACCCTACACCGCTGATCCCTGGCGCCACATGGACGTTCGATACCGATAAGCTGCTGCTCAACGTCACGCTGCCGCAGATTTACATTGATACCACCGCCCGCGGCTCCATCAATCCTGCCCGCTGGGATGAAGGTATTAATGCGTTGATGATGAACTATGACTTTTCCGGCTCCAGCACGTTGCAGTCTGATGATGACGACAATAGCGATTTCTACTATCTGAACCTGCGAAACGGGGCGAACATTGGCGCGTGGCGTTTACGCAATTACAGCACGCTAAACATCATTGACGGTCATTCGGATTACCATTCCATCAGCACCTATGTGCAGCGAAACCTCGCGACGTTACGCAGCCAGATCATGCTGGGTGATACCTGGACCGCGAGCGATGTCTTCGACAGTACCCAGGTGCGCGGCGTGCGCCTGTATACCGATGATGAAATGCTTCCTTCCAGCCTGACGGGCTTTGCGCCGGTCGTTCGGGGCGTAGCGAAAAGCAATGCGACGGTGATTATTCGGCAGAACGGCTACATCATTTACCAATCTGCCGTGCCGCAGGGACCGTTTGCGCTAAAGGATTTAAACACCACCAGCTCCGGCGGCGACCTGGACGTGACCATCAAAGAAGAAGACGGCAGTGAGCAACACTTCACGCAGCCCTACGCCTCGCTGGCCATCCTCAAGCGTGAAGATCAGACCGACGTCGATATCAGCGCGGGTGAACTGCGCGATCAAAGCGAATTCCAGCCCAACGTTTTTCAGGCGCAGATTCTGCACGGCTTTCCTGCCGGGATAACGGTATACGGTGGCGTGCAGGCCGCGGAAGCGTATCGCTCGGCAGCGGTGGGGATCGGTAAAGATATGGGGGCAGTTGGCGCGTTTTCCGTCGATGTCACCCAGGCACGCGCGCAGTTTACGGACGAGGACTCAGAGGAGTCCGGCCAGTCCTGGCGTTTTCTCTATTCGAAACGGTTTGATGAAACGGATACCACGCTGAGGCTGGTGGGGTATCGCTACTCAACGCAGGGCTACTACACCCTCAATGAATGGGCGTCACGCCAGAATAGTCAGCGCGATTTCTGGGTAACGGGCAACCGACGCAGCCGGCTTGAAGGGACCTGGACGCAGAATTTCGGCGATGGCATGGGGAACATTTATCTCACGCTGAGCCGCCAGCAGTACTGGAAAACCGACGAAGTTGAACGACTGGTTCAGCTTGGCTACAGCAATGTCTGGCGGTCGCTTTCCTGGAACCTCTCATGGAACTACAGCGATTCCATCACCACGGCGCAGAGCGCGGAGTATTCAGATAGCGAAGATCGAGAAAGCGAACAGGTTTTTATGCTGTCGTTCTCCGTGCCGCTGTCAGCATTGCTGCCGGACAGCTATGTGAGCTACGGCCTCACGCAGAACAACAGCGGAAAAGGAATGCACCAGCTTGGCCTGAACGGTACGGCGCTTGATAACCGTAATCTCTCCTGGAACCTCCAGCAGTCCTGGGATGCGGATGACAGTGTGTACAGCAGCAGCGCGGGGGTAGGATATGACGGAACCTATGGTTCGGTTAACGGCAGCTATGACTACAACCAGGACAGCCAGCGGCTCAACTACGGCGCGCGCGGCGGGATCCTGCTGCATGGCGATGGAGTGACGTTCTCTCAGGAGATGGGCGAAACCGTGGCGCTGATTAAAGCACCCGGTGCAGCCGGTCTGGCAATGGAAAACGGCACCGGTACGGCAACCGACTGGCGAGGCTACACCGTTCAAACGCAGCTTAACGCTTACGATGAAAACCGTGTGGAAATTGAGAGCGGCTATTTTGAAAAAGCGAACGTCGAGCTGGAGAACAGCGTGCTTAACGTCATCCCCACGCGAGGTGCGGTAGTGCGGGCGGAATTTATCACCCACGTTGGCTATCGCGTGCTCTTTGAGGTCACACAGGCCAACGGCAAACCGGTTCCCTTTGGCGCAGTGGCGTCTGCCGAACTGGCGACGGGCAGCGTGTCGGGCATTACCGGCGAGAATGGCGAACTGTATCTTTCGGGCATGCCGGAAGAGGGAATGTTCACGCTGAAGTGGGGGAGTGAAAAGACAAAACCTTGCAAGGTCCATTATCAGTTCCCCAAACCAACGGGTGTTGAACTGGTTCAAACAGCGGTCGTGTGCCAATAGGGAAATGAGATGAAACGACGTATCACTTTTATAGCAGTTGCCATGCTGCTTTTTACCCCTTTTTCCCACGCTGCGACGACAGAAGGCGGGGTGTGTTTCGCCATCGGCGGCACCTATATTTTCAATCTGAATCTTAACGGGTCAGAAATACCGGCTGATAAAAATCAGGCGGGAACCGAGGTGCGCGATCTAACGACCCTGCAATCGCCTTCCCAGTATAAACTGGGATGTAACTGCCTGAGCCATTTCACCACAACGTATCGTAGCGTCTACTTCACCGCACGTTCGCCCTTAAGCGTTAATACCGTTAAAAACGGATATACCTACTACAGGTTGAACGATCACCTCAGTATTGCGTCCTCCATTCACGTGCTGGGACGTGACTATCTCCCCGTTCCCTTTGAGGCCGAGCCCAACCGGGTGACATCTGGTATTTACTGCTATGCCTCCGGTGAAGAAGGCTCAGAGGCAACGCTTGATACCGGCTCTCAGGTAAAATTATCGTTTTTAATCGACAAGCCCTTTATTGGAAAAGTTACCGTTCCGGGTACGACGATTGCCACGCTCTACGGCGGTATTGATGAAGCGTCCTCTGTGGCAAGTACCGAGAAGCTCGCCGAAATAAAAATTGCCGGAGACATCGTGGTACCGCAAAACTGCGAGATTGCGCCGGGTCAGTCGCTGGAAATTGATTTTGGAAAAATTCCCGCCAGCGCGTTTTCCGCCACCAAAGGCGAGGCGGTCGGTAGCCGCAAAATCCGCAAGATGATACAGGTGAAATGTACCGGCATGCTGGATGAGAACATCGTCCGATCCGCTTTCCATGCCGATCCCGTTGACGCTGACGCCACGATGATGAAAGTGAACGGCAATGATGACGTAGGGATCGTTATTTATGATAAATGGGACCGCGTCGTCAACGTCAATGGGGGGAGCATGGAGATGGATATGGGAGCCAACCAGGGGGGCGCCGAAGTTAACTCGCTCACCTTCTCTGCTGCCCCGGCCAGCGCGACGGGGAGTATTCCGAAGCCCGGCGCCTTTGAAGCCTGGGCAACCGTGACCTTCGAAATTCAAAATTAATAACAACGGCTGTTTATGACAGCCGTTGTCATATTCACATCTTTGAACCAGGCTTAACGCATCTCAGTGTGACATTATCATGACAGGGATATGATTTTATTTGTATTAAAATCATTACCTTAACTCAAACACGTTGATTGTCATAAAACTGTCATATTTCGTACATTTATCTGTCACCTGTTTGTCCTATTTTGCTCATCGTAGCCACTTAAACAATGATTTACGAAATCCTTGCAGGAGACATTATGAAAGTTATGCGTACCACTGTCGCAACTGTTGTCGCCGCGACCTTATCTCTGAGCGCTTTCTCTGCTTTTGCAGCAGCAAGCCTGACTGGCGCTGGTGCAACCTTCCCTGCGCCGGTGTATGCCAAATGGGCGGATACCTACCAGAAAGAAACCGGTAACAAGGTTAACTATCAGGGTATCGGCTCCTCCGGTGGCGTAAAACAAATTACCGCGAATACCGTTGATTTCGGCGCATCCGACGCTCCGCTGTCTGATGAAAAACTGAATCAGGAAGGCCTGTTCCAGTTCCCGACCGTGATCGGCGGCGTTGTGCTGGCCGTTAACATCCCTTGCCTGAAATCAGGCGAGCTGGTGCTGGACGGCAAAACCCTGGGCGACATCTACCTGGGCAAAATCAAAAAATGGGATGACGAAGCCATCACTAAGCTGAACCCGGGCGTTAAGCTGCCTTCGCAGAACATCGCTGTGGTTCGCCGTGCTGACGGCTCTGGTACCTCCTTCGTGTTCACCAGCTACCTGGCAAAAGTGAACGAAGAGTGGAAATCGAAAGTCGGCTCCGGCTCTACCGTTAACTGGCCAACCGGTCTGGGCGGTAAAGGTAACGACGGCATCGCTGCCTTCGTACAGCGTCTGCCGGGCTCTATCGGTTACGTAGAATACGCTTACGCGAAGCAGAACAACCTGGCTTACACCAAACTGGTTTCTGCTGACGGCAAACCGGTTAGCCCAACTGAAGAGAACTTCGCTAACGCAGCGAAAGGCGCTGACTGGAGCAAATCCTTCGCACAGGATCTGACTAACCAGAAAGGCGACAACGCGTGGCCAATCACTTCTACAACGTTCATTCTGATTCACAAAGATCAGAAGAAACCAGAGCAAGGTACTGAAGTGCTGAAGTTCTTTGACTGGGCATACAAAAACGGCGGCAAACAGGCTAACGACCTGGATTACGCCAGCCTGCCAGACAGCGTGGTTGAGCAGATTCGTGCTGCATGGAAAACCAACGTGAAAGACAGCAGCGGTAAAGCATTGTATTAATTTAGCATTCTGACGAAAATGGCGGGGGGGGCCTGCGCTTTCCCCCCGGTTTCGTTAACGCGGTTTACAGAAGAGGGGTTTTTTGGTGCCACCAAGCCTGCCTTTAACCCCCCCGGGGAAAAAGGAGGCATGATTTTCGGCGCGCTGGGCAAAATGGCTGCGCCGGTTGGGGTATTTCTGCTGGGCG
>OKVJ01000934.1_pt1 | contig 10506 bp, 10 predicted proteins | sample 1606921 | NCBI WGS metagenome assembly OKVJ01 (sample SAMN03281016, study PRJEB24777) | human gut metagenome | isolation source: fecal sample PR161 from 1 month old female Malay infant, caesarean...
GGCCTATATCACGGCGCAGCATCGGCTGGGACGCGATATTCGCAAGTCTGCCATTTACGCCGCTCTTCACGTTTAAGGGGTGCAGCGCGTGGAACTGACCGCCCCGGCAGCCGATATCGTGCTCGATGAAACTCAGGCCTCATGGTGCAGCCACTACAGCGTAACCGTGGGGGGGAGCGATGAGTGATACCCGTCTGTTACCGGTTGGATCGTCGCCGCTTGAGGTGGCGGCCGCGCGCGCCTGCGCGGAGATAGAAAAAACGCCGGTACCGCTGCGCCATCTCTGGAGCGCGGATACCTGCCCGGCGAATTTGCTGCCGTGGCTGGCATGGGCATTTTCGGTCGATCGCTGGGACGAGAACTGGCCGGAGGCCACCAAACGGGACGTGATCCGCGCGGCGTGGTTTATCCATGCCCACAAGGGAACCATCGGCGCCGTGCGCCGCGTCGTGGAGCCGCTTGGTTATCTGATTAACGTCACCGAGTGGTGGCAAACCAATGACCCGCCCGGCACCTTCCGCCTTGATATCGGCGTGTTAGACACCGGTATCACCGAGGAAATGTATTACGAGATGGAAAGGCTTATCGCTGATGCGAAGCCTGCCAGCCGCCACCTTATCGGCCTGAATATCATCCAGGACATTCCGGGTTATCTCTTTACCGGTGCCCTGAGCTATGACGGCGACATCATTACGGTTTACCCCGGATAAGTGAGAGCATAATGACAGTGAAATTTAAAACGGTTATCACCAAAGCCGGTGCAGAAAAACTGGCTGCAGCAACCGTCCCGAACGCGAAGAAAGTGAACTTCACCGCAATGGCGGTCGGCGACGGCGGCGGTGCGTTGCCCGTTCCAGATGCCAGCCAGACAAAGCTGGTGAATGAAGTCTGGCGCCACGCGCTGAATAAAATCAGCCAGGACAAGAAGAACAAAAACTACGTTGTGGCGGAGCTGCTGATCCCGCCTGAGGTGGGCGGTTTCTGGATGCGTGAGATGGGTCTTTATGACGATACCGGAACGCTGATTGCCGTCGGGAATATGGCTGAAAGCTATAAGCCCGCGCTGGCAGAGGGGTCAGGACGCGCGCAGACGCTTCGCATGGTTATCATGGTGAGCGATATTTCCTCCGTCGAGTTGACGATTGACACCTCAACGGTGATGGCCACGCAGGAATACGTCGACGGGAAGCTGACGGAGCATGAGCAGTCCCGCCGCCATCCAGACGCCACGCTGACCGCAAAAGGGTTCACCCAGTTAAGCAGTGCCACCGACAGCGCGTCTGAGGTGCTTGCTGCAACGCCGAAAGCGGTAAAGGCGGCGTACGATCTGGCGAACGGGAAATATACCGCAGCGGATGCAACCACGGCGCGTAAGGGGATCGTTCAGCTGAGTAGCGCCACTGACAGCGTGTCTGAGGTGCTGGCGGCAACGCCGAAGGCGGTGAAGATTGCGTATGATCTGGCGAACGCCAAGTACACTGCGGTGGATGCCACTACGGCGCGTAAGGGGCTTGTCCAGCTCAGCAGTGCGATTGACAGTGTGTCGGAGGTACTAGCAGCGACGCCGAAGGCGGTTAAATCCGCAAACGACAACGCTACTGCAGCCAATATAAATGCCAGTGAGCGAGTCAGTAAAGCCGGTGACAGTATGACCGGAACATTAAATCAGGACGCTGTAGCACAGGCCACCTACAACTTAACGGCACTTTCCAACGCCACGACAGGCACTAAAAATTATCTGCGTAAAATGCGCGGCGGAGCGACGGACACTATCTGGCATGAAACCGTTCAGGGGGGCGAATACCGTCTGGCGACAGGCAGTACCGATTCGCAGGAGGAGCTGGCAATTAGCGCGAGTACAGGCCTGAGAGTGCGGGGGAATATTACTTCGCAACTTGGCGGGTTTTATTCGGGAAACACGAAAAAGCTTGCCTTTGTTTCAGCCAACACCTCTGACAAGAATGCAAACTGGCGCCTTTGGGGGAATGTAGACCGGCCAACTGTCGTTGAACTGGGGGACGATACAGGCTATCACTTTTACTCTCAGCGAAATAAAGATGGCTCGCTATTGCTTCAGGCAAACGGCGCCGGACAATTTAGCGGTTATTTGCGTTCAAACGGAGAAGTACAATCCATTTCCGCAAATAGTTATCGGATTGCATATGGAAACTACGGGTGTTTCTGGCGCAACGACGGTAATAATCTTTATCTGATGCTGACGAATAAGGGCGATGCTTACGGAAACTACAATTCATTGCGTCCATTACGGGTTAGCCTGGAAACCGGGGCATTACAATCTGAGACACCATTTACTGTAGGCAACACCATTTTCGCCACTAAGGAAATTACAGCGGGTTATGCCGGTGCACTTGCATGGGCAGAACAGTACAAAACAAAAGCAGCTTTTTTTAACTCATATTCGACAACCGGTGCGAGTGAATACCATCCAGCTTTAAAACAACAGGCAAGCATCGCCGGTGTCAATTCATGGGCTTTTTCAATGGGGTCTCTTGTCGCTGATACCGCTCTTTCATGGCATTTGCACATGAAAGGCAGTGGCGGTCAGGATGTCAATTATAAATGGGATACCAGTGGTAATTTTAGCGCGCCAGGCCAGCTCATTCCCGGAAGTTTTGCTAATTTCGACGCCCGTTATTACACAAAAGCGCAAAGCGATGCGGGGTATATGGCGAAAACCGGGGCCTATACCAAAGCAGAGAGCGACGGAAGATATCAGCCTAAAGGAAATTACACCCCAGCAGGTCAGGCATATACCAAATCCGAAAGTGATGCTCGTTATCAGACTAAAGGTAACTATGTTACGGCGGTCCGCCTGGGAGCATCAAAAGACGTATCAAATGGTAGCGGTAGCCTGGCAGATCAATCAGGGTACGTTGTAACGATGGGGGGAGATTTCGGGTCAAACGATGGCTATTACCGTTTGCGTCCTATCCAGTATCTCGTTAATGGCTCATGGGTAAACGCTGTTTCAGCCTGATTAGGATATATGTATGCTTATCTATAAAAATTTCATTCCGTATATTCCAGAGAGTGGTGAAAAAAAAGAACTTGCTGATATGGGATATGAATTCCTTCAGGATAACGAAGGAAATGACTGGTACGAAGTTCAAGACAACTTTTCTGAGGGTACGCTGAAAATAGCTTACTTCCCTGATGGAAAAATTGATTCTGTATCCTTCGATGTTTCTGCTTTAGTACCGCGTGGCCTGTCTGTCGCAGAAATCCAGCCGGATGATATTCCGACTGAATTCTCAAATTCAGGGCAGTGGTTATTCAATGGTAATACGATAGAACTTTACCATTACACGAAAGAAGAGCTTATAGCGAATGCTGAAGAACAAAAACACTCGCTCATGTCTGCAGCAGCAGAAGTAATAGCACCACTGCAGGATGCCGTTGATTTATCGATGGCAACTGATACGGAAAGCGCTTGCTTACAGGAGTGGAAAAAATACAGAGTTCTCCTCAACCGTGTTGATACCAGCAAAGCGCCCGACATTGAATGGCCTGAAAAACCGCAATAACCCAAGCCCTCCTCCCGGAGGGCTTTTCGCTTGTTGTGTAATCCTTTCCCCAACCCCAATACGTCGCATCCATCGCGCGCTCCACAGAAAATACCCTTACCACTAAACCACGGAGTTAAACGGATGGGCGACTATCACCACGGCGTGGAAGTTATCGAAATCAACGATGGCACCCGCACCATTTCCACCGTCTCGACGGCAATCATCGGCATGGTCTGTACGGCCAGCGATGCTGACGAAAAGACATTCCCTCTTAACGAGCCAGTGCTCATTACCAATGTACAATCCGCGATTGCGAAAGCCGGGAAAACAGGCACGCTGTCCGCTTCCCTTCAGGCGATTGCCGATCAGTGCAAACCGGTTGTCGTTGTTGTTCGCGTGGCCGAAGGTGTCGATAACCCGGAAGACCCGGAAGCCGCACAGAAAGAAACCATTTCTAACATCATTGGTACCACCGACGAAAACGGCAAATACACCGGCCTGAAGGCACTTCTCACCGCCAAAACGGTGACCGGCGTTAAACCACGCATTCTTGGTGTGCCGGGGCTGGATTCGCAGGAAGTGGCGACCGCGCTGGCAGCGACGTACCAGAGCCTGCGTGCGTTTGGCTATGTCAGCGCATGGGGCTGTAAAACCATTCCTGAGGCGATCAACTATCGCAAAAACTTCAGCCAGCGTGAGCTGATGGTTATTCACCCGGATTTCCTGGCATGGGATACCACCACGAACGCGACCAAAACGGCCTGGGCGACCGCACGCGCACTTGGCCTGCGCGCCAAAATCGACCAGACCACCGGCTGGCATAAAACCCTGTCCAACGTCGGTGTTAACGGTGTTACCGGGGTGAGCGCATCTGTCTCCTGGGACCTGCAGGAACAGGCTACTGATGCCAACCTGCTTAACCAGGCGGGCGTGACCACGCTGATTCGCAATGACGGTTTCAAATTCTGGGGCAACCGTACCTGCTCTGACGATCCGTTATTCCTGTTTGAAAACTACACCCGTACCGCGCAGGTACTGGCCGACACCATGGCGGAAGCGCACGCATGGGCGATGGATAAACCCATTACCCCAACGCTTATTCGCGACATCATTTCCGGTATCAATGCCAAATTCCGTGAGCTGAAAACCAATGGCTACATCGTTGACGGCTCCTGCTGGTATGACCCGGAATCGAATGACGTGTCGACCCTCAAAGCGGGGAAACTGTATATCGATTACGACTACACCCCTGTTCCGCCGCTGGAGAATCTGACCCTGCGCCAGCGCATCACCGATACCTATCTGGCAGACCTGTCAGATTCGGTTAACAGCTAAGGAGCTGCAGCATGGCGTTACCACGCAAACTTAAATATCTGAATATGTTCAACGATGGCCTGAGCTATATGGGCGTTGTTGAGTCTGTCACCTTACCGAAGCTCACCCGCAAGCTGGAGAAGTATCGCGGCGGCGGTATGCCGGGCTCGGTCTCTGTCGACCTCGGCCTGGACGATGATGCGCTGGCGCTGGAGTGGACCATTGGTGGTCTGCCGGACGTTGCACTGTGGGCGCAGTATGCCTCGCCAGGCGCGGACAGCGTGCCGCTGCGTTTTACCGGTTCCTTCCAGCGCGACGATACCGGCGAAATCTCTGCGGTCGAGATCGTGATGCGTGGCCGTCACAAAGAGTTTGACGGCGGCGAGAACAAGCAGGGCGAAAGCGGCACGACCAAGATGTCCACCGAGTGCGCTTACTACCAGCTGACTATCGATGGCAAAGAGGTTATCGAGATTGACATCATCAACATGGTGCTGAAAGTCGACGGCGTCGATCGTCTGGCGGAACACCGTAAGGCCATCGGCCTGTAACCCTTAACCGGCCGCAGCTGCTGGCCGGTTATTTACCCTTTTTGAGAGTAACGAAATGGAAAATATCAACGAGACTGTTATCAACGAAAGCGAAAACCCAAACACCGTCACGCTTGATAGCCCCGTTCTGCGCGGCGAGCAAAAAATCGAAAAAGTGACCGTCGCAAAACCCAATGCGGGCACCCTGCGTGGCGTATCGCTGGCGTCACTGGCGCAATCCGACGTGGATGCCCTGATTAAAGTGCTGCCGCGAATGACCTCTCCCGCGTTGACTGAACATGAGATTGCACGTCTGGATGCCTCCGACCTGCTCTCTTTTGCCGGTAAGGTGGTCGGTTTTTTGTCACCGGCTTCGGCTCGCTGAAATTTCCTGAAAATCTGTCGGTCGACGATCTGATGGCGGATATCGCGGTGATTTTTCACTGGCCGCCGTCAGAGCTATACACCCTGAGCGTGACCGAACTCCTCATATGGCGCGAAAAGGCGCTGCAGCGAAGCGGAAACCACCATGAGTAATAATGTCAGACTTCAGGCGCTACTGGATGCAGTCGCCAGGGCAAGCCGACCGCTCAAAGCTATCCACAATGCCAGTCTCTCTCTTGAGGGAGAGATCGGTGAATCGCAGGCGGCGCTGCGTGCGCTCGATGAGCAGGCGGCCCGCGTCGATGGATTCAGAAAAACAAACAGTCAGCTCACCATGACGGAGCAGGCGCTTGCCCTGGCGAGACAACAGACGGCGGCGCTGGCACGTGAACTGAAAAACACGCAAAACCCCACCCGTGAGCAGAACGATGCGCTGACGGCAGCCCGCCAGTCTGCCGCCGCCCTGAAGCTTGAGTACAACAATCTGCGCCAGTCCGTCCAGCGTCAGCGCGGCGAACTTGCGCAGGCGGGGATTAATACCCGTACCCTGGCAGCAGATGAACGTCGTTTAAGAAAGAGCATCGGCGAAAAAACGCAGCAGCTCAACGGACAACGAGAGGCACTCGCCCGGGTTAATCAGCAGCAGGAGCGGCTCAATGCCGTTCAGCGTCGCTACGAATCCGGCAAACGTGTTGCCACGCGTGTGCATCAGATCGCTGGCACAGGCGTGAGCATGGCAAAGACGGGCTTTGACCAGACGTCCCGGTTTATGGCGCCGGGTATCAGTGCTGAAAAGCAGATGTCTGCTATTCAGGCCAGTCTTGGTCTGGAGAAGGGAGATGCCAGGCTTGAGGCTATTCGCCAGCAGGCACGGGACGTCAGTGCCGGTACGGGAACCTCAACGGAGGCGGTCACCCGGGCGCAGACCGAGCTGGTTCGTTCAGGGTATGACGCCGATGGTGTGCTTGCGGCCACGCTTCCTGCGGTCAATCTCAGCCTTGCGGGAAATGTCGATGCCACAAACGCCACCGACATCATCAGCAATGCACAGACCGCGTTCAACCTGGCCAATACCGATGCTGAGCGTGTCGCAGACGTGCTGACCCGCGGATTTACCTCCTCTCACACCAGCCTTACCGAGCTGGGTGCTGCCGTGGCCTCTGTTGCGCCAACTGCCAGCGGCGCTGGCGTGAGCCTTGAAGAGACGACCGCGCTGCTTGGCATTCTGATGGAAAAGGGGATGAAAGGGAGCACGGCTGGCGCCGGGGTCAGCGCTGTGCTGAGCCATCTGCAGATGCAGAACGGTCAGGGTTCTGCCGCGCTGAGTGAACTGAACGTACAGACCCATGATGGACAAGGCAATCTGCTGCCTGCCGAGCAGATCCTTGAAGCCCTCTCCGCATCCTTTGAAAAGAGCCAACTCGGTACCGCGCAGCAGATGGCGTACCTGAAGACCATTTTCGGTCAGGAAAACGCGCAAGGCGCTGCGGTACTGGTCTCCGCCGCGGGTAATGGAACGCTGTCTGAGAAACGTCAGCAGCTCCAGGGGGCAAAGGGCAGTACCGCGCGGGTAGCTGCCGTTCAGTCCGATAACCTTGCCGGTGATATAGGCAAGCTTCAGGCGGTGTGGAACGGCCTGAAGATGGATGTATTTGATAAGGCGGATGGCGCCCTGCGTACCCTGACCACCACCGCGACCGGGTGGATCAGTACGCTCTCTCTGTGGGTGAATGCCAACCCCGCACTTACGCAAGGCCTGGTCGGGGTTATCGTCGGCGCGCAGGCGTTTGCCGGCATAGTGGGCGGGTTGGGCATGGTCGTTGCGCCGATGGTGACCGGCCTGAACCTGGTCATTACCGCCGCCGGGATGTTAGGCACCGCCTTCAGCGTGGTCGGCGGCAGCATCATGGCGATCCTGGGTGCCCTCAGCTGGCCCATCATTGCCATTGGTGCGGCGATTGCGGCGGGTGCATTACTGATTTTTAAATACTGGGAACCAGTCAGCGCCTTCTTTACCGGGGTGATGGAAGGGCTTTCTGTGGCTTTTGCTCCACTGGGCGAGCTGTTTTCTCCACTTCTGCAGGCGTTTGGTTTCATCTCAGAGAAGCTGGGTGGGATCTGGCAGTGGTTCACCGACCTGATTACGCCAATCAAAACGACTCAGGAAACGCTCGACAGTTGCAAAAACGCGGGGGTGATGTTCGGTCAGATGCTCGGGGAGGCGTTGATGGCACCGCTTAATCTGTTCAACACTCTGAGCAGCAAGGCGACCTGGCTACTGGATAAACTCGGTCTTATCAAAACAAAGTCGGACAACATCGAGCCCGTTGCGGCTAACGCAGAGGCGGCTTCCTCTGCGCCGGGCAGTGCGTATATTCCGCCGACATCGACCTATGGTGGCTATCTGAAGTATCAGCCAGCGCTGGCCACTGGCGGACGCTCTTACGTCGATCAGAGCAGAAGCGAATATCACTTCACGCTGCAGGGTGACATGACATCCGGAGCGGACCTCAGCCGCCAAATTCAGGATGCCCTGGACAGCAGAGAGAATCAGAGAGCGGCGAACCAGCGATCGCGCTTTATGTATGAGTAAGGAGAGAGAAAATGTTAATGGTGCTGGGGCTGTTTGTCTTTGAGCGACGAACCTTGCCGTATCAGTCAATGCAGTTTTCAAAGGATTACCGCTGGGCCTCTAACGATCGCATCGGGAAGCCCAAAGCCTGGCAGTATCTGGGGGAGGGCGATACATCCCATACGCTTTCCGGAACGCTTTATCCTGAAATTACCGGAGGGCGATTGTCCCTGAAAGCCATCGAACTGATGGCGAATGAGGGGCGCGCATGGCCGCTGATCGACGGGACAGGCATTATTCATGGCATGTTTGTGATTGATAAGGTGACGCACACCCATACGGATTTTTACAGCGATGGTACGGCGCGGAAAATTGATTTTACGCTTTCTCTGAAGCGGGTTGACGAATCGCTGATGGCGATGTTTGGCGACCTGAGAACACAGGCTGAAGAGATAGTGACCAGCGCGCGTACCGAAATTGGAGGGCTGCTGGGATGATCACGGAAATGAATATCCGGGCAGGGGGGAAAATCGCCCCCGATTTTATGCTCAAGCTTAATGGCCGTGATATTACGCAAAATTTTAGCCATCGCCTTATCCGCTTGACCATGACTGACAACCGAGGCCTGGAAGCCGATCAGGTGGATATTGAGCTGGATGATTCCGACGGTCTGTTAGACCTGCCGGCTCGCGGTGCGTTTATTACGCTATGGCTGGGCTGGCAGGGTACCCCTCTGGAGCCGAAGGGGAATTTCACGGTCGATGATATTGAATTTCGGGGGGCGCCGGACCGGTTAACCATTCGGGGGCGCAGCGCCGATTTTCGTGGCAAGCTCAACGTTCGCCGCGAGCAGTCATGGCATGACACCACCCTCGGCGCAATTGTTGATACCATCGCGCAGCGCAACCAGCTTAGCGCCAGCGTGGCGGCGGAGTTTTCATCCATAGCCATTGCGCATATCGATCAGACTCAGGAGTCCGATGCTGCGTTTCTCTCCCGCCTGGCTGAACGCAATGGCGCGTTTGTCGCCGTTAAGGAAGGGAAGGTGCTTTTTATGAAAGCGGGCGGCGCCGTGACGGCCAGCGGCAAACCGGTTGCGTTGAAGGTGATTGAACGCGCCGATGGCGATAAACACAGCTTTTCCATTGCCGATCGCGAAGCATATTCCGGCGTGACGGCCAAATGGCTGCAAACGAGCGATCCTAAACAACAACACCCAAAGGTCAGCATCAATCGTCTGCCACCGGCGGCAGCGACAGGCGCGTTACCTCATCCGGATGCCGCAGCCGTATCCGGCAGCACGGAGCAAACGCCGCAGGAGACGTTGGTTGGTGCCGCCGATAACGTCTTTGAGCTGACCACTATTTTTGCCTCCGAAGCGCAGGCACTCAGAGCGGCTGAAGCCAAATGGCGTGCTTTACAGCGCGGGGTAGTGAAATTTTCTATCCAGCTGGCGCTGGGAAAAGCTGACCTTTTTCCAGAAACCCCCCTTCAGGTGAAAGGCTTCAAGCGGGCGATTGACGAGCAAGCGTGGATCGTCAGCCGGGTCGTACACACCCTTGACGGAAGAGGCTTTACGACGGAGGTGAATCTTGAACCTGACATTACCGACGAAAAATTTTCCATCGAAAGCGAGTAGTACGCTTTTAATTTTACGCTTTTAGGGTATTATTAATTCACAAAAAGTGAATTAAACGGAGGCGGTATGTTTCATTGTCCTAAATGTAAGCACTCGGCACATGCGCGAACCAGTCGCTATTTGAGTGAGAATACCAAAGAGCGTTATCACCAGTGCACCAACGTTGATTGCAGCTGTACGTTTGTCACCATGGAGTCGGTAGAGCGCCTGATTGCAGCCCCTGGCATGCCGGAATGTGCCCGGGCGCCCTCGGTGAACCGCAGTTAACGATAGCCGCATCAGTCAAAAAAACCGCCTCGTGCGGTTTTTTTTATCTCTGTAAGAACTCAGCGATACCGCCATTTCATCGCCACTGAAAATTAAGCCAACAAAAAAGCCACTCATGTGAGTGGCTTAATTATATGATTTTAAATCTAAAATTTGGTGGCCCCTGCTGGACTTGAACCAGCGACCAAGCGATTATGAGTCGCCTGCTCTAACCACTGAGCTAAGGGGCCGTGGCGGTGGATTATAATGTAACTCCCCGCAGCAATCCAGCCA
>OKVJ01000935.1_pt1 | contig 10490 bp, 7 predicted proteins | sample 1606921 | NCBI WGS metagenome assembly OKVJ01 (sample SAMN03281016, study PRJEB24777) | human gut metagenome | isolation source: fecal sample PR161 from 1 month old female Malay infant, caesarean...
GCTTTATTTCCGCACTGAATAATAATATTTTTTTATTTGCCGCGATTGTGCCCCGGATGAATAGACATCAATACAATTGCTTATATAATCCTCTCCGGTTCCCGATAAATGTGAGGTGGGTATGGGCTTTGCCGGATGGGTTGCGACAGGTATTTTTATTGGTATCGTCATTGGTATCCTGTTACGTATCTTCAAAAAATAACTGACTTACAGTGTCATATCCCTGTGTCTGCATGGAAGGCTGTTGAATTATCATGAGTAAATTACACCGTCATATTGTGCGCCTGATGCCGTTATCGCTGCTGGCTATCGCGCTGTCCGCCTGTTCTTCGCAGCCGGAGAAACACAGTACAGCGTCTGCCGAACGTCCGCCGCTTGACTGGTCTATTGTTGAAAGCAATCCGGAAGCACTGAAGCTGGCACCACAGCTGGTTGATGAGATCGGTGAGAAGATTTTCTCCGAAACCGATGCCCGCGGTATGTTTATGGTGGTGATTGATAATAACGAAGTGTTTCACCGCAGCTACGGCGAGACCCGTCCCGGAAATGGTATTAAGCCACGGACGGATTCGCTGATCCGCATTGCGTCCGTCAGTAAGCTGATGACCAGCGAAGTGATGGTGAAGATGGCGGATGACGGCCTGGTGAATCTCAATGATCCGCTGCAGAAATACAGTTATAAACAGTCCTCCGTGCCGTCCTATAACGGCAAGCCGATCCGCCTGTTCCACCTGGCGAGTCATACCAGTATCCTGCCGCGTGAGCAGCCCGGCGGGAAATGGGGTCGTCCGGTGTTTACCTGGCCGAGCCGCGATCAGCGCTGGACCTGGCTGAAAACCGCCAAACTGACGGCTCAGCCGGGAACAGAGGCCGCGTATTCCAATCTGGCCTATGATTTACTGGCAGATGCCCTGGAAAAAGCCGGAAATCGTCCGTATAGCGAGCTGTTCCGCCACTATGTGACACAACCGGCGGGTATGAAAGATACGACCTATAATCCGTCTGCCGCGCAGTGTAAGCGGCTGATGGTCGGGTTTAAACCGAGTGATTGTTACAGCACGCTGGCGGCTATCGGCAGCGGCGGGGTGTATTCCACCCCGGCGGATATGCAGAAGTGGATGCAGCGCTTCCTCTCTTCCGGCAATACACAGCGCAAAGCGACAGCCACCAAAGAGCAGACCATCTATTTTAAACGTGGTCATCTGAATGAAATTAAAGGGATGGACGTTGCCGGTGAGGCTGACGGTCTGGGTCTCGGCTGGGTGTATCTGGCGCCGGTCGGGGATATTCCGGCGATTTATCAGAAAACCGGCGGCGGCGGTGGGTTTAATACCTATATGGCGATGATACCGGAGAAAAATATCGGTGTATTCGTGGTGATGACCCGCAAAGACGGCAGTAAATTCAGTCCGTTACCAAATGGTGTCAATGACCTGGTCCGCTCCCTGGCAGATCTGCATACCCGTAATTACCTGTGATACATAAGAGCATGCCCGCATCAGGTGCGGGCATGCTCTGTATATGCAGTGCTGTTTCCTTACCCCTTCACACACACCACCTGACGCAGTGTATGCACAATTTCCACCAGCGATGACTGTGCGGTCATCACCGCATCGATATCTTTGTACGCCATCGGGATCTCGTCGATCACATCGCTGTCTTTACGGCACTCCACATGAGCAGTAGCGCGCTGCTGGTCTGCCACTGAGAAGCGTTTTTTCGCTTCGGTACGGCTCATCACACGACCTGCACCATGGCTGCATGAGCAGAAGCTTTCTTCGTTTCCGCGTCCGCGCACAATGTAGCTTTTTGCGCCCATAGAGCCCGGGATGATCCCCATCTGGCCTTTTTGTGCGGATACCGCCCCTTTTCGTGTTACCAGCACTTCCTCACCAAAATGCTGTTCTTTCTGCACATAGTTATGGTGGCAGTTTACGGCTTCCTGCTGTGTGGTGAACGGTTTGGTGATTTCGCGGGACAGTGCTTCCAGCACGCGGTGCATCATCACTTCACGGTTATGACGGGCAAAATCCTGCGCCCAGCCGACCGCTTCCATATAATCGTTAAAATGCACGCTTCCCTCTTCGAAATACGCCAGATCGCGATCCGGCAGATTGGCAATGTGCGTCTGCATATCTTTTTGTGCCAGCGAGATAAACAGGTTGCCGATGGCATTACCGACACCGCGTGACCCGCTGTGCAGCATCACCCAGACAAAATCTGTCTCATCCAGGCACAGTTCGATAAAGTGGTTCCCGGTTCCCAGCGTTCCCAGATGTTTGTAGTTGTTGGTATTACGCAGTTTCGGGTATTTATCGCAGATACGGCGGAACTGCTCATCCAGCTGCATCCAGTGGTTATCAACAATATCCGGGACATTTTTCCAGGTTCCCTTATCCCGTCCGTGGCGTTCAGTAGTTCGTCCGTGCGGTACAGCCGCCTCAATGGCAAAGCGGATATTTTGCAGGCTGTCCGGCAAATCAGACGCAGTCAGTGAGGTTTTCACCGCAATCATTCCGCAGCCGATATCCACGCCGACAGCGGCCGGGATAATCGCGCCTTTGGTCGGGATAACACTGCCGATAGTCGATCCCTTACCGACATGCACATCCGGCATTACCGCCAGGTGTTTAAAAATAAAAGGCATTTTTGCCGTATTCTGCAATTGCAGCACCGCTTTCGGATCCACCGGCACACCGTTTGTCCACAATTTTACCGGCGCACTGTTTTCCTGAATCAGTTCATTAAAATCACGATTTATCATTTTTACATTCCTTTCGTTTGGTACCGGTAGTATTGCGATAAGTGTGCCAGTTTTGTTTAATCAGAAAATATTTATTTATCTTTATGATATTTAACGAATAATTTATTGACTCTATTTTGGGGATAACATCCCGCCCTGAAATCCCGTATGCTGACTTTATCTTTTAATATCGTCTTTTATCCGGAAAGATAAATCATGTCATCCGCAAAGAAAAACGTTGTGATTGGTGTTCTCGGCACGGTACTCGACCGGCGCGGCAAGAAAGCCAACCGCTGGCATAAATGGCGGCCGAGTATCGGGCTGTGTCAGCAGCCGGATCTGCATATTGACCGCTTTGAGCTGGTTTATCAGCCGGGTGATATGCAGACCGCAGGCCGGGTAAAAGAGGATATAGAGCAGGCCTCCCCGCAGACTGAAGTGATGCTGCGCGAGGTGGATATTGCCGACCCGTGGGATTTTGAGCAGGTATATACCGCATTGCTGGACTTTGCCACTCACTACCCGTTTGATACTGAAAATGAAGAGTATCTGGTGCATATCACTACCGGCACCCATGTGGTACAGATTTGCTGGTTCCTGCTGACCGAAGCCAGCTATCTGCCCGCGCGCCTTATCCAGACTGCACCGCGCCATGACGCACAGGATAAAGATCCTGCCGGGGTGTATACCATTATTGACCTCGATCTCAGCCGCTATACACAGATCACCGGACGCTTTCAGAAAGAGCAGCAGGCACAGGTCGCGTTTCTGAAGTCCGGCATCGCCACGCGTAATGCCGGATTTAATGCCATGATCGATAAAATCGAGCGTGTTGCTCTGCGCTCCGCCGCCCCTGTTCTGCTGACCGGGCCGACCGGTGCCGGAAAATCATTCCTGGCACGGCGGATTTATGAACTGCCCCGCAGCCGCCATCAGGTAAAAGGGCGTTTTGTGGAGGTCAACTGCGCCACGCTGCGCGGGGATAATGCCATGTCCGCCCTGTTCGGCCATGTGAAAGGGGCATTTACCGGAGCAATTCAGGCGCGCGGCGGACTGCTGAAAGAGGCGGGCGGCGGGATCCTGTTTCTGGATGAGATTGGCGAACTGGGCGCAGACGAACAGGCAATGCTGCTGAAAGCCATTGAGGAAAAACGATTTTTCCCTTACGGCTCGGATCATGAAACAGAGAGTGATTTTTCCCTGATCGCCGGCACACACCGCAATCTGGCACAGCGGGTCAGCGAAGGGCTGTTTCGTGAGGATTTATACGCCCGCATCAATATGTGGACCTTTGCACTGCCCGGGCTGGCGCAGCGGCGTGAGGATATTGAGCCGAACGTGGATTATGAGCTGGCGAAATACAGCCGCGATCAGCAGACCCGTGTCCGGTTTGATACCGACGCCAGGCAGCACTACCTCGCCTTTGCCTGCTCACCACCGGCTTTGTGGCGCGGTAACTTCCGTGAACTGAGTGCCTCTGTCACGCGGATGGCAACCTTTGCAGAGAACGGGCGGATCACCACCGCGCTGGTGCAGGAAGAAACCGAACGGCTGAAGAATCAGTGGCACAGCGCGGAAACAGCGGTGACGTTGCCTGCCGGGGTGAGTGAAATTGATTTATTTGATCGTCAGCAGCTGGAAACTGTAATTGCCGTCTGCCGCCGTTCACAGACACTTTCTGATGCCGGTCGCACACTGTTTGCCGTTTCCCGTCAGCAGAAGAAACAACCCAATGATGCTGACCGGCTGCGGAAGTATCTGGCCCGTTTTAATCTCAGTTGGGAACAGATTACCGGCCGCTGAAATGACAGAGCCGGTCAGTATGCACTGACCGGCTCCGGATTCGGATGTCCGTAACTGCTTACTTACGTTTGATCAGCATATATAAACTGATTGCCAGGAACAGCAGGCTCGGCAGCAGTGCACCCAGCAACGGCGGGAACTTGTAGGTCAGGCTGAGAGAGCCGAAAATCTCATTGGAAACGTAGAACACGAATCCGCAGGCAATCCCCGTCACAACCCGCACACCCATCGCTACCGAACGCAGCGGCCCGAAAATAAACGACAGCGCCATCAGCATCATAACTGCCACAGAAAGCGGTGCGAATACTTTTTTCCACAGGTTCAGCTGATAACGTCCCGAATCCTGCCCGCTCTGCTGTAAGTAATCAACATACTGATACAGCCCGCTTATTGACAATGCTTCCGGGTCCAGTGCGGCCACACTCAGTTTTTCCGGAGTCATCTGCGTCTGCCAGGTCATCGACAGTTTCTGCTCACCGGCAACCACATAGGTATCCTGCAGAATGGACTCCTGCACCTGACTCAGTGTCCAGGTATCGGAATCAGAATTGTAATCCGCCGCCGCCGCACTGAGGATGGATTTCAGTTTGTGGTCGTCGTTCATCCGGTACAGTGTGATGCCCTTGAGCTGGGTTTCGCTGTCAACGCGCTGGATATAGATAAAGTCACTGCCGTCTTTGGCCCACATCCCGCGGTTGGTTGCCAGCAGAGACGCGCCGCTTGTTTTCTGTGCACGGTAGTTACGTGCCCACTGCTCACCGGACGGCGCGAGCCATTCACCGACAATCATGGTCAGGATCACCAGCGGGATAGCGGTTTTCATCACCGAACCCGCCACCTGGAGGCGGCTGTAACCGGAAGCCTGCATCACCACCAGCTCACTGCGGGTCGCCAGTGCACCCAGCCCCATCAGAGCCCCGAGCAGTGCTGCCATCGGGAAGAAAATCTGAATATCCTTCGGGATACTCATGATGGTATACAGCCCGGCATCCCAGGTGGAGTATTCCCCCTGGCCGACTCTGCGCAGTTGATCGACAAATTTGATAATCCCGGATAATGACACCAGCATAAACAGGGTCATCATGATGGATTGCAGAATCGTCCGCCCGATGTAGCGGTCAAGAACAAGTACTTTAAACATCAGGCAACCCCCTGAACACGGGCAGAGCCAAAGCGCAGACGGCGGACGGCTGTGGTATTCCACAGATTCAGTACCACCGCGAGAGCCAGATAACTGAGATTAACCACCCACGGCCAGACCATCGGATCCAGCTTACCCTTCTCGCCGCTTGAACGCAGCGAGCTTTGCAGCAGGAAGAAAATCAGATACAGCAGCATCGCCGGCAGCATACTCAGTACGCGCCCCTGACGCGGGTTCACCTCGGAGAGCGGAACTACCATCAGCGCCATCACCACCACGGAGAAGATCAGCGTCAGACGCCAGTGGAATTCCGCACGGGCTGCTTTGTCTGTCTCTTTCCATAGTTCAGACAAGGTCATCTGCTGGTAGTTACTGTCACCGGTTTTTGCATCACGGTGATCAACAATTGCCTGATAATCGGTAAAATCCGTGATCCGGAAATCACGCAGATACGCGGTTCCCTCATAACGGGTGCCTTTATCCAGCACCACCACCTGATTACCGTTCTCTTTTTCGGTCATATGGCCGCCGTCCGCCACCACAATGGACGGACGCTGTTCGTTTCTCGCCCAGAGCTGGGCAATAAAGACATTAGTGAACTTATTACCGTCAACATCCCCGAGATAGAGCACCATACTGCCGTCATCAGAGACTTTAAACTGCCCGCCGACCATCGCGGTCACGCCCGGGTTGGCTCTGACTTCCTCCAGAACCTTTTCCTGATACTGGGATGACCACGGCATCAGCCAGACCACGTTGACAGCCGCCACGATGGCGGTAAAGAATGCCAGGATCATAGCGGCTTTCACCAGAACATTATTACCCAGACCACAGGCATGCATCACGGTGATTTCGCTTTCGGTATAGAGTTTGCTGTAGGTCATCAGCAACCCGAGGAAGAGACTCAGGGGCAGAATGAGCTGCGCCATCTCCGGGATACCCAACCCCAGCAGTGACACGACGAGTCCGGCCGGGATGCTGCCTTCAACGGCGGCACCCAGGACTTCAACCAGTTTTTGACAAAAGAAGATAAGCAACAGGATAAACAGAATCGCAATCTGTGCTTTTAATGTTTCTCTTACCAGATATCTAATAATGATCACGCTTAATACGCCTGTGAAAACTTGTGTTTTTGCATGAAAATAGCTAACTTCGTTCTGTGTTGACTATTTGTGTGCATTATTTTGCCGGCCTGAGGATGATTCCGGTATCAGACTACGCTTTTTCCTTCCTGTCAGGAAAGAAACGGAATTTTCATGAGATTCAGGACTCATAAAGTGCGCACACAGCTTATCATAAACTGTTTATAATCGATGGTGCAGATTAGTGCGAACGCTACATTTTAGCGGCAGCAGTTGTCTTTGTCTTTAAGATTCAGGAGAGCGCATGGAGTTTAGTGTAAAAAGCGGCAGCCCGGAAAAGCAGCGCAGTGCTTGTATTGTGGTCGGGGTTTTCGAACCGCGTCGTCTGTCTCCTGTGGTGGAGCAGCTCGATAAAATCAGCGACGGCTACATCAGTGCTCTGCTGCGCCGCGGCGAGCTGGAGGGCAAGGTCGGGCAGTCTCTGCTTCTGCACCATGTCCCGAATGTCCTGTCCGAGCGTATCCTGTTAATCGGCTGCGGGAAAGAACGTGAACTGGATGAACGCCAGTACAAACAGATTATCCGGACGACCATCAATACCCTGAATGAAACCGGGTCAATGGAAGCCGTCTGTTTTCTGACCGAGTTACATGTCAAAGGCCGCAATAACTACTGGAAAGTCCGGCAGGCGGTTGAAACAGCCAAAGAATCTCTCTATGTCTTTGATCAGCTGAAGAGTAACAAAACCGAATTACGCCGTCCGCTGCGCAAGCTGGTCTTCAATGTACCGACCCGCCGCGAACTGCCGACCGGCGAAAAAGCGATCAGCCACGGTCTGGCGATTGCCGCCGGTATCAAAGCCGCGAAAGATCTGGCCAATATGCCGCCGAACATCTGTAATGCCGCTTATCTGGCATCTCAGGCACGTCAGCTGGCAGACAGCAACTCTCCGGTGCTCAGTACCCGTGTCATCGGCGAAGAGCAGATGAAAGAGCTGGGCATGCTGGCGTATCTGGCCGTCGGCCAGGGATCACGTAATGAATCCCTGATGTCGGTGATTGAATATAAAGGTAATCCGGATCCGGAAGCGCGTCCGATCGTGTTAGTCGGCAAAGGCCTGACCTTTGACTCCGGCGGTATTTCCATCAAACCGGCTGACAGCATGGATGAGATGAAATACGACATGTGCGGCGCGGCAACCGTTTACGGCGTGATGCGCGTGGTGGCGGAGCTGGGTTTACCGCTCAATGTGATCGGGATTCTCGCGGGCTGTGAAAACATGCCGGGCGGCAATGCCTATCGTCCGGGGGATATCCTCACCACCATGTCCGGCCAGACAGTCGAAGTGCTCAATACCGATGCGGAAGGCCGCCTGGTACTGTGTGACACCCTGACCTACGCCGAGCGTTTTGATCCGGAAACGGTGATTGATATCGCCACACTGACCGGCGCCTGCATGGTCGCACTCGGTAACCACTTCAGCGGCCTGATGGCAAACCACAATCCGCTGGCGCACGAGTTACTGAATGCCTCTGAACAGGCGGGTGACCGGGCATGGCGGCTGCCGCCGGCCGAAGAGTTCTACGAGCAGATCGGGGCCAAATTTGCGGGACTGGCAAACACCGGCGGCCGTCTCGGCGGCGCTATCACCGCGGGCTGCTTCCTGTCCCGTTTTGCCACCCGTTATAACTGGGCGCATCTGGATATCGCCGGAACCGCATGGCGCTCCGGAAAAAACAAAGGTGCGACAGGTCGTCCGGTTGCACTGCTGTCACAATTCCTGTTAAATCGTGCGGGTATCAGCACCGACGACTGACCGGAATTACCGGGCCTTTGCGGCCCGGAAAAAGCATAAAGGTAACGGGGGGATTGTGCTATCCTGAGCAATCCCCTTTTCTGCTATCAGAGATATTATGAAAAACGCCACCTTCTACCTGATGGAACAGCCATCCCCTTTTGATGACCTTGAGGCCCACGAGTGGCTGACCTGTCATCTGGCGGGTGAAGCCTGGCGCAGCGGGAAACGGGTGCTTATCGCCTGTGAGTCACAACAGCAGGCGGAGAAACTGGACGAAGCCCTCTGGGCGCGGGAGCCCGATGCTTTTGTTCCGCATAATCTGGCCGGAGAAGGCCCGCGTTACGGCGCACCGGTTGAACTGTGCTGGCCGCAGAAACGCGGAAATTCCCCGCGTGATTTGCTGATAGCCCTGCTGCCGCAGTTCACAGATTTTGCGACAACCTTCCGTGAAGTGATAGACTTTGTGCCTATCGATGAACACTTAAAACAGTTGGCGCGCGAGCGATATAAAATCTATCGCAGCGTCGGCTTTACGATGACCATGGCCACGCCGCCAGCTTACTGATAAACAAAGATTAAAAATGGAAAAGACAACCGACAACCAACAGGCCTGCGAGCCGTCCCTGGATAAAACCTATAATCCAACGGAAATCGAAGGTCCTCTTTATACCCACTGGGAAAAAAGCGGCTATTTCAAACCGAACGGCAGAACAGACAAAGAAAGCTTCTGTATCGTGATCCCGCCGCCGAACGTCACCGGTAACCTGCATATGGGCCATGCTTTCCAGCAGACCATCATGGATACCATGATCCGCTACCAGCGCATGCAGGGCAAAAACACCCTGTGGCAGTCAGGGACTGACCACGCCGGTATCGCGACACAGATGGTTGTTGAGCGCAAAATCGCCGCAGAAGAAGGCAAAACCCGCCACGATTACGGCCGTGAAGGCTTTATCGATAAAATCTGGGAATGGAAAGCGGAATCCGGCGGTAATATCTCCAACCAGATGCGCCGTCTGGGTAACTCCGTGGACTGGGAGCGCGAGCGCTTCACCATGGACGACGGCCTGTCAGCTGCCGTAAAAGAGGCGTTTGTCCGCCTGTATAAAGATAACCTGATTTACCGTGGTAAACGTCTGGTGAACTGGGATCCGAAACTGCACACCGCAATTTCTGACCTGGAAGTGGAAAACCGTGATGTCAAAGGCTTCATGTGGCATATCCGTTATCCGCTGGCCGACGGCGCGAAAACCGCAGACGGTAAAGATTACCTGGTGGTCGCCACCACGCGTCCGGAAACCATGCTCGGTGATACCGGCGTGGCCGTTAACCCGGAAGATCCGCGTTACAAAGATCTGATCGGCAAAGAAATCATTCTGCCGATCGTCAACCGCCGCATTCCGATCCTCGGTGATGAACACGCTGATATGGAAAAAGGCACCGGTTGTGTGAAAATCACCCCGGCACATGACTTCAATGACTATGAAGTCGGTAAACGCCACCAGCTGACCATGATTAACATCATGGACTTCGACGGCAACATCCGTACCGAAGCCGAAGTGTTTGATACCAACGGCGAAGTGACTGACGCCTGCAGCAGTGAAATCCCGGCCGCTTACCGTGGCATGGAGCGTTTCGCCGCCCGTAAAGCTATCGTCAAAGAGTTCGAAGAGCTCGGCCTGCTGGAAGAGATCAAACCGCACGACCTGACCGTCCCTTACGGCGATCGCGGCGGCGTGGTTATCGAACCGATGCTGACCGACCAGTGGTATGTGCGCACTGCCCCGCTGGCAAAAGAAGCCATCAAAGCGGTGGAAGACGGCGATATTCAGTTCGTACCGAAGCAGTACGAAAACATGTACTTCTCCTGGATGCGCGATATTCAGGACTGGTGTATCTCCCGTCAGCTGTGGTGGGGTCACC
>OKVJ01000937.1_pt1 | contig 10478 bp, 6 predicted proteins | sample 1606921 | NCBI WGS metagenome assembly OKVJ01 (sample SAMN03281016, study PRJEB24777) | human gut metagenome | isolation source: fecal sample PR161 from 1 month old female Malay infant, caesarean...
CTTGTGTTGAAAGCATAAAAAGTGAAATTTCTCCAGAGGTGAAATGCAAATTTATACCACACGCGGTAAATGTTGATTTATTCAAAGACGAAACAATCAAAAATATTCGCCCTGTAAATATATTATATGTCGGTAGGTTGGTGTGTGAAAAGGGGATATATGAGCTTGCTTCTGCTATTAAAAAGCTAGATCCGGAATATAGATTTACAATAGTAGGTACTGGTACTGAGGAAGCTAATCTTAAAAAAATGCTAGGCCAGCTAGATAATGTAAACTTTATGGGCCATATATCAGACAAGAGCAAACTTGCGGCTATTTTCAAAGAGCATGATGTATTAGTCTTACCCTCAAAAAAAATAGATGGTTGGGAGGAGTTATTTGGCTTGGTTATAATTGAAGCAATGGCATGTGGTCTGGTCGTAATTGCAAGTAATCATATTGGGCCTAGAGGGATCATAGACGATGGGAAAAATGGATTTTTAATATCTGACGGTAACTTGACAAGTGAGTTGGTCACTAAAATAGAAGAGCTTAGCGAACTTGATCTTACTACTATAAGAATTGAAGCTAGAAAGACAGCGATTGATTATGATATAGATTCTATAAAAGGTAAATGGGATGAAGTTATTAATGAAACACAGTATTAGTAATCTACCTTCTGAACTTATTGATAATCCCATATGCTTCTTTTTTCCATCTAAAATTGTTGGTGGCCATGAATTGATGGCTATTGAATTAATGAAAGAATTATATGACATGGGGAAAGATATAAATGTAGCTTTTCTATCTCAAAATATAGAACTAAAGGATAGAATTGCTAAAAGAGGGATTGATATCGACTATATTACTATCTCATTGAAACAACCTAGATTTGAATTTTTGCATACTTTGTTTAATTTTTCTTATCTCTCTAAAGTTAATGAGGCAATATTAAAAATAAACTCTTTTTCACGAGGTAATATCGTCATTGTACAGGGCGATATTGAGCTCGGTGCAGGATATGTAAAAAAAGCGTATGAAAATGGTATTTTTCTATATTCATATATTCCTTATGCGCATTCTGCAAAAAAAATGAGTAAAGCATTAGCTTTTCTTCGTGATTACTACTATCCGTTTTTGTATAAGAAAATCAATAAATATATAACAATTAGTGAGCAGTTTAGAAAAGAGCTTTTGCAATATAATGAAAGATCAGAGGTTTATGTAGTAGAGAATAAAGTAAGATCCCTTGATATTATAAAACAAAAAAGAGCCGCAAATTCTGATTATAAAAATATTAAATATAATATAGCAATAATAGGGCGCGTATCAATTAAGCAAAAAGGACATGATATATTGATTATGGCTTTAGCCCAATTAGCTCCAGAAATTTTAGATAAAGTCAGGTTGCATATTGTTGGTGACGGAATAGATTTAAATCGAGTAAAAAAACTTATAGCAGTTAATTGTAATAAAATTGACGTGGTCTATCACGGATGGTGTAAAGAACCGTGGGAAAAAGTTTATGATGTGGACTTAATTGTTATTCCATCAAGGTTCGAGGGAGTGCCATTAGTTATGCTTGAGTCGTTAGCGCTTGAGATAGATATACTAGCTTCGAATATTGATAGTATGATAGATTATCTTGAACCTGATAACTTATTTAATGATGTAGACGATCTGCGACTTAAAATAGAAGAGAGAATTTTAGCAGTCGGTTGACCAATCGTTATTTTGGATTACAGGTGTTCTATTTCATGAAAATATCTTTTTCATATTAATTTTAGCGTTGAAATCTTAATGCGTTAGCTTATTTGAGAGGTGAGGATTGCAGTATTCCTAAAGTTCATTGTGGGTGGGGAATTTAAAAAAGCTCATTCTTACAGACCAACATAATTCAAATTAACATTAATTCAAGGTGTTTTATGAAGATATATTATTTCAAGGATCCGGTTGGTAATTTTGGCGATGATTTAAACTCATGGCTTTGGGATACCTTGATTCCAGGCTATTTTGATTCTGACGATACAGTCAGACTTTCTGGTATTGGCACAATTATCAATACATCGATGCCTATGGCACGGAAATGGTTTGTATTTTCAAGTGGCGTTGGTTATGGCTATCCCCCAGTTAACTTTGGTGACGATAACTGGAATATTCTTTGTGTGCGGGGACCATTATCGGCTAAAATATTAGGACTTGATAAGAACAAAGCTATTACTGATGGTGCCGCGTTACTAAATACTCTGGATGAATTTAAACCGCTCCCTGAAAACGAAAGAAAGGGTATTATCTTTATACCCCATCATCATGCATTACTATCGGGACAATGGGAGTTGGCTTGCAAACTATCTAATATTGAATTTGTAAATCCTCAATGGGATTCAAAAATTGTTATACAAAAAATAAGACATGCCAAAATGGTAATTGCAGACGCTATGCACGCAGCAATTATAGCTGATGCTATGCGTGTTCCTTGGGTTCCTGTTATAACTTCTCCACAAATTAATACATTCAAATGGCTGGATTGGACACAAACAATAAATTTATCATATGAACCTAAGGTATTAGGTGCTAGTAGTTTTAGAGAGGCATATCGAAGTAGAACATTATCTTTGTATGGTGAAAAATATTACATTGATACTTTGTCTGTTGATGATGCGGTAGAGGATTTTTATAGAAAAAGAAATTTGAAATCAAAGAAATGGTGGCGTTCTTATAAAACCACTACAGAGAAGATGGTTTTTTCGGGGCCGAATAAATTGCTTTCCAATTTGGGTTTTGACAAACATTTTGATGAACCGTATCAAGCTAATGTTGTAAAGAATCTTATGGGATTAAAGGAAAGTAGTGGTTTTTTGAGCGAAGATAAATATTTTTATAGAAATATAGAACGTTTACTTGAATGTAAAGAGTCTTTGTTAAAGTTAAAATAATTACTCCCCTCTCAAAGAGAGGGGATAGGATTTTATAATGCAAAATGCTAAGTTGTCTTTATATAGTATTATATGGTATTTTATAAGTAATATTTTTCCGGCGCTAAGTGCTTTCTTTATTTTTACTTTTTCTTCACATTCAATTTCTACAGAGCAGCTAGGAAGCATAACTTTATGTACCACAATTATTGCAATCTTAATAAATGTAAGTGCAGTAGGTTTTGCAGATGCTATCGTTAATAGACATGATATAAAAAAAAATGAAATTGATGCTATATTTACTTTAATCCTTTCATTAAGTATTTTGCTCTATATCTTGTCAGTACTTTCTCTTTTATTTCTGGAGAACCGGGGGGTAAGCCCATTAGTTACACATATATATCCCATATTAGGTGTAAAATTACTTTTAGATTCAATATCTTTTGTTCCTTTAGCTATTCTTTCAAGAAAAATGGAGTTTAAAAAAATAGCAGTCCGAACTATTTTGTGCTCTGTTTTATCAGTGTTTATTTCTGTTCCTGCTCTGATTAGTCATAATGGGTTCTATGCTATAATTATAAGCCTGTTAACTACAAGCTTAGTTAGTTTTTCAGTGCTGTGGCTCTCTGCAGGATATAAGCCTACTTTATCTTTTTCTAAACAGTGTCTATCTGATTTTTATGATTTTGGTATTAATAATTGTCTAACGAAAATTGTAAACTCATTTAATTTTGATAATATATTTTTGGGGTTTTTTGCTAACCTTTCCACGTTAGGAATATATGGGTTTGGCAAACGTGTATTAAGTATATTTACTGATATTATTAGCAGCGCTATCTCTAATGTATCATATCCAATTTATTCAACATTAAACCATGACCAAAGTGATAAACTGAAAACTATATATCTAAAAACAATCTATTTTTCAGTGCTGATTAGTATGCCGATATTTATGGGGCTTATTTTAATATCTGACGATATAATTCCTCTTGTATTTGGTGAACAATGGGTTTCTGCAGTTCCTACAATAAAATTTTTCTTCGTTTTTGGTTTTTTATCATGTATCGGTAGCCTTCAATTGTCCCTAATTAAAGCTAAAGGAAATACAGGTTGGATATTGAAGTATCAACTTTTCCAGCAAGTTACAACTGGGATACTTGCCTTGGTATTAGCTAAGTATGGTCCTGAATATGTGATTATGGCTATTGTTATAAAAACCTACCTCACTTGGCCATATACAATATTTTATATTAGTAAACTACTTGACATTTCTGCATTTAGATATTTTATAGTTATAGTCAAACCATTCCCTGCATTAATAATGATGACCGTTTGTTTCTATCTTTTGAAGGAAGAGATTTACTCGGTTAATTTATTTCTATATTTATTGGTGCAAATATTTTGTTGCGGCCTTGTTTATTTTTTAGTTACGTTTGTTCTCTTTAAAAGAGACATCTTAAGCATTCTACATATGCTTAAATCTAGAGGTGTTGAGTCCATTAAATAGCTGCTCTTAAATAATGCTAGAATTTGCATTTTATGCTCAGTATGTTTATTGTTTTTAATTTTATTACTACGTTAACATTATAATTCTTGCAGTCGCTATAGAAAGAGTCTCAGTTAGGAGTTATGGCTATTTTTTCATAGATGTTTCTCTGAAGCAGTTTTTATTATGACATGTTGAACATATTAAGCATATGTATTTGTTCAGAATCGATAGGTTTTGGAGGTTAAAGAGCCTCTAATTATCTACAAAAGTATGAGTATGACTAAGATAATTGGTAAATTATATGTTATATGTAACGAATAAATTGAGCCTTGTTCCACTCACACATATAACGAACGCAGATTCATAGAATTCATTTTGTTAGTGAATTATAAACATTAGCAAAAATTGGATGGTTTTCATTTAATACGCGTTGAAGTAAACACTGAGTTACTTTTCTGTTTACTTCCCTTTAATCGCGAAATGGACATTATTTAGGAGTTTATCATGGTGCAGGATGTTAGTATTGGTATTGTTGCTGATTGGTTAGTTACTTATGCAGGAGCTGAAAGAGTAATTAAGGAGTTTGTCGATCTGTACCCTGAGTCAAGTCTATACGCTATAGTCGATTTTTTATCTGAAGATGCAAGGAAAGAACTGCATTGTAAAAAAGTGCAAACTTCTTTTATTCAGAATTTTCCAAAAAGTAAAGATAAATATCAACTTTATCTCCCCTTTATGCCTCTGGCTATTGAACAACTCGATGTATCATCTCACAATATTATTATTTCTAGTAGCCATGCTGTTGCTAAAGGTATTTTAACTGGACCTGACCAGCTTCATATTAGCTATGTACATTCTCCAATTCGTTATGCTTGGGATTTGCAGCATCAATATTTAAAGGAAGCTGGTTTGGTTAAAGGAGTCAAAGGCAACCTTGCTCGATGGCTATTACACAAGATTAGATTATGGGATTATCGTACTGCTAATGGTGTTGACCATTTTATTGCTAATTCACAGTTCATAGCTCGAAGGATAAAAAAGGTGTACGGTAGAGATGCGGACGTGATTTACCCGCCGGTTGATATTGGTCGATTCACGCTTAATGAAAATAAATCGGATTATTATTTGACTGCATCGCGGATGGTACCATATAAACGCATGGACTTAATAGTTGAAGCTTTTAGCCACATGCCTGATAAAAGATTAGTTGTAATTGGTTCGGGTTCTGAGATGGAAAAAATAAAGTCTAAGGCCTCAAAAAATATCGAAATCCTAGGGTACCAACCTAATTCTATTATGCAAGAGCATATGCAGAATGCGAAAGCATTTGTCTTTGCTGCTGAAGAGGATTTCGGCATAACTCCAGTAGAGGCCCAGGCTTGCGGTACTCCTGTCATAGCTTTTGGCAAGGGGGGATCTCTTGAGACAATTAGACCTTATGGGGTTGAAAAGCCTACAGGAGTATTTTTTGATAAGCAGGATGTCAGTTCTGTCATACAGGCAATCGAGAAATTTGAAACAGTCTCTGATACAATCGAGCCTACTGCTTGTAGAGAAAATTCAGTTAGATTTTCTTCGGAACGTTTTCAAAACGAATTCTCAAATTATTTAAACAATAGATGGGATGACTTTTTAGATAGAAAAAGAATTCAATATTAATATTTATATTATCTTTATCATGAATATTAACAGTATATACCGATAAGTATATGAACGGACATAAATATGGCGATCCTACATCATCGAGCAAGATCAAAATCCAATGCATCATTAATATCAATGGTACAGCGTTTTTCTGATATCACAATTATACTTTTAGGTTTGTATTGTATATGTTTCATTCATCAGCAGTATTTTGGCACAAAGGAATTGCTTATAGGTCTCATTGTTCTCGTTATATTTCAGATGATTGGCGGGATTACGGATTTTTATCGCTCATGGCGTGGCGTAAAGATATCGACTGAATTAAAATTGCTATTGCAAAATTGGACGCTTGGTTTGATTTTTACAATAGGCATAACATCTTTTTTATCAAGTTACAATTTTGCTTTTGATATTTTTTTGCAATGGTATGCAGTCGTAAGCTTGACTATTGTCTTCTGTCGTATTGCAATTAGGTTTGCAGCTGGTTTAATTAGAAAGTTTGGTTATAATACGCGATATGTTGCTGTTGCTGGTTCCATGCCAGCCGGTATCAATCTTTTGCGAAGTTTCGAAGAAGAACCATGGTTAGGCTTTGTCGTTAAGGGGGTATATGATGATCAACCTACTGACGACGAATCGAATATTATATATGCCGGTACTTTGTCGGATCTTATTTCTGAAGCTAAGGCAGGTAAACTTGATCGTATATATATAGCAATGCGGATGGGGGATGAAGAAAAAATTAAAAACTTAGTTCGTGAATTAACAAATACTACTTGTTCTGTTATGCTTATTCCTGACATTTTTACATTTAATATATTGCAATCACGTACTGAAGAAGTAAACGGAGTTCCTGTTGTCCCTCTATTTGATACCCCTCTTAATGGGATAAATATGGTTTTCAAACGCCTTGAGGATATCATCATTTCTTTAATTGTTTTAGTCCTTATTTCACCAGTTTTGTTTGTAATAGCTTGTACGGTAAAATGTAGTTCTCCTGGCCCAGTACTTTTTCGACAAATAAGGTACGGTATGGATGGAAAACCAATCAAAGTATGGAAATTTAGATCAATGACCGTCATGGAAAATGATAGCGTTGTTACCCAAGCCACTAAGAATGACGTTAGAGTGACAAAAGTTGGTCGTTTTTTGAGAAGAACTTCTCTCGATGAACTTCCTCAGTTTTTTAATGTCTTACTAGGGGAAATGTCTATTGTTGGGCCACGACCTCATGCGGTTGCTCATAATGAGCAATATAGGCATTTAATCGAAGGATATATGCTACGTCATAAAGTTAAACCTGGAATCACAGGATTGGCACAAGTTAATGGATGGAGAGGGGAAACAGATACTTTGGAAAAAATGCAAAAGCGTGTTGAATTCGATCTTGAATATATACGTGAATGGAGCGTTTGGTTAGACCTTAAAATAATATTTCTAACAATCTTTAAAGGTTTTGTGAACAAATCCGCATACTGATTTTTCTCATCAAACTGTCTTATAATTTTTTTTGAAAATTATTTTGTCGAGGGATTGTTATTCTGATGCGTATAATATGTACAGCTAGAGTTTCCTGCATATGTCAATGCCTCCGTATGGACTACTGTCATTCTTTTAAGTATATATAGAAATAATAATAAGTTGATTTTTACATCATCATTTTTCATTGTTGGTTAGGTTTTTATCAGGTTTAGTATTTTTATAATATGTAATTAACTTCTAAGTTCTAGAATGACTCTTAAGTGACATGTAGTTTTAATCTTTAAAAAAGACATTTATTTGGATGTTAACTTGCTTGTGCGTTTTGATATCTTGGTGGTTAATTTCTAAGTTATTTTATTATTACTAGTGTTCTTGAACATTTTAGAGCTTTTAATTAAGTCATCTTATACTATACGCCTCACCAGCTTTGAGTTAACATAATCATCACATATAAGCTGCGAACGTGTCGCAGCGACCACACCTGACAGGAGTATGTAATGTCCAAGCAACAGATCGGGGTTGTCGGTATGGCAGTGATGGGGCGTAACCTTGCGCTGAACATCGAAAGCCGCGGTTATACCGTCTCCGTTTTCAACCGCTCCCGTGAAAAGACCGAAGAAGTGATTGCCGAAAACCCAGGCAAGAAACTGGTTCCTTACTACACAGTACAAGAGTTTGTTGAATCCCTCGAAACACCACGTCGTATCCTGTTGATGGTGAAGGCAGGGGCTGGTACAGATAGCGCCATCGACTCCCTGAAGCCTTACCTCGATAAAGGCGACATCATCATTGATGGCGGCAACACCTTCTTCCAGGACACCATCCGTCGTAACCGTGAGCTGTCTGCCGAAGGTTTTAACTTTATCGGTACCGGTGTTTCCGGTGGTGAAGAGGGGGCTCTGAAAGGGCCTTCCATCATGCCTGGTGGGCAGAAAGAAGCCTATGAGTTAGTTGCTCCGATTCTGAAGCAGATTGCTGCGGTTGCTGAAGACGGTGAGCCATGTGTGACCTATATCGGTGCTGACGGTGCTGGCCATTATGTGAAGATGGTTCATAACGGCATTGAATATGGTGACATGCAGCTGATTGCTGAAGCTTATGCGCTGTTGAAAGGCGGTCTGGCACTTTCCAACGAAGAGCTGGCGCAAACCTTCACCGAATGGAACGAAGGCGAGCTGAGCAGCTACCTGATCGACATTACCAAAGATATCTTCACCAAGAAGGATGAAGACGGTAAATACCTCGTCGATGTCATTCTTGATGAAGCAGCAAACAAAGGTACTGGTAAGTGGACCAGTCAGAGCTCACTGGATCTTGGGGAACCTCTGTCCCTGATCACGGAGTCCGTGTTTGCTCGCTATATTTCTTCGCTTAAAGACCAGCGTGTAGCCGCTTCGAAAGTGCTGAGCGGTCCGCAGGCTCAGCCGGCCGGTGATAAAGCTGAATTTATCGAAAAAGTGCGTCGCGCGTTGTACCTCGGTAAAATCGTTTCTTATGCTCAGGGCTTCTCCCAACTGCGTGCTGCTTCTGATGAATACAACTGGGATCTGAACTACGGCGAGATCGCTAAGATTTTCCGCGCTGGCTGCATCATTCGTGCGCAGTTCCTGCAAAAGATCACCGATGCTTATGCGCAAAACGCTGGCATTGCTAACCTCCTGCTGGCACCGTACTTCAAACAGATCGCTGATGACTATCAGCAGGCGCTGCGTGATGTCGTGGCGTATGCCGTACAGAATGGTATTCCGGTACCGACGTTCTCTGCCGCAATAGCTTACTACGATAGTTATCGTTCCGCAGTTCTGCCCGCTAACCTGATCCAGGCTCAGCGTGATTACTTTGGTGCGCATACCTATAAACGTACCGATAAAGAAGGTGTATTCCATACCGAGTGGCTGGAATAAATTTATTCAAACAGTCAGGCCATTTGGCCTGACTGTTTTTAATTTTATATTTAATGTTGCAACCTGACCTTAAGCATTTCCTTTCTAAAAATATTTCTAATATCTAATTTTTTAATCTTTTTAAGAATTTGCCATATTTATTATCTTGTACGCCTATATTAGTCTGCTTCTGGCCTCAGTAAATTACTGGGTGTTTAATAACAGGGTTTTAATTAAAGGAAATTAATATGTTACTTCCTGTGATAATGGCTGGCGGTACCGGCAGTCGTCTCTGGCCGATGTCTCGCGAGCTTTACCCGAAACAGTTCCTCCGCCTGTTCGGGCAGAACTCCATGCTGCAGGAAACCATCACCCGACTCTCGGGCCTTGAAATCCATGAACCGATGGTCATCTGTAACGAAGAGCACCGCTTCCTGGTGGCCGAACAGCTGCGCCAGCTCAACAAGCTGTCGAACAACATTATTCTTGAGCCGGTCGGGCGCAACACCGCCCCGGCCATCGCCCTGGCGGCCCTCCAGGCCACCCGCCACGGCGACGACCCGCTGATGCTGGTCCTCGCCGCCGACCATATCATCAATAACCAGCCGGTCTTCCACGACGCCATCCGCGTCGCCGAGCAGTATGCCGATGAAGGCCATCTGGTCACCTTCGGTATCGTGCCGAACGCCCCGGAAACCGGCTACGGCTACATCCAGCGCGGCGTGGCCCTCACCGACAGCGCCCACACCCCGTACCAGGTAGCCCGCTTCGTGGAGAAGCCGGATCGCGAGCGTGCCGAGGCCTACCTCGCCTCCGGGGAGTACTACTGGAACAGCGGCATGTTTATGTTCCGCGCCAAAAAATACCTCTCCGAGCTGGCCAAATTCCGCCCGGATATCCTCGAAGCCTGCCAGGCCGCGGTCAATGCCGCCGACAACGGCAGCGACTTCATCAGCATTCCGCATGACATTTTCTGCGAGTGCCCGGACGAGTCCGTGGACTACGCGGTGATGGAGAAAACCGCCGACGCGGTGGTGGTCGGTCTCGATGCCGACTGGAGCGACGTCGGCTCCTGGTCCGCCCTGT
>OKVJ01000938.1_pt1 | contig 10474 bp, 13 predicted proteins | sample 1606921 | NCBI WGS metagenome assembly OKVJ01 (sample SAMN03281016, study PRJEB24777) | human gut metagenome | isolation source: fecal sample PR161 from 1 month old female Malay infant, caesarean...
AGGTTTTTCCGGTTTTTGCTGCATAGGCGGGGATTAAGACCGATTCAACTTTATCCAGCAAATCAGCGTAGTCGCGCATGTCGTTGGCATCGCCGCCGGCAAAGCCCCATGGCTTATGGATCATCATGCAATGGCTTGACAAAAACATGTTGATTAACATGATTTTTTTTACCAAAATCAGCATAATTTCAATGAACTGCAATACACATAGCAATACACAAAATTTAGGCAGGAATATTATGAATAAAAATGAATTCAAATCAGCAATATCTTCAAGTTTTTCAATTCTTAGTAACGCAATAAGCCAATTGAGAGCAGTTAAAAACGAACCTTTTTTAGAACTTGAAAGCTCTAATCGCGCCGCCCAGTTAGAATTACTCAGAACACAGATTTCGACAATTAATAAATATAGCTTTATTCATTATCCTGAACAGTATACATCTGAAGAAAAAAACGATATCAGCGAGATAATTATCACAATTGGTAATTACCTCTCAATAATACAATCATCAATTTTCGACAACACAGCTCATGAAAAGCTAGAACTCTTATCTGAAAATCTCATAAAATATGTACGAATCGCGCAATTAATTAAAGAAACTGATCAAAACGAAAGAGTATCCGCGACATTTGAAAATAAAGTAAAAGACGAATTAACAAAAATAAACAAGATAAAAAACGACATCGATATAAACCTTTCGAGATCCCATGACATATTTTCAAACAGCACGGAAGCACACGAAACAATTATTCAACTAGTCAGTGACCTTAAAAAAGAGCAAAGTGTAATGGTTAAAAAGGGAACTGATATACATCATATATTAACTAAAAGCAATAACGCATATAGTAATATAGAAGCTATCCACGATGCATTAAAAACAGCAAAGATAACCCTAGACGATCTTTTCGAAAAATCAAAAAAACTTCAAGGGGACCTATCTGAAATTATAGAAAGCGCTAAAGGGGAAATTGGGGATCTTATTTCAAAGACAGGTGAAATAAATAAGTTAGAGGGGGAAATCACTTCACAAAAGCAAGCTTCAAAAGAGCTTATCGATAGAGCTAAAGCAGCTATGAATCTTGCAGGCACATACAGATTGTCCAGACATTTTAAAACAGCCTACGGGCTTGCTAATTCGAATAAAAAGTTTTGGGCCTGGACATCAATAGTATCCGCCTTAGGCTGCATCGGATTTGTAGTATATATTCTTTATGAAATGAATAAAGTCTCAGGCACCGGAGATGTTGCCCAAAGTTCGCATTTAATGATGCTTTTTATAGCCAGATTATCAATGATTCCTATTATGATTGGTTTTTTCGCATTTAGTGCAGTACAATACGTAAAACAAAATAATATCAGTGAAGATTATGCACATAAGAAACTACTTTCTGAAACTTTAATCTCATTCAAGCAAGAGATTGGCAATAACGAATCCGAAAAAGTTTCTAAATTTATGGACGACATTCTAAAAAACGTTCTTAATTCTCCACTGAGTTCAAATGACAAAAAATCTCATCGCGAAGAGACTAAAGACATTAATAGTTTAATTAGTGCTTCTACACAGATTAATAAAGAGATATTAGATAGAGTTTTACCTGAAAAAGATAAAGAAAAAAGTAAAGACGCACAATAATATATTCTTTAATGCTCATGAGGAAAATAGCACACCGCCTCATGAGCTTTTTTTGGGTGAAGAAATTAAACCGTTATTCGCTGTTGATATCGTTCTTTGATAACTAAGGAGGATGCAGTACAAGTCCGGGGTTACAACATTTCCTACCCATGCGGTTCGTAGTCCTGAAATGAGTTATTTGAGTTATTACTTCTTCAATAGTTTGACACTAACTGATTGTTCTGTGTTCTGGCCACCAGCTGCGTAGATTGTCGATAAGGCTAATTTTAAGTCGTATATTTTTCTCTTACAATTACTACCTTGTATAGGTTGGATGTCCCGCAGTCGCTTTGATACTGTCTGCCGATGCAATCCTGTAACATCAGCCAGTTCGGTAATTGTTAACCATATTTGTCTCACAATTTCCCCCATAGATGATGAACAAATAATATACAATCCATCATCTTTTTTACCTTCTATGTTTTTCATACATAAGAAATCAGACAGTTAGCACATGATGATGATGTCAATGAAATGCGAAAACTAGCCGTTTCCCGCGAGCGCGCCGCCCCGTGGAAGGTCGCCCCGCCCGGAGGACCCACGAGAAATGGGCAGCCGTGGCCGCCCCTCTGCTCTTATGCCCCACTCGATTTGACCAGCCCGCGGTAGTCCAGCGCAGCCACACCTGCATCGATGCGCACCTTCCAGGCGATACCATCAACGGTGAAGCCCTCCTGCTGCTCAAGATATGGCGTATCCATCCCGTCGAGATAAGCCACCTCGATAGTGTCTGTACCCTGTGCCGCCGCAACATACCACTGCTTGTTGTCTGACTTATCCAGTCGCGGCTCAACCACAACCTGAGCCATATCTTTAACCACGTTAATGATGCCTGGGTTCTGGTTCAGTGTGCCGTCCTGATCCACCGGGAACAGCGAGGAAGATGAGAGCACCGCGCGATTGGCTGCCCCTTCCAGCGCCGCAGGAACGAGAATATAGGCAGGAATGACATTGATCGGATCGCCGTTCGCGTCTTCCTGCAGGCGCATAGCCTTACGGGCTTCATTAAGTCCGTCAGTATCCATCCCTTTAGCGATGAGGTTTTTATGGTCGGCATGGAATAGCGGCTTACCGTCTGTAAACTTGCTGTTCGCAGTCAGGTTCAGATAGACCAGATTCCCTACAGTACGCGCAGCAGCACGGCCCATAGCCTGAGGAACGGTCGTCAGTTGGCTCAAATCGTCATTGATGATGGCCTGGCGGGTAATGGAGAAGATATTGCCATACGTCGCAAGCGCGATAGGTACGCCGCTGTCACTGGTAGTGACATATTTGTATTCAGCCCCCTCTGGCACCTTTTCCAGCTCAGAAAAGCCGTTCAGCCCAACGCGCTTGGCTTCATGGAAGTTGGATAGCGAGCCGGTTTTCGTCCACTGCTGGAAAGTTTCACCGCTGTTCTGCCAGCCTGTAAGAACAGATTTCTCAGCGCCACCAGCAAGGATATGGGAAAAGTCGCTGGTACTGTGCGTAAAGGCCAGATTCACAATTTGCGAGCGGTTGCCAAAGCCGCTGATACTAATGCCACGATCCACCAGCGATGCCTGAGCCATATCAAAGAGGCTCATCATGGCATAAGGGTTCCCGCGTTCGGCGCGTTCGTGACCCAGACGGGAATAAAGCCCCTGGCGGATAGCGTCGCCGGTGATGTTGCCGTTACCAGCGTAAATGTGTGAATAAGTGCTTTTGTTCGATGGGGTCGCACTCTTGCCCAGGGCAGTCAGCAGCATGTCTTTCGCTTTTTCCGGCGTGCAGTCCACATCTTCCAGGCACTGAATTTTCAGTGAATCATGCTTACCGCCGAACATAGCAAACAGGTCTTTAATCCCGTTGATACGGTTCTGTTCCGGCACCGCACTACTGGTGGAACCTTTCGGGCCGGTGATCATCCCTTTAATCTCTTTTGGCATATGCTCAAAATCCTCAATTCGTTTCGATTCAATACAGGCCATTGCGCTGACCGCCGGTAACAACTCATCGGCGAATCCCTGCGCTACACATTCACGACCATCCATCCAGGTCTCATCCTCCAGCATGGCCGCCAGCACTTCAGCAGACTTGCCAGTTTTGCGGGCGTAAGCCGGGATCAGGACGTTTTCAACTTTATCCAGCAGCTCGGCATAGTCGCGCATATCGTTGGCATTACCACCGGAGATTCCCCACGGCTTGTGGATCATCATGAGTGCGTTTTCCGGCATAACGATGCGGTCACCGGCCATCGCAATGACTGAGGCCATAGAGGCAGCCAGGCCATCGATATGCACTGTGACCTTTGCCGGGTGTTTATTCAGAAGGTTGTAGATAGCGATGCCATCGAACACGTCACCGCCGGGTGAGTGAATGTGAAGGCTGATATGGGAAATATCGCCCAGGGCTTTCAGGTCTTCAGAGAACTGCTGAGCAGTGATACCCCAGCCGCCGATCTCCTCGTAAATACTGATATTGGCGCTGGTGGCATCGCTGGCTGCTTTGATGGTGTACCAGCATTTCATACCCAAGCCCCCAGGGTCTGGTGATGCCAGTAGCTGACGCTGCTGCGCACAATCTGACCTTTAGTAGGCACGGGCATTTCCGGGTGATTTTTGCGAATGAACGCCTGGTAGTCTTCGATTTTCTTCATGGTTTCAGCATCGATATGAACCGTACCACCTTTATCTTTCTGCTTATTGTTTCGTTCTTCCATCTATCCATCCTTATCGAAATTAGTGGTTTATTTACAATTATTGATCTACAAAAGTGGTAAGTAAACTGTTTTTTATCAGTAAAAGTAATTTATGAGATTACTAACGGAGATTTCCAAGAGGAAATGTAGGAGGCTGTCGTGTGTAACCATTCTTTAAGATTTACATAGTTATTTGTTTAAAATATGCATATAATTTTACGAGTAAACTTTGAACTGATAAGCCAATAATCTACTAAAAAATAACCGGAGCTTTGAATGGTTGATCAAAATGATTTGAATTACATAGCAAGAACAGCTTTCCGTGATATAGCTGATCAAGATTATATAACGGCGCGTTGGTGCTACAAATCTCGCTTATCTATTCAGTTTTGTTGGATGGCTCAACAATGTATAGAGAAGTATTTAAAAGCAACATTGTTATTTAATAAACAGCGTACCACAGGGCTTAATCACAATATAATTGAGGCATCTCATCGGTTAAAAGAAAGCCCTAACTTCAAGTTCGAATTAACAAAAGAAACAAATGATTTTTTAGCATATATTAATGAATATGGTCCGGCACGATATCTGGAATGGCCTACGCTAGTATTTGATAGAGAACTTGAAAAGCTGGATAAAACAGTCTGGGAATTGAGACTTTATTGCAGACCAATTACAGACTTTAAATGTCGAGGAAAAGTAATATCGACTATTGGAGATGAAGAAAATGATATTGAGAAATGGCTTTCATCAAAAACCCCTTTCAAATTCAGAATTACAAACGGGTACTTAGAGAAGGTTTTATCTAATAAAAAAAGCCCCCACAGAGAGCCTTTAATATGGGCTAATAAGTTTTTCGGCAACAGAAAAAACAACACTGAAATTAATAGGTATGTGCATATGAGAACTCCGGTTCACGAGTTCAGTATGGAAAAAGCAATAGAACTAAAGGATTATATAACAATCCCCAATTCCATAATAGATAAAATAAAATCCTAATTATTTACTGGCGTGATCATTAACAATCAATGATTACGCCAGTTAAATTAATCTTTCGACAGACCTCCTAACCAATCTCTTACCCACTTACTCCCCATTTAACTTCTCCCCACTTGCTACCCACCCACATTTTTATTAATTGCCATCAAAGCCAGTAATGACGCGGGTTTAAGCAGTTTTCCCCACTTGGTCCGTGTATATGGGCGCAAAGTGGGGAATTAGGGATATTGCTCCCCACCTTCCCCACCAGTGCCCCACTTAGTTACCCACTTATCTCAGCGATTTAACTGTCAGCAAATCGGCGTCCTGAATAACCAGACCATCATCAATCAGTTTCTGAAGCCAGCGAGTAAAATGTTTGGTGTTAATGCCAGTGGCTTTGAGATCATCACGAATGACCGCTCTGTTACAGGGTTCCCCTCGCGCTATCCTGCTTCTAATTGCTTGCCACAGGGCCATATGGTTATCGGTGAGTTTCTCCACCCCAGCCAGTTCAGGATCAACCTCTTTAGCCTCACGCGGCACATCGCGAACTACCAGCGAACACACCATTTCCCCGTCTTCATCTGTGAACAGTTCGGTGGTGCGAAGGTCATAGGCTTTACGTTCTGGTTCCTCGGCATCTTTCATCTTGGTGCATGACAGGATAAGGGCCTGCCCTTCTCCTTCTCGCTTCACATTAAACTCAGCGTCAAGCGCAGCCCGGAACGAACTGGAACCACGCGCTCCCTTAGCCTCATCTTTACCGGAGTGGTGAACCACCAGCACCGTGGCGCCTGTTTTCTGCTTGATAACGTCACAACCTTCAATAAATGCCCCCATATCGCGAGCATCGTTTTCGTCATTACCCCCAAAGCAACGCGCCAGAGTGTCAATAACCACCAACCGCACAGGCATATCACACTCCGCTGTAATCTGCCTGGCTGCCAGAATGACTTCGGACACCTCAGATTCACGCACCGGGAAGACGGGACGGTTAACAAGCCAGAGGTTATCAACCTTCTGGCCATGCACCTGTTCCCATGCTTTGATCCTACGTGGAACGCCTACACCGCCCTCGCCAACCACGTAAAGCACAGCGCCACGTTCGACCTTCTTACCAGACCACGAAGCGCCTGCTGCAATATGGCATGCCCATGAAACAGCCAAAAAGCTTTTATACGAACCGCTGGGGCCGTAAATGCTGCACAGTGACTGTGCCGGGAGTATATGTTTAATCACATAGTCCTGACGGATGTTATAGCCCTCTGAACCGCGTGTAAGTGGTAGCTTTGAGCGTTTTTTATCAATGGTGGCATCCGGGAATACGCGCTGTATGAGCTGGGTGTCGGCCAGCCAGAGATTCATTTCCTCTTCGCCGATTTCATCCACCAGCACAGAACGACGGGCGATTATCATCTGTTTACGATCGGTATCGATATAGCCGGCATCACATAGAGCCTCATATGGCATTTCAGCAATTTGTTTTAAGCGTACCGCCAGCTTGCCATAGCGCGTTGTCGGGTCTTTATGCTGGTGGATTGCCTTTTCCAGATCCGTACGGTTGTAGTTCCGGCCATGCGCCCACAGGTATGAACAGGTAAACAAAGCGTCGGATACCGTCTCAACTGTCATTACTGCATCTGTCATTTCGGGATCCCTCCGCTCATTTGGAATTTGCCTATCAGCGGATGAAACCAGTAGGCCGAACCGTATTTTCGTTTTGCGCTACGTAGAACCAGTCGGGCCGCTTCCCTGAATTTCTCATCAGGCACAATAAAGCCACCTGATTTCAGCTTAACCAACATAACGCCCGTATTTTTCGCCAGTTCCTCCGCTTTTTTGGTAGAAATGCCATACTCAGCCGCCAGCGTAGCGACAGGAGTCATACCGGGAGGGATTTCACCGCCCTGACTATCAGTCAGCGCCCTTACTTTTTCTTCAAGAACGTTGACTTTCTCCACCAGCAGAGCAAAGCGTTTTTCCAGTTCATTGAATTTGACGTTGCTGATCATGACTGAACCTCCGAACAACTTTCAAAACGCTCGCACTCTGCTTTTAAGAAGCTATCCAGATTAGAGGCCAAAGACTCAAACAGCTGTCCAAGCACGGTGATTTCGCCGTCCTCCATTGCATTGGGATAACACACCAGCATAGTCGCCACGATCTTTGCTTGGGCAGCGCTAAGCGATGCAAGACGCAATTCTTCTTCATGCTCTTCAAGGTTTTTTAGATCAGCTACATAGCGCAGTTGTGACTTAGTCATTTCGAGCCCCCAGAGGAAGGCTGATTTCTCCTCCCATAATTGACCAGAGACTTGCTCGATTTGCATCCGTCCACGTAAACGTATAAGGGCTTTCAGTCCTGATTTTCGCTGCAAAAATTAAAATCCAACCGGGCAGTGCAGCGCGTGCAGCGGCTTCACTATCTGCATCAATGCGCATCACTATGGGAGTGCTATCCGGATGATGCTTAGGTGTTGCAAGGAATAGCCATGTAAATTCTGGGCGAGTTTGGGTATGCTGTGTTCCAGCCATAGTCGTTACTCCAGTTAACGGTTGTGGTTAGACGCCCTAGGTGTGTTGCGAGCACCCTAGGGCGTTGTTTGTAGGTATAACCTTATGTTAATGTGTGTACCTATTAAACACTAATGCTATGAAATAGGTACACACATGTCAACTATTATTCAGAGAGATAAGCAGCCAAAAGGAGCCGGTAAGGCTCCAGCATTTCAGATCAGAATTAATCCTGAACTCAAAGAACAGATGGTAGAAGCAGCAGCTCAGGAAGGTATGAGCCTGGCCAATTGGATTAAAGAATTAGCTCGTTCCGAACTTCGCCGTAAAGGTATAGAACCTAAAGCCTGAGCTTTTTAATGAATAGGATATTCTCATGATTCCAGTTCCTGAAGATACAATATTTACTGCATCTAACATTATAAATTTCTTCGTCGCGCTAGGAACTTGCACCGCAGTGTTAGTTGCTTTAGTTGCTAAAAAACAATCATCTTTTGAATCAACATTCTCTCTCTTATTATCTCAACACAACAATGCTCTAAACGAACTCAGAAAACACCCCAAATACTCAGAATTAATTAATAAACTGATGGATGGCTTAGTTCCCTTAAAAGAAACAAACATGCTAATGCACCAGCATGATACTGTTTTTGGTAGTTACTTCAGAATATTATATCACTTATTAAAATTCATCGATAATAATGCTGGATATCACCCCTTTGATCACTTGCGTAAAAAGACCTATACAAGCCTTGTCCGTGCTCATCTTGATAACGAAATAACGTACTTACTTGCAATTAATTGTGCGCATGCAGACAATAAAAATCAATATTGCCTGTACAAAACACTGATTGAACGTTATGCCATGCTAGAGCATTTAATCTTGAATAAATCAGTACTACTGGATTATAAAAATCAGGAAGCAAACGAAAATAATAACAATTTGCGAATAACAAAAATAATGCTCGATGATGATTTGAAAACAATTTTCAATGAGATTACAAGTGTATATCACAAGAGCGCTTTTGGGAAAAACCCAGAGTTACAAAATTTTCTATAAGGTATAGGGAGGAACTCCTCCCTAAAATTTACCACTCACCTTTTATCCAAGCTTGCACCTCAGAGAGCCGATAAGCAACTGCCGAGGGGCCAATTTTTATTCGCTTAGGAAATTTTCCCTCCTGTTCCATACGCCAGCGAGTTGAGTTTGAGAGCGTGGTCATAGCTCGGCATTCAGGTTCGCGAATCATTCGGTCAAGCTCAGGCATGTACTGGAGATCTTCTTTTTTCACAACGGATATGACCTGCTCCCCGTTGATTAATACACCGTGATGTTAGTAATGTCTTCATAAGCCACATGAGGACATCCCCATGAAGAAGCGTTTTTCCGACGAACAGATCATATGTATTCTCCGCGAGGCCGAAGCCGGCGTTTCTGCCCGTGAGCTCTGCCGTAAGCACGCCATTTCCGACGCCACCTTTTACACATGGCGTAAGAAGTATGGCGGTATGGAGGTGCCTGAGGTTAAGCGCCTGAAGTCGCTTGAGGAAGAGAACGCCAGACTCAAGAAGCTGCTTGCTGAAGCCATGCTGGATAAGGAGGCGCTTCAGGTGGCTCTTGGGCGAAAGTACTGACGACAGACCAGAAGCGGGAAGCCGTGGAAGTCATGTGCGAGGCTAAGGGTCTGTCGCAACGTCGTGCCTGCAGGCTGGCAGGTCTGTCCCTGTCAACCTGCCGATATTCGGCTCAGCGTCCGCCTGCTGACGCGCAGCTGTCTCTACGCATCACAGAGCTGGCACTTGAACGCCGCCGTTTTGGTTACCGGCGTATCTGGCAGCTTCTGCGACGTGAAGGTCTTTGCGTTAACCACAAGCGGGTTTACCGCATCTATCAACTTAATGGCCTGAGTGTAAAACGCAGACGACGTCGTAAAGGGCTGGCAACAGAACGTCTGCCGCTGCTCCGCCCGATGGCGCCCAATCTGACCTGGTCAATGGATTTCGTCATGGACGCACTGGCCACAGGTCGCAGGATCAAGTGCCTGACCTGCGTGGATGATTTCACAAAGGAATGCCTGACGGTCACTGTTGCCTTCGGGATTTCAGGCGTGCAGGTCACGCGTATTCTGGACAGCATTGCGCTGTTTCGCGGCTATCCGGCTACGATAAGAACCGATCAGGGCCCGGAGTTTACCTGCCGCGCACTCGATCAGTGGGCTTTTGAGCATGGTGTGGAGCTGCGACTTATCCAGCCCGGCAAGCCAACGCAGAACGGATTTATTGAGAGTTTTAACGGACGCTTTCGTGATGAATGCCTGAATGAGCACTGGTTCAGCGATATTGTTCACGCCAGGAAGATCATTAATGACTGGCGACTGGATTATAACGAGTGTCGACCACATTCATCACTGAATTACCTGACGCCGGCTGAATTTGCAGCGGGCTGGCGAAACGGGAAATATGAAGAAAAACCAACCGACATTACTAACTGAAGGTTGTATCTAACTCTGGGGGCAGGTCAGGATATCGAAAATTATTGTACGTCAAGGTCAATAATTGACCATCATTAACAATTTCCTTTGCGCTAATGGCAAGATTATGAAAAAGACTTTACTGATAGCCGCCATAGTGGCGGCAGGTATTACGTT
>OKVJ01000940.1_pt1 | contig 10466 bp, 8 predicted proteins | sample 1606921 | NCBI WGS metagenome assembly OKVJ01 (sample SAMN03281016, study PRJEB24777) | human gut metagenome | isolation source: fecal sample PR161 from 1 month old female Malay infant, caesarean...
TTTATTGTAGGTGGGCCAGTTGGTGATTTTGAACTTTTGCTTTGCCACGGAACGGTCTGCGTTGTCGGGAAGATGCGTGATCTGATCCTTCAACTCAGCAAAAGTTCGATTTATTCAACAAAGCCCTCGAGGGGAAACAACAGAATACGGTTCGTCTGTTTGCCACCGGCAACGTTAATGCGCCGACCGACCGGGAATCCATGTACTATTTTAACGTGATGGCGATTCCTCCGGCAGATGATGCCAAAGCGAATAACAATACTATTCAACTGGCGGTTCGTCACCGCATGCGTCTGGTCTATCGTCCCAAAACACTTTTCGACCTCTCCCCTAATACGGAAGCGAAAAAGCTCGAATGGCGTAAGGCCGGCAAAAAGCTGACCATCAAAAATCCGACACCGTTTTTCTTTTATTTCAATAGCATCCAGCTTGGTGGGAAAGAAGTGAAGCCGGAAGTCAACTCCGTCGCCCCAATGACGACCAAAGAAGTGACGCTAAAAGAAAATATTAATGCCTCCAGCATTACCTGGAAAGTGGTCAATGATTATGGCGGAGCAGGGTCGCTCTATTCCTCATCGCTGTAATAAGAAATTTATTTTATCATTATAGGGATGTGTCTATGCCAAATAAGAATAATGGATTATTCAAACTATCCACCGTCTTTCTCGCAATGCTTCCGGCATTGCTTTCTGGTTTGAATAATAAAGCGCAAGCACGTGACTTTTTCGATCCCTCATTCATTAGCTCATTGAATGGTAGCGATCCATCAACCACTCCCGATTTATCCATATTTCAGACTCAGAACGCGCAGGCGCCAGGGGATTATCGGGTCGATATTATGTTTAATGGCCGCTACCTGGACACCAGGACGATAAAGTTTGTTGCCAACAATCGCGCCAGCAGCGATAACCGCGAACCAACTCTGGTTCCCTGCCTGAGTCTAAAAACACTCGCGGAATATGGCGTAAGGATAAAAGCCTTTCCAGAGTTAGCCGAGGATAAAAACGGCTGCGCAAACTTTTCTGTCATTCCGGACACCAAAGCGGATTTTGACTTCACCGCCCAGCGCTTAAATATCTCTATTCCGCAGGCGGCCTTATCCACCACCGCGCAGGGATATATTCCACCGGATCAGTTTGATGATGGCATCAACGCGTTATTGGTGAACTATCAGTTCAGCGGCTCAAACGACATGCAGGCCAATGATGAATACTACAGTCTGAATCTGCAGTCCGGCCTCAACGTTGGCCCGTGGCGCATCCGTAACCTCAGCACCTGGAATAAAAACAACAGCGGTGCCGGGGACTGGGATTCCGCCTATCTCTATATGCAGCGCAGCATCCGCTCCATCAACAGTAACCTTGTGATGGGTGAGAGTTCATCGCTCAACGGTATCTTCGACAGCGTGCCGTTTACCGGTATTCAGCTGGCCACCGATACGACGATGTTGCCGGAAAGTATGCGCGGCTATGCGCCGATTATTCGCGGTATCGCCAGAACCAACGCCCGCGTAACGATTAAGCAGAACGGCTACCAGGTTTACCAGACCTACGTGGCGCCAGGGGCATTTGAAATCACCGATATGTACCCGAGCGGCGGTAGCGGCGACCTTTACGTCAGCGTGGAAGAGTCCGACGGATCCAAGCAAGAATTTGTTGTGCCGTTCGCCACCCTGCCGGTCATGGTGCGTGAAAATCAACTGGAATATGAGATTACTTCCGGTAAATATCGTCCTTACGATGGTGGAGTTGATGAAACGCCGTTTACCCAAGCCACCGCGACCTACGGCGTCTCCAGCAGCCTGACGCTATATGGCGGCATGCAGGCGGCCTCGCGCTATCAGGCGCTGTCAACAGGTCTCGGCTATAACCTGGGTGAACTGGGCGCCGCCTCGGCAGACGTCACCCAGGCCTGGTCAAAAATGAAAGACGATGAAAAGACCTCCGGACAGTCCTGGCGAGTTCGTTACGGGAAAAACATCGTTGAAACCGGCACTAACGTCACCATCGCCGGCTACCGCTACTCCACCCGCGGATTTCATACCCTCTCGGAGGTCCTGGATAGCTACTCTAATGACGGCTACTACACTTCGCGCTCGCTGCGCAACCGCACCAATCTGACGGTTAACCAAAGCCTGGGTAAAGGTCTCGGTAGCCTGTCGATAAGCGGTTTAATCGAAGATTACTGGGATGATAAGCGTACTAACAAGTCGATTAGCGTGGGCTATAACGGCGGCTTCCGCAATGTGAACTACTACCTCGGCTACAGCTATAACCGCTATACCTGGGGTGGAGATAACTCAGGGAAAGACGCTCAGGACGACCAACGTATTACACTGACGGTAACGCTGCCGTTGAGCAATTGGTTGCCTGGCACCTACACCAGCTATCAGTTAACCAACAGCAATCCGGGATCAACCGATCAGTCGGTTTCCATCGGTGGTAATGCGCTGGAGAACGATAGTCTGGAGTGGAGCCTGCAGCAAGGATACAGCAACCGGGAATACTACAGCGGCGATATGCGCGCGACCTATAATGGCGCCCGCGGCAGCGTCAATGCCGGCTACAGCTACGATCGCAGTAGCGAGCGCATTGACTACGGCGCCAACGGCAGTATCGTTGCCCATGCCGATGGCATCACGCTGGGTCAGGACATCACTGATGCAGCGGTACTGGTTAAAGCGCCGGGGCTGGATAACGTCAAGCTCACCAATGATAACACCATCTCTACCGACTATCGCGGCTACGCCATCGTTCCCTACGTAACACCATACCGTCGCACCGATATCACGCTCGACAGTTCCACGTTAGGCGAAGATATGGAGCTGCCTGAAACCACGCAGAGCGTCGTTCCGACCCGTGGTGCCATCGTGCGTGCTAATTATGCCGGCAATATTGGACGTAGAGCACTCATACAACTAGAAATGCCTGGAGATAAACCGGTTCCTTATGGTTCCACGGTAACGATAAAAAACAGTGCCAATACTCAAGCCAACATTGTCAGTGATGAAGGGATGGTTTATCTCTCTGGCTTGCAAGATAGTGGTGAGTTACTTGTTTTATGGGGCCAACGGCAGGATCAACGTTGCAATGCAACGTATCAATTACTTCCCACGCAAGGAAGTCTCACAACATCCAAAGCTATTTGCCGCTAGTGATAAAAGGATATCACATATGAAAAAAATATTTTTATTCTCGGCTTTATTGATTATCGCTTGTGGTCAAGCAGAAGCAACTTGTAATATCAAAGATATTGCCAAAAGGGTTAATTTTAACATGCCAAGCAATGTTAAAATATCTACTGATCCAACTATACCGGTAGGAAGCATACTCTATACAAAATTGATGGGTATCGGCGGTTCTGCACCCGCATTTACTTGCGACAACTCATCTAAGAATAGATACACTACCGTGATCACTGCCAGCGAAGTTCCAGGAGTGACTGGCATTATGGGTAAACCTGTTTATGAAACGGGAATTCCAGGCATTGGTTATCAGATTAGTGATTTACTTACTGGCTCGGTCTATGGAATGATACCCGCGGTTGCAGGAAGCATACCGGTTCCAGGAACAACTGAAAATACACTTTATCGCTATTGGTTAATCAAAACTGGAACTATTGACTTAAGTCAGTCCCCAACCAATAGCAGCGTATCATTTTATGTTGCTGATAGCGATTATAAAGCCACAATGCCATCTAGCTTACTATTATCAATAAATATGAAATTTGTAAGCCCTGTACCTCGCGAAAACTCATGTGAAATAACATCAACTAAAACCGTAAACCTCTCAAGAATTGATAAAGTGACACTTTTGTCTACTTCACCGGGAAGTAAAACCTCAAAAGAAAAACCCTTTACCTTGAATATTAACTGCGAACAAAAGTCAACTGGAAATACGATTTACTATTGGTTTAACCCTCGTTCGAGTACTGATGGCACTCCCGGCGTTCTCCTTAACAGCGATCCAACAAGTAGCGGAGGTGCACAAAACGTCAACACTATAATAAAAGAAAATGGTATCCCTGTTAATTTTTATGATTATGAAGCAAAGTCATTTATAGTAGATGCCAACAAGCTCAATAAAGAGATTAATCTTACCGCAGATTACTATCGTACTACCGATGACATTACTATTGGCACCGTAAGAGGATTGTTAGAGGTCGTCATTCAAGAGGAATAAATTTAATTCACATGAAATCACAATATAAACATAATAAATCATCAAGTTAGAGGTTGCTTTAAAGAAAGGATGAGCATAGCATTTACCACCGTGAAATATACGAACCAAATAGAGATCTCTGGCAAATAATCTTTATTTGAGTGATGGTATGTTTCTTATCTTGAGGGCAATGCTCTCTATTAAATCATGGCTCAGTAAAATGACCATATACACTTTACTCCCTTTACAGGAAGTAAATTATTTTATTACAGGAGTATATATAATGCGTGAGTTAAACGTTTTTGAAATGCAGGAAATTTCTGGTGGCTATAGCTGGGATACCTCAAGCTTTATGTCCACTCTTACCAGCCTGGTAACGAATGGTGTAGAAGCAGTAGGTTCCGCAATAGCATTCGGAACTGTAGCGGCTATGTGGGGTGCTTTTGCTGCAGGTGGTAAGGCTGGTGACGGCGGTGGCATCCTTGGGTTTGGTATCATCGCCGAACTAGGTGGGGTCATCTTTGGTGCCATTGGCGGCTTTATTGGTGGCGCCGTCAGCGGTATTGCACTTGGCTGGGAACAAACTGTAAAATATATCGCAGATTCTTATACTTCTGCTCTTGACGGCACATTCACACCTTGGGCATAAGTTAAAAATTCCTTTAACAAAGGCCCATTCCGGGCCTTTTTACATCGGTAAATAAACAAAAAATGACAAGAAGATTATATCGCAAGGAAGCGATTGAGTACAAAAGAGTATATTGGAAAGGGAAAGCTTTATTGCTGGCTGGAATGCCGACTTGGTTAATCATAGTATTATCTTTGCTATTCCTTGGTTTGCTTATATCAGCCATGATCTTTTGTAGCTTTACTCAGCGGATAGATGTTAATGGGGAGGTTATCACCTTACCTCATTCTGTAAATGTTTATGCGCCACAACAAGGTTTTATCGTATCACAATATGTGAAAGTTGGTGATCTGGTTAAAAAAGGACAACCTCTCTATGAAATAGATATCTCTCGTGACACGACTACTGGAAATGTTAGTTCTGTACAGATAGAAGTTAATAAAGAAAAGATAGCCAATGCTGAAGAAATAATAAACAAGCTTTCTCAAAACAAGCAAGAAACATTGTCTTCAATAGAAAAGCAACTTAAAGCCAATAAAGAATCATTGAAAGAGATCAATCGTCTTCTTGCTAATGCCTTAGCTGGATTAAAGAAAATGCACGATAATTTATCCAGCTATGATAGTTATCTTAGAGATGGACTCATCACAAAAGATCAATATAACTATCAACATTCATTATATTTCCAACAACAGAGCACATATCAATCTCTTGTAAGTCAAAAGATGCAATTAGAATCGCAAATCACACAATATAATAGCGATAAAATAACTAAAATCGCTGATTTTGACAATCAGATAACAGCACAACAGAATCAAATAAATGATTTCAAAAACCAATTAGTTGAATCAAATGCCAAAGGCAATGCTATTATAAAAGCTACGACAGAAGGACGCATTGAGTCACTCTCGGTAACTAAAGGACAGATGGTTGATAATGGCAGTAGCTTGGCTCAAATCAAGCCTACAGGTAACATTGAGTATTATCTTATATTATGGCTGCCGAATAATAGCATACCTTATGTAAAACCTGGTGATGTTATAAATATTCGCTATGATGCTTTTCCTTCTGATAAATTTGGACAATTCCCTGGCGAAGTCATATCAATATCTTCCGTCCCCGCAGCGAGGCAGGAAATGTCAGAATATACTAACGTGAGCAATGGAACTAATCAGCAAGAACTGGCACTTTATAAAACAATTGTAAAGATTAAAAATAAAACTTTTTCTTATAATGGGAAAACACTTAAGCTCTCAAATGGACTTAAAGCACGGGCAGTTGTTTTCCTTGAAAAACGTCCTCTTTACATGTGGATGTTTACTCCTTTTTATAAAATGTCTCAAAGTGTAAGTGGGCCGATCCATGACTAATGAAATATTTACCACCATTATATCCAGACTAAATTTTTCATTACGCCATAAAACGCCAGTTATATTACAGTCGGAGGCAACAGAGTGTGGGATCGCTTGCCTGGCGATGGTTTGCGGTCACTATGGTCTGGATATTGATCTGTTTAATTTCCGCCAGCGCTTTGGCAGCGCTTCGCAGGGAGTAACGATGATGTCATTAAGCAAAACGGCAGATCATGCCGGCTTGAAAAGCCGTGCTCTGTCGTTAGACCTGAATGAGATTCGTCAGCTTAAACTGCCCTGTATCCTGCATTGGGGAATGAATCACTATGTGGTTCTCACCAAAGTACGTAAATCAAGTTTCATTGTACACGATCCGGCATTGGGTAAACGAGTCATTGGCAATCAGGAGATGTCCAATTATTTTACCGGTATCGCCCTGGAACTCTGGCCGGATCAAAACTTTCAACAGGAAAAAGCCAAATCTCGCCTGCGTCTGTTGGATCTGATGCGTAATATTATCGGATTGAAGTCAACGCTACTGAAAATTTTCGCCTTCTCGGTCGTGGTTGAAGCGATTGGCTTATTGCTGCCGATAGGCACTCAACTGGTGACTGACCACGTGATCATGGCCCATGATCAGAGCCTGCTATCCGTAATCTGTATCGGTCTGGTCTTCTTCACCCTGTTCCGCACCTTTATCAGTATGCTCCGGGCCTGGACATCGTTAACATTAAATACGTTAACTAATATTCAATGGAAAACCACGCTTTTCGATCATCTGGCCAGTCTGCCACTATCCTTTTTTGAAAAGCGTCATTTAGGAGATATCCAGTCGCGTTTTTCCTCTCTGGACACCATACGCTCGACGTTTACGAATAGTATTGTCAGCGGCATTATTGACTCGATCATGACTATTGGTCTGCTGATCATGCTGACACTGTATGGGGGCTGGCTGACCTGGGTGGTCGTTGGTTTTACCCTATGCTATGCGATTATGCGCTTTGCTACCTACCGCTTTTATCGTCGCGTAGCGGAAGAACAAGTGATTAAAGGCGCACGCTCCAGCTCGCATTTTATGGAGTCTCTGTATGGAATCTCGACCATCAAGGCCTTAAACCTGAAAGAGCGTCGCTCCCAGCATTGGCTCAATATTAATATTGAAGCCTGCAATGCCGGAATCAAACAAACGCGCTTCGACATGATGTTTGGTGGAATCAATACTTTTATAACTACTATCGATCAGGTCGCGGTTCTTTGGCTGGGTGCCATTATGGTTATTGATAATAATATGACTCTCGGTATGTTTATGGCCTTCAACGCCTACCGTGGCCAGTTTTCACAGCGAGCTTCTAGTCTGATTGATCTCTGTATGCAACTCCGTATGCTTTCTTTACATAATGAACGTTTGTCAGAGATCGTCTTCAGCGAACCGGAGCAGGAGCTTCCTGCAAGAGAAGTTTTCTCTGCTGACTCGGGTGCAAAACTAGAAGTAAAAAATCTCTGTTATCAATACGATCCCTTTTCTCAGCCTATATTTTCTAATTTAAATATTACGGTAGAACCTGGGGAATCTGTTGCGTTAATCGGACCTTCCGGTGTTGGTAAAACCACGCTGTTAAAAGTGATGTGCGGTTTGCTTTCACCTACTAGCGGAGATGTATTAGCCGATAACCTCGATATCACTAAAATTGGTTTGAATAACTATCGTCACGGTACCGCCTGCGTACTGCAAGAGGACCGCCTTTTCTCCGGGTCGCTTATCGATAATATCAGCGGCTTCGAAGATAATGCCGATATTGATTTTGTGATGGAATGCGCCAGGCGCTGTAACATTCATGACGAAATTATGAAGATGCCAATGGGCTATGAAACCATTGTTGGTGAACTGGGGTTAGGTATTTCCGGCGGGCAAAAGCAGCGTATTCTGATCGCTCGAGCTTTGTATCGTAAACCAAGCATTCTGTTTATGGATGAGGCCACCAGCCATCTCGACTTAAAGAATGAATCAGTTATCAATCAGTCAATCTCGGCGTTAAGCATTACCCGGATTATCGTTGCCCATCGGCCATCCACTATTGCCTCTGCAGATCGCGTTATCGATCTGTCGCAGACAAAGACTCTCGCGCCAGCATAAAAAGGAGAGAACTATGCAAGGAACGTTTATTGGATTTAATACCGCAGGTATTACCTTTGAAAATCGCTTTATGGCATTGCTGTTGAAAATAAAGCAGGAAAATGGTTTCTGTCAGCAGTATTATCTGCAAGCACCGATAGTGCTCGATCTTCTTCTTATCCTGCAAAACCGTCTGCTTGTAACATTTAAATCTTTGCAAGATCAAGGCGAAACGTATAAAGAAAAGCTGATCGCTTATAATGAATCGTTGATCGCAAATATCCCTGCTGTAGAGATGACCGAGATTCAGCAGCCAAATCCGGAACGTCGCATTATGTCGATCACTCACAAACCAGACGAAACCTGGTCAACGCTTATACTGGTTCTCCAGAATGAGCAAGTTTGTACGCTATGTATTGAAGACAGGCAGGTAGAAGCTCTCCTTGCTGGCATTGAGTACACATTGAAAACCGTAGGCGATCAAGCGTTTATTCAGTACTTAAGCTCGAATCTTGAATTCTTAATGTGCTATGCCGTGGACTTAACCACTCAACCCAATATTGATTACCAGCAGTATCCCCAGGAAGAATGGAAGCTAAACCTGTTTTCGCATTATCTGGGCGTGCTGTACTGCTGCGAGACAGACGAAGGCAAGAAAATTGTCTCCGGGGCGGTGGTGAAAACCAGCGCGCCGCATTTATCGGAACTGGAAAACAACGTCGTGACGCGGCTTATCGAGAAAAGCCCCAAGCTCAAGGCGATGCACGCAGAGCTGGCGCCATGCCAGATCTTCAGTACCATTATCCCTTCCCAGCCGGGAAGAATGCTCAGTCTGGAAGAGTGTCTGCGTCCCCTGCACGCCTTCTACCTTGAAAAGAAAGCGGAGCTTAGCGCCTGATCCTCATCTAACGACCACGCCTCTCTCTGCGCTCGCGGAGAGAGGCGTCACGCATCAGTTCGGGCACTTATAAACCTGGCCGTTCATTTCGCTGTCGGTAGGCACAAAGCTCGACAGCAGGTTTTGCGTCGGGCTGCTGACGCCGTAAATCACGTTGCCGCCCATGGCTGCCGCCTGGTTGCGCAGGGCGTTTGCCGCACCGCGCATGGAACCACCCTCATCGCCATTCTGGCCGGAGAGCCAGTTGCTCTGTTTACCCGTCGCGGTCCCTAACAGCTGACACTCTGCGCCCGGCTTCTCCTGCACGAAGCGCACATTCTGGCCGGCAGAGGTTAATTCATTGCTGGAACTGCAACCTGCCAACAGTAAGGCTGCGCCGACAATCCCTGCTAAATATTTTACCTGCATGTTATTCCCCATGATCGATGAGCTGGACGCACTGGCCCGGATGTAAATCTGTCATCCTTCAAACTGCGTCGGCATGAGCCGCGTTCATTCCCTCCCCGGCTGCGCTTACCAGGTCGCTACCGAAACGGAGGTGCTTGCCGCTCTGATGCAGCTTAAATGATTTTTATGTATAAGCCTTATACTAAAAAGCGCGCCAAAAGAAAAACCCCCAGCCATTGCTGGCCAGGGGTTTCTGCTTTTTTATGCCGTAGAGCGCACGATTACATCATGCCGCCCATACCGCCCATGCCGCCCATACCGCCAGCAGCACCTAAGTCAGGCGCGTCGCCTTTCGGCAGGTCGGTCACCATGCACTCGGTGGTAATCATCAGGCCAGCCACGGAAGCCGCGTACTGCAGTGCAGAACGGGTGACTTTGGTTGGGTCCAGGATACCGAAGTCGATCATGTTGCCGTATTCTTCAGTTGCTGCGTTGTAACCGTAGTTACCGTCGCCTGCTTTCACGTTGTTTGCCACAACAGACGGCTCTTCACCGGCGTTGGAAACGATCTGACGCAGCGGCGCTTCCATTGCGCGCAGCGCAACTTTGATACCGACGTTCTGATCTTCGTTCTGACCGGTCAGGCCAGCGAGTTTCGCCGCAACGCGAACCAGCGCTACGCCGCCGCCAGCCACCACGCCTTCTTCAACCGCAGCACGGGTTGCGTGCAGGGCGTCGTCGACGCGTGCTTTTTTCTCTTTCATTTCAACTTCGGTAGCCGCACCGACTTTGATTACTGCTACGCCGCCAGCCAGTTTAGCGACACGTTCCTGCAGTTTTTCACGATCGTAGTCGGAGGTCGCTTCTTCGATCTGCTTACGGATCTGAGCTACGCGGCCCTGGATTGCGGATTCTTCGCCAACGCCAT
>OKVJ01000941.1_pt1 | contig 10466 bp, 10 predicted proteins | sample 1606921 | NCBI WGS metagenome assembly OKVJ01 (sample SAMN03281016, study PRJEB24777) | human gut metagenome | isolation source: fecal sample PR161 from 1 month old female Malay infant, caesarean...
GTGAAGCCGAAAGAGCTTGAACAGCGCGGTGGAGCGTACTATTCCGACGCGGCGTGCGAAGTGATCAACGCCATTTACAATGACAAGCAGGCTGAGCACTACGTCAATGTGCCGCACCACGGCCATATCGACAATATCCCGGCCGACTGGGCCGTAGAGATGACCTGTATCCTGGGCCGTGAGGGGGCAAAACCGCATCCGCGTATTACCCACTTTGATGACAAAGTGATGGGGCTCATCCATACCATCAAAGGGTTTGAAGTGGCGGCCAGCAACGCTGCGCTGAGCGGTGAGTTGAATGATGTGCTGCTGGCGTTGAACCTCAGCCCGCTGGTGCATTCCGACCGCGATGCGGAAGGGCTGGCCAGCGAGATGATACTGGCGCATGAAAAATGGCTGCCAAACTTTGCCGCCACGGTTGAGAAGCTCAAGCACCAACACCGTTAAGAGGACGTGCGATGGAAAACCTGCTGATCGTCAATGCTGATGATTTTGGCCTGTCTAAGGGGCAAAACTACGGCATTGTTGAAGCCTGCCGACGGGGTGTGGTGACCTCGACCACCGCGCTGGTGAATGGAGAGGCGATAGAGCACGCGGCGCAGCTGAGCCGTGAAGCGCCTGAGCTGGGCGTGGGCATGCACTTTGTGTTGACGCTGGGGAGGCCGCTTTCAGCGATGCCGGGCCTGACGCGTGACGGGCAACTCGGGAAATGGATTTGGGAACTGGCGGAGCAGGACGCGCTGCCGCTCGAAGAGATTGCCCGCGAACTGGACTGTCAGTACAACCGTTTTGTTGACCTCTTTGGTCGCGAACCAACCCATATCGACAGCCATCATCATGTGCATATGATCCCGGCGATATTCCCGCTCGTTGCGGATTTTGTTCAGCGTAAAGGCGTGGCGATGCGTGTGGATCGCGACGTGCGCGGGTTGCCGGACTTTGCCGTGACCACAACGGAGAGGTTCAGCAGCGCGTTTTACGGTGAGGAGATCGACGAAGCGCTGTTCCTGAAGGTGCTGGATGATTCCGCAGCCCGGGGGGAACGGTCGCTGGAGGTGATGGCGCATCCCGCGTTTGTCGATAACACCGTCCGTAAGAGCGCCTACTGCTGGCCGCGCCTGGCGGAGCTGGAGGTGCTGACGTCGCCATCGCTGAAATACGCGATTGCCGAGCGCGGGTATCGGTTGGGGACTTTCGGGGATCTTTAAGACAAAGCCCGGTGGCGGCTTCGCCTTACCGGGCCTACAAAACCAGTCGAAATGTAGGCCGGGTAAGCGCAAGCGCCACCCGGCTTTTTTTACGCCGGTATCTGGTCAATCTTGCTGCTACGCGACCAGACGCGGTGCGCGGCTAGCAGATCAAACAGCCTGGTCATAAACGCGTCGTCGACGTTATCGCCTTCCACAATCCCGTCTTCACCCTGATCGGCCACGTTCAGGCGCGCTTTAAACTGTCGCGCATCACCGGAAAGGGCGATCGGCTTCAGATGCTTATAGGCTTCAAGCAGATAATAGACCGCGTCACCGTTGCTGAGCAGGCTGGCAATATCGCCGCATGGCACAATCACCGCGTCCACCGTCAGGGATGGCGCACCGGAAAAGGTGGCGGCAACTGGCAGCACTGACCCGTCATCGGCAGTCACTTCACCCATCCGGGAGTAGAGCAGTTTGGCGTGTACGCCTTTGGTTTTCAGCGCCTGCATGATCCCCAGCACGTCGCTCGCGCGGGTTTTGTCGTTAAGCAGGATCGCTACCACCCGGCCTTTAATCGAGCCTCCCGGCACCGCGTACAGGCTGAGCGACGGATCTTTTTTCACCCCGTTGACCTCTTTTGGCGGGGCAAGATTGCGTTGCTCATCCGTCAGCGTAATGCCGAGGTTATCGGCCACGCTCTGGGCGAGCTGATTATCAATGTGTGCCAGCTGATCGACCACGCGCTCGCGGATGTAGGTCCGCACAACCTTGCTCAGTTCGAAGCTAAAACCGCCGATAATATGCTGCTGCTCAATCGGTGTCTGGCTGTTCCAGAACAGGCGAGGGTGGGCGTAATACTCTCCAAATGACGGGCTGCGCTCGCGGATTTTGTTGCCATCCACACGTTCCTGATACGACTCAAATCCACCCCGTTTCGGGCCAGGAGGCGTTTCGCGCGGCCAGTTATCGTTGATGGAGTTCGGCTCATAGTTGGCCGGGTTGGTATCGATATCCTGACGATGCATCCCGTCGCGCTGGAAATTGTGGTACGGACAGGTGGGGCGGTTAATCGGAATTTCATGGAAGTTCGGCCCGCCGAGTCGGCTGATCTGCGTATCGGTGTAGGAGAACAGTCGCCCCTGCAGCAGCGGATCGTTGGTGAAATCCAGGCCCGGGACGATATGACCGGGGTGGAAAGCCGCCTGTTCGTTCTCGGCAAAGAAGTTATCCGGGTTGCGGTTAAGCACCATTTTGCCCACCAGCTGAACCGGTACCAGCTCCTCGGGGATCAGTTTGGTCGGATCCAGCAGGTCAAAATCGAATTTGAATTCGTCCTCTTCCGGGATCAGCTGTAACCCCAGCTCATATTCCGGGAAGTCGCCCGCTTCAATGGATTCCCACAGCTCGCGGCGATGGAAGTCCGGATCGCGCCCGGTCAGCTTCTGGGCTTCATCCCACACCAGCGAGGCTTTCCCGGCGACCGGTTTCCAGTGGAAACGGACAAACGTCGCTTTGCCCTCGGCGTTGATCATCCGGAAGGTATGAATGCCAAACCCTTCCATGGTGCGATAGCTGCGCGGGATCCCGCGGTCGGACATCGCCCACATCACGTTGTGTAACGTCTCGGGTTGCAGGGAGACATAGTCCCAGAAGGTGTCATGCGCACTTTGTCCCTGCGGTATCGCCCAGTGGGGCTCCGGTTTTACCGCATGGACAAAGTCAGGAAATTTATGCGCATCCTGAATGAAAAAGACCGGGGTGTTATTGCCGACCAGGTCGAAGATACCCTCTTCGGTATAAAACTTGGTGGCAAAGCCGCGAATATCTCGCACGGTATCTGCCGAACCTGCGCCACCCTGCACGGTGGAAAAGCGCACAAATACGGGTGTGATCTTATCCGGGTCTGAAAGGAAGTCAGCTTTGGTGATTTCCTTCAGGCTCTTGTAGGGCTGGAAATAGCCGTGAGCGGCGGAACCGCGCGCGTGCACGATACGCTCCGGGATACGCTCATGGTCAAAGTGGGTAATTTTTTCCCGCAGGATGAAGTCTTCCAGCAGAGTCGGTCCGCGGGATCCCGCGCGCAGGGAATTCTGATCGTCAGCGATGCGCACCCCCTGATTGGTGGTCAACGCATAGCCTTCTCCGCCTTTGCGGTGTGGCTCGAGTGATTTTAGCTTCTCATTGCCGGTGTCCGGCGATTTCATGCTACCGGGCGCGGTCGGCTGCTCGCCAGGGGCTGAGGGGCCCGGTGAAGGGCGATGAGAGCCATCTTCAGGTGCAAGGGAGTCCATACCCGGCTGTGATTCTTCAGTGCCATGAATGGGTGATTGATGTGTGTTATCTTTGTTCGACATTGCACGCTTCTCCTTTATTCATTCCTAAAAAACCCTGTTAACTATAGAACAATGTACGGAAAGGGCAGGCGAACTCAGCTTTTTCAGACACCGCCTTAGTAAAAGAGGCGGTCCACCACACGCAAGGCGCGACGCGTGGGGGCAGGATCGGCTATCATAGAAATTTCCTGCTTTCAGAATGTGCTTTAATGAACCAGTCGCTTATGAAACCTCTTCGTCAACAAAATCGCCAGGTTATTAGCTACGTGCCCCGTGTCGAACCCGCTCCCCCTGAACATGCGCTGAAGGTGGATGGCTATCGCGATGTCTGGCAGTTACGTGGCAAATATGTGGCCTTTGTGCTGATTGGCGAGCATTTCCGTCGTTCTCCGGTGTTTACTGTGCCGGAAGCGGCCCAGCGGTGGGCGGTACAAATTCGACAGGATGAAGAAGTTTGAAAAATAACACGTATAAAAAAACCGCCTGATGGCGGTTTTTTTATTTTCAATGATTAACGGTGCGCCAGCTCGGCGTCGTCTTCACTATCCAGGATGGCTTTGTCGGTCTGCTTCAGCCACTGGCTGGTCAGCGTACCGGCCGTCATTGAGCCGCTCACGTTCAGGGCGGTACGCCCCATGTCGATCAGCGGTTCAACGGAGATCAGCAGGGCCACCAGCGTTACCGGCAGGCCCAGCGCAGGCAGAACAATCAGCGCGGCGAAGGTAGCACCGCCGCCCACGCCCGCAACGCCTGCGGAGCTAATGGTGACAATACCGACCAGCGTAGCAATCCAGACCGGATCCAGCGGATTGATCCCAACCGTTGGCGCAACCATCACGGCCAGCATCGCCGGGTAGAGACCCGCACACCCGTTCTGACCAATCGTGGCACCAAAGGAGGCCGAGAAGCTGGCAATAGACTCAGGTACACCCAGGCGACGAGTCTGCGCTTCGACGTTCAGCGGAATAGATGCGGCGCTGGAACGGCTGGTGAAGGCAAAGGTCAGCACCGGCCAGACTTTACGGAAGTATTTCAGCGGGCTTACGCCGTTCACACCCAGCAGAATGCCGTGTACGACAAACATAATGCCCAGACCCAGATAAGAGGCGACAACGAAGCTGCCAAGCTTAATGATGTCCTGCAGGTTAGAGCCAGCAACCACTTTGGTCATCAGTGCCAGAACACCGTAAGGGGTCAGCTGCATCACCAGACGAACCAGCTTCATCACCCAGCTTTGCAGGGTATCGATAGCGGTCAGCACGCGCTCGCCTTTCGGCGCATCGTCTTTCAGCAGTTTCAGTGCCGCCACGCCCAGGAAGGCAGCGAAAATCACCACGCTGATGATGGAAGTTGGGCTGGCGCCTGTCAGGTCAGCAAACGGGTTCTTCGGAATGAAGGAGAGCACCATCTGCGGCACCGTCAGGTCAGCGACTTTACCCACGTAGTTGGTCTGAATTGCGGTCAGGCGCGCGGTTTCAGCTGTACCCTGAACCAGACCCTCGGCGGTCAGGCCGAACAGGTTGGTCACCAGCACCCCCACCAGCGCAGCAATCAGCGTGGTAAACAGCAGCGTACCGATGGTCAGGAAACTGATTTTACCCAACTGCGTAGCGTTATGCAGACGAGCAACAGCGCTCAGAATAGAGGCAAATACCAGCGGCATGACGATCATCTGCAGCAACTGGACATAGCCGTTACCGACAATATTGAACCACTGAATGGAGTCTTTCAGTATCGGGCTATCGGAGCCGTAGACGGCATGTAAGGCCAGGCCAAACACGACACCCATGACCAGACCCACCAGCACTTTCTTCGCCAGGCTCCACTGTTTGTGACGCGCCTGGGCGAGAAGCAATAGCAATATAACGAACACGACAATGTTCGCGATGAGTGGAAAATTCATCCCCGTTCTCCTGATTTATTATGTGGCCGGTTTTTACCGGTCCTGTTGGCGCAAGGTTAGCAGAAGTGTGATGTCGCGCTTATATCCAAATGGAATGGGTTATGACAAATGCGATAATTTTGCTGGTTTACTGTTCAATCTGGTGATGAATAAAGCGATTGAACTGAAATTGCAGCGAATTGATCATCTGAGATGACCAGCGCACTGCACTGTTTTCGGGCAATGTCTGCGGCATCCAGACGGCATAGGCGAACAGAGCCATGCACAACACGCGCTCAAGCTGATTCCCTTTCTGGGGAACGAGAACAGGCAGGCGGAAACGCCAGCGGCAGGGCCACAGCAGCGGCACGCCAGCAGGCGTCAGCATATCGGCGAGAATATGACTCAAATAGCCCAGCACCATGCCCTGAATGGCATCGGCGGGCACTATCCAGCTTTCAGGTACTTTTAAATAGAACAGCGTCAGCAGGGCAAACACGGCCAGCAGGCTGTGCGTAAACCCGCGATGGCCAAACGCACGGGCGATAGGTTTTGAGATCCACTTCAGGCGTTGCCCAAGAAAAGATTTAGGATGGTCGATGTCGGGCAACAGGCAGGTCAGCACGGCAGAAGGAACAATATGCCACCAGTCCCCCTGTGCAAGCACGGGGGTAAGCTCAGCGTTTTTGGCAAATACTGCGCACGCAATGGAAAAAAGCAGGTGGCCTTCCGCCGTCATGATAAAACCCAGGAAACTGTCAATTCATACAGTATAGGGTTTTTATACAGTAGGCGAAAGAGGTGACGGTGTAACTCTTTGTCACAAAGCGGGTCAACGCGCCAGCCAGCCCCCGTCGACGGCCAGGGTATGGCCGTTCACGTAGTCTGAGGCGGCGGAGGCCAAAAACACCACCGGGCCCTGCAGATCTTCCGGTACGCCCCAACGCCCGGCAGGAATGCGGTCAAGGATTTCCTGGCTACGCTGCTCGTCATCACGCAGCTGCTGCGTATTATTGGTCGCCATGTAACCCGGTGCGATAGCGTTGACGTTAATGCCATGCGCCGCCCACTCGTTCGCCAGCAGACGGGTGATCCCCAGCACGCCACTTTTTGAGGCGGTATAAGAGGGCACGCGGATGCCGCCCTGGAAGGAGAGCATTGAGGCGATGTTGATGATTTTCCCACCCTGACCCTGGGCGATAAACTGCTTTGCCACGGCCTGTGAGAGGAAGAAGACGGATTTCAGATTGAGGTCGATCACCTCATCCCAGTCCTTTTCCGTGAACGCCAGCGCATCTTCCCGGCGAATCGTCCCGGCGTTATTCACCAGAATATCGACGCGCCCCATCTCAGCGACGGCACGCTCCACAACGCCCTGAAGACTCGCCTGCTGGCCGAGGTCGGCCCGAATGGCCGTAAACCGTCTGCCGAGCCCCGTCACGCTGGCCGCTGTTTGCTCAGGCGCTTTACGGTTGACGCCCACGATATCGCAGCCCGCCTGTGCCAGCGCGATGGCCATGCCTTGCCCCAGACCGGTATCGCATCCGGTGACGATGGCCACTTTTCCTGAAAGAGTAAAGGTATCCAATATCATTCGCGCCTCAGAAGCAGGTGATTGTCGTTCTGAAACTTAGAATAGGAGTCGGGCGTGAGAAATGCAACCGAAATGGAACGGTGTTTTATTTTATTTTCAGGCAGCACGAGGCTGCCTGAAACAGAGCGTTTATTCGCCTCGCAGGTGTTGCACCGTCAGGTCAGCCAGGGAGTTTAGCTTCACGTCGGCAAGCGCAAAACGGGGATCGTGTCGGCCCTCTTCAGCAGGAACGACAATGGAACGCATCCGCGCAGCTTTTGAGGCCACCATGCCGTTAACGGAATCTTCCAGCGCCACGCAGGTTAGCGGATCAAGACCGAGCTTAGCGGCACAGTCCATATACACCTGGGGATGGGGCTTACTGTAGGGGAGCTTTTCCGCAGAGGCCAGCGCATCGAAACTGTCACGCAGCTCAAACATGGTGAGCACTTTTTCCAGCATGTGCAGCGGGGAGGCGGAGGCCAGTCCCACCTTCAGCCCCTGCGCCTTGCACAGGGCGACAGCTTCACGGACGCCCGGCAGCAGCGGCCTGGACTCTTCCACCAGCGCAATGGCGCGGCTGATAATGCGGGCGGTGACCTCATCGCGATCCGGGCCCACCCATGGCTGATGGGCATACCACAGGTCAACCACCATATCGATACGCAAGCCCAGCGTATCCGGAAGTTCATGGCGGCGGCTGATATCGACGCCGAGGCTGGCCATGACGTCCAGTTCAGCACGATCCCAGAGCGGTTCGGAATCGATCAGTAATCCATCCATGTCAAAAATAGCGGCAAGAATTTGGCGCGGTGTCGACATCACAACGTCTCCTTATTAAGGGTGTACGACAGACGATACGTGCTAAGTACAATCTGCAATTTAGCATATTGCCTTTAAAGATCGGGCGAAAATGACGGTCAGGAGGTAGACTTAGCCACAAATAACGCGTCTTTATGAAGAGGAACTGATGACGTATCAACAAGCTGGACGCATTGCTGTCTTAAAACGGGTTGCTGGCTGGGTGATTTTTATTCCTGCCGTTATTTCTACGCTGATTTCTGTGCTCAAGTTTATGTACGATCACAGCGAAAAACAGCCGGGTATCAATGCGGTCATGCTTGATTTTGCGCATGTCATGATTGAGATGATGCGTTTCAACACGCCATTTTTGAATATCTTCTGGTTCAACTCGCCCACGCCGGACTTTCACCAGCAGCTGAATATCGGGTTTTGGGTGATTTATGCGCTGATTTTTATCGCCATGGCGTTACAGGCGTCAGGCGCACGCATGAGCCGTCAGACCCGTTTTTTACGTGAAGGGGTGGAAGACCAGATGATTCTGGAACAGGCCAAAGGCCCGGAAGGGATGACGCGTGAACAGATCGAGTCCCGCATCGTGGTGCCACGTCACTCTATCTTCCTGCAAATCTTTCCGCTCTATGTCCTGCCGGTGATCATTATTGTGGCGGGCTACTTCTTTTTCTCACTGCTCGGCTTTTTATAATCACAGGGTGGCCTGAGGCCACCCGTCCTGCCTTCACGCGGCCAGTACGCGCTCAAGCGCCCGCTGTGCGTTCACCAGATGCTCACCCCCAAACAGGATTGCGCGGTTCATCAGGGTATAAAGCTGATACACCGGCTGGCGGTCAAGGAAGCCCTGCGGTAAGGGGGAGATTGACTGATAGCCGTCATAAATTTGTGGCGGCTGCTCGGGGTGGAGGGGCAACATGGCGAGGTCGCACTCTCTGTCGCCCCAGTAGCAGGCCGGATCGTATATATACGGCCCATTGGGGCCCAGCGCGCAGTTATCGGACCACAAATCGCCGTGCAGCAAAGAAGGCTGAGGCTGATGAGAGGCCAGGCGCTGCTGTATATGCTCGACGATAGCATCAATGTTGCCAAATTCGAGGCCTTTCTCGGCGGCGAGCTCAAGCTGCCAGCCGATACGCTGCTCGGCAAAAAAGGTCGACCAGCGACGTTGCCAGGCATTCGGTTGTGGTGTGGTGGAGAGATCGTTATCAAAGTCGAGACCAAACTGCGGCTGGTCGCTCCATTGATGCAGGCGCGCTATCTGCTGTCCCAGAATAAACGCATTGTGGGCATCCAGCGGACGGGCAGGGAGGTATTCCATCACCAGAAAGCTGTAGTCGCGGTCGCTGCCCACGGCCAGCACCTCCGGGACGGTGACCGTTTTGCTGCGCGACAACAGTTCCAGCTGATCGGCTTCGGCGGTGAAAATCGGGAGCAACTCTCGCTCGTCGCATTTTACGAAGAGATCGCGCCCTGAGTAGCGTATGTGCCATGCGGCGTGGATCTCTCCGCCTGGCAGTTCGTTACGCAGTTCAATTTCACCTTCGCCCAGTTGTTCACGTAAAAGATGACTGATAGCCTGCCACATGATCTCTCTCCCATGTTGTCTGCCAGATCATAAAGTTAGCGCATAACTGCGGTAAAAAAATACGAACTAACGCACACCTGAGCGGTTTACCTTCATGCAGGGCACTTATTGTTCTTTTTTCTGCCAGGTTTCCCAGGTATCCACATCAATTTCGGCAGGTTTATCGGTCACGCTCTCAGCCAGGCTTTCCGCCAGCGCGCGAACCTCCTCTTCGCTGAGGGCGCTTATCAGGCCGAATGCCAGCGTGCCTAGATCATGAATATTGCCTTCTTCATCCGTCAGCGTGAGCAGGAAATTGGCCCGGGTAAAGGCGTTGTTAAGCTCATTCAGCTCGGTCAGCGACGCTTCATGAATGTTGACGGTAACGACGTAGCGGGTGATGTCACCACTGCTCATAATTCACCTCATTGTTATCATGAAAGTTTTCTTAGCATAGTCGATAGTGTGTGTTTGGCGACTTTGCACTGCATTTCCCCTTCAGCGCGAAGGGGAAAGCGGGTTAATTTCGGGACAGGTAATCGACAATTTTTTGCGTATCGGCCAGCGAACACAGCCGCGTTCCCTGGTTGATGGTTGCCGCACTACCTGCCGCCACGCCGTAGCGTGTCATCTCCAGCAGCGTCGCGCCCTGCGCCAGTTTTAGCGTCATTGCTCCAACCATGCTGTCGCCTGCGCCTACGGTGCTCTGGCTTTTCATCGGCGGCGGGACAACCTGCACTGACCCCGTTTCATCCACGGCCAGCGCCCCTTGTGGACCAAGAGAGACCACCACGCGCCGCGCTTTACCCGTGCGCACCAGCTCCTGGGCCGCGCTGCGCACATCATCCGGCTGAGTAAGTTCGCGGTTAACCAGCGCGCTCAGCTCTTTCTGGTTTGGTTTGACCAGCTCAAGATTGCCCGGCTCTAACGCTGCCTGCAACGCCTCGCCGCTGCTGTCTACAATACAGCGGATGCCGCGCTGCTGTGCGGCCCGAATGAGCGCCGTCAGCTTTTCCGTACTGACACCGGGTGGCAGACTGCCGCTGATGACCAGCAGTGAACCGCTTTCAATCGTCAGCACTTTCTCTTCAAGCTGACGGAACTC
>OKVJ01000945.1_pt1 | contig 10445 bp, 9 predicted proteins | sample 1606921 | NCBI WGS metagenome assembly OKVJ01 (sample SAMN03281016, study PRJEB24777) | human gut metagenome | isolation source: fecal sample PR161 from 1 month old female Malay infant, caesarean...
ACTGGCGTACCGAACTGAATTATGTTTATGCAAAAAGTACGGAAGGGATGGTCCGTAATAATAATAAAGATTATTCCACCGAATATAACGCGAAGCTGGCGTATAAATGGGATAAAAACTGGGCGCCGTATGTTGAGGTGGGTAACGTGGGTGTGAAAGAGAGCGATGAACGTCAGACCCGCTTCCGTTTAGGCGTGGCGTATTCCTTCTGATATTTCCCTCCAGGCCCGGTGAGCGCAGCGTCACCGGGCAAAACGTTCAGAGCAAAAAAAGCCCTCCGTAAGGAGGGCAAGGCCAGTTACAGAAACACATTTTTAAATCATGCAGACAACATATCCGGTTGCGCGGGGAGTTTCGCAATATAGAGGGCAGGTTTACCGTCTTTATCGGAACTGAACAGCACCGCTTTCTCGTCCGGTGTAAAGGAGGGATGCGGATGGGTGACCTGGCGGCTATTTTCTACCGTCGCCCAGGAGGTGTCATGACGGGCGATGCGATAGTAGCGCTTTTGGGCCACGTCAAAGGCGTAGAGATAGGGATCGTTATCGATGGTGTAACCGTGGGTGTCTTTCACATCCACCGGTGTGCCGGAACCGTCGCCCACCAGTAACGTGCCGTCGAAATTACTCATCAAATGTGAACAGGATGGCATCTGCATTATCGTCTCATTCACGCCGGTTTGTGGATCGAAGCGGCAGATGGAACGACCCTGCTGGCCTTTCAGATACGAGACGTATACCAGCGCGGAGCCATCCGGGACCCAGAATTCGTGGGTACAGCTTTCACCTTGTGCATGCGTTTTGACTTTACGTATGTCGGTGCCATCTTCGTTGACCAGCCACATCCGGGCATCGACCAGATCGTGTGGTCCCTCGTGACAAAACGCCACCGTATGGTCATCAAACGGACGATAGATAGGATGCCCCAGCCACTTCTTCTCTTCATGAATGATTGAGCTCTCGCCGGTTTTCAGATCCACGCGCAGCAGCCGGCAGTGTGGCCCTTTATGGAAGAAGTCGTGGAAAATTTGCCAGTCGTTCAGCGGTGTCCAGTCGCGTTTCGCAATTTCAATGCCCACAAGGCTGGTGCAGTCGCTGTTCGCCACCCAGGTGCCGTAACCGACCCAGTCATCCGGGACGCGGTATACTTCACGCTCTGCCCGTGTCTTAAGAGAGACCTCCATAAGCGTGCGATCGTTCTTCACATAGTAGAAGGCGCGATCGTCCGGGGAGAGAAATCCGCCAAAGGTGTTATCGCCTGCGCCCTCTGTCAGCTGTACGGCTTCGGCTTTCTGCAGATCCAGCAGGTAATAGTTCCAGTGACCATCGAACGCTCCGGCGAACAGCAGATGACTGCCTTCATTAAAGAAGCACTTCTGGTAAAAGTAGTTGCGATGACAGGTTACTTCAGGCGGGGTCAGACGCGTGACTTCCACGCCTGTATCCGGATCCCGGCCGATCTCGTAGTTCAGCTTGACCCGCATACCTTTAGCCATAATGCGCTCCTTTCGGCAATAAAAAATAAGATTAAAAAGTAGGTATTAAATTATCAAAACACTGTTTTATTTAGTGTGACTTATCGCGCAGTTTGTCAGTTTGAGGGAGATGAAGCGGCGAATCCTGACGCTTCCGTGATCGGAACACCATTTCTGGTATAAAGAATCACAAAAAATGAAACGATGTTTTAAATGTAATTGAAAACCCCATTATGGGCGTTTACACTGTGCTTATCCTTAAAACGGAACGTCGTTTCGTTAATTTTCTGCCTTCGGGCACGATCCATTCTGGAGGTTATCGTGGACGTCAGACAAAGCATCCACAGCGCGCACGCCAAAACCCTCGACACGCAGGGGCTGCGCAGTGAATTTTTAGTTGAGCAGGTGTTCGAAGCCGATCGCTACACCATGGTCTACAGCCACATTGACCGCATTATTGTGGGTGGAATTATGCCGGTGACCAAAACTGTCTCCGTGGGTGGGGAAGTGGGTAAGCAGCTCGGCGTGAGCTATTTCCTGGAACGGCGTGAACTGGGCGTGATTAACATTGGCGGGCCGGGCACCATTACGGTTGACGGCCAGTGCTACGAAATTGGTCACCGCGACGCGCTGTATGTCGGCAAGGGCGCGAAAGAGGTGGTCTTTGCCAGCGTCGATGGCAGCACGCCAGCGAAGTTTTACTACAACTGCGCCCCGGCTCACACCACCTGTCCTACCAAAAAAGTTACCCCGGCAGACGTAGCCCCGATGACGCTGGGCGATAACCTCACCAGCAACCGTCGTACCATCAACAAATACTTCGTTCCGGATGTGCTGGAGACCTGCCAGCTCAGCATGGGGCTGACCGAGCTGGCGCCGGGCAACCTGTGGAATACCATGCCGTGCCATACCCACGAGCGCCGCATGGAGGTCTATTTCTACTTCAACATGGATGAGGATGCCTGCGTATTCCACATGATGGGGCAACCGCAGGAAACACGCCATATCGTGATGCATAACGAGCAGGCGGTTATCTCTCCGAGCTGGTCAATTCACTCCGGCGTGGGGACGAAGGCGTATACCTTCATCTGGGGAATGGTCGGTGAAAACCAGGTCTTTGATGACATGGACCACGTCGCGGTAAAAGATCTGCGCTAGTCGCGGGCAGTTAAGCATAAATCTGCCTGTTGCTGACAGGCATCGAAAGAGTAAGGAACAAACATGATTCTGGATGCATTCTCTCTGCAAGGTAAAGTGGCTGTGGTTTCCGGTTGTGACACCGGTCTGGGCCAGGGCATGGCGTTGGGGCTGGCAGAAGCGGGCTGCGATATCGTGGGCATCAACATCGTCGAGCCTACGGAAACCATCGAGCGCGTGACCGCGCTGGGCCGCCGTTTCCTGAGCCTGACCGCGGATCTGCGTAAAATCGACGCCATTCCTGACCTGCTGGATCGCGCCGTGGCGGAATTCGGTCATGTCGATATTCTGGTCAATAATGCCGGGCTGATCCGCCGTGAAGACGCGATTAACTTCAGCGAGCGCGACTGGGACGACGTGATGAACCTGAATATCAAAAGCGTGTTCTTTATGTCTCAGGCGGCGGCGAAACACTTCATCGCTCAGGGGAACGGCGGCAAGATTATCAATATCGCTTCCATGCTCTCCTTCCAGGGGGGCATCCGGGTGCCGTCTTACACCGCGTCAAAAAGCGCAGTGATGGGGGTCACCCGTCTGCTGGCGAACGAATGGGCGAAGCACAATATCAACGTTAACGCCATTGCCCCGGGCTACATGGCGACCAACAACACCCAGCAGCTGCGTGCGGACGAGCAGCGTAGCGCGGAAATCCTTGACCGAATCCCGGCAGGGCGTTGGGGGCTGCCGGACGATCTGAAAGGACCTGTGGTGTTCCTGGCATCGAAGGCGTCGGACTACATCAACGGTTATACCGTAGCGGTTGATGGCGGCTGGCTGGCGCGTTAATTCGCGCTGACGAAAGAGCCTCTGCCTGCGGGTGGAGGTTTTTTTTGCTCAAAAATTGTCATTATCCATATCGACAAAGATGAAAAATCCATACTAAAAAATCATAAATGACACTCATCACAGTTTTATTACTTAAATATTAATCAATTAGTAAAATATGGCGATATTTCACCGTGAGTTGAAATTGTAATGTCCATCACAGATCACCATGCCATAGCGAAATAATCCATATCTTCGCGAATTCCTGCCTGACACTTTTCTTCGCTATCTCGTAATTTCACTTAACGAATTTCTCTGTTCAGGCAGGAAACTATGACATCTATAAATGACTCTACCCTCATGCCCGCGGCGCTGCGCGATACTCGCCGCATGAACCAGTTTGTCTCCATTGCGGCGGCAGTGGCTGGCTTGTTATTTGGACTGGATATCGGCGTCATTGCTGGCGCATTACCGTTTATTACCGATCACTTTACGCTGAGCAGTCGCCTGCAGGAGTGGGTGGTGAGCAGCATGATGCTTGGCGCGGCCATCGGCGCGCTGTTCAACGGCTGGCTCTCGTTCCGTCTCGGGCGCAAATATAGCCTGATGGTCGGGGCAATTCTGTTTGTGGCTGGCTCCATTGGCTCTGCGTTCGCCACCAACGTGGAAGTGCTGCTGCTCTCCCGCGTCCTGCTGGGCGTGGCGGTCGGGATTGCCTCCTACACCGCGCCGCTGTATCTCTCAGAGATGGCGAGCGAGAACGTGCGCGGCAAGATGATCAGTATGTACCAGCTGATGGTCACGCTGGGTATCGTACTGGCGTTTCTGTCAGATACTTACTTCAGCTACAGCGGTAACTGGCGCGCCATGCTGGGCGTGCTGGCGCTGCCGGCGCTGTTGCTGATTGTGCTGGTGATTTTCCTGCCGAACAGCCCGCGCTGGCTGGCGCAGAAAGGTCGTCACGTGGAAGCGGAAGAGGTGCTGCGCATGCTGCGTGATACCTCAGAGAAAGCGCGTGAAGAGCTGAACGAGATCCGCGAAAGCCTGAAGCTGAAGCAGGGCGGCTGGTCGCTGTTTAAAGCCAACCGCAACGTGCGTCGCGTGGTGTTCCTTGGCATGCTGCTGCAGGCGATGCAGCAGTTCACCGGGATGAACATCATCATGTATTACGCGCCGCGTATCTTCAAAATGGCCGGATTTACCACCACCGAACAGCAGATGATTGCAACGCTGGTGGTCGGGCTGACCTTTATGTTTGCCACGTTTATCGCGGTATTTACCGTGGATAAAGCCGGTCGTAAACCGGCGCTGAAGATTGGCTTTAGCGTAATGGCGCTCGGTACGCTGATCCTCGGTTACTGTCTGATGCAGTTTGATAATGGCACCGCCTCGAGCGGTCTCTCCTGGCTCTCTGTCGGGATGACCATGATGTGTATCGCCGGATATGCCATGAGCGCCGCACCGGTGGTGTGGATCCTGTGCTCTGAAATTCAGCCGCTGAAGTGCCGCGACTTTGGCATCACCTGTTCCACCACCACCAACTGGGTGTCGAACATGATCATCGGCGCAACCTTCCTGACGCTGCTGGATGCCATTGGTGCAGCAGGAACGTTCTGGCTCTACACGGTACTGAACGTGGTGTTTATCGGTGTGACCTTCTGGCTGATTCCAGAAACCAAAGGCGTGACGCTGGAGCATATTGAACGCAAGCTGATGAGCGGGGAGAAACTACGTAATATTGGCGTGTAATTTATTCCCTCGCCCTAACCCTCTCCCCAAAGGTTGAGGGATCCCCATAAAATAATGTCTGCACGGAGGACCCCCTCTCCCTTGAGGGAGAGGGTTGGGGTGAGGGGGAACATACGGCTGTAGAGGTAATTCCGTTCACTTTCTGTTCCTTGCTACTCTGTAACGGCATGACTTGTGAACGTGCCAGGGCGGCTCAATCGCCGCCGCCCTGGCGACCCGGGCTCCCGGCGGTAAATCGCCGCTTCGCGGTGCCCTCGGCTTATTCCTTCCGGCTTATCGGGGACGGGCGGATGTAACGTCCCTGTAAAGCCGCCCTCTCGGCGCATCCATGCGCCTCGCCCCGGCCTGCAGGGAACGCCTCAGCGATTTACAGCCGGACCAGGGCGTCGCTGTAAGTCATTAATTTTCCTGAAGCAACATTCATCGCTTTCGGTAAAAAATTACTGGGGATCCCTCAGCCCCAAAGGAGAGGGAATGGTTTGCTCCCTCTCCTTTTAAGGGAGAGGGCCGGAGTGAGGGTTAACGCATCGCCCGCTTCAGAATACGCTCAGCCTGACGCTGGAAATCTGCAGCGGTCTCTTCCACCGATTTCTGACCATAGTCGATATACTGCAGCGAGGTGCCGAACTGCGCCACAATCTGCGGATCGTCAAAGTAAGGGGACACGCTGAGTTTTGCAGGCAGCGACTGCGCCAGACGCAGGCCTGCAACCGACGGGTCGTTTTCTTTAATGGTACCGGCTTCAGTCAGGTACTGAACCGCCACTTTGCTCAGCGGTACGCCACGCTCCAGGCCCAGCGTCTCCACGCCCTCTTTACTGTTCAGCAGGAAGTTAATCAGCTTTGCCGCCGCTTCCGGGTTTTTGGTCGATTTACCGATCGACAGCATCTGTGCCGGTTTGAAGAACAGGCCCGCATCCGTGGCACCCGGCAGCATCGGGTAACTGCCCAGCACCAGTTTTGCCGGTGGCTTGAGGTTATCGGAGTATTTGTTAATGGTGGAGTTCCACATATAGGTGCCGCCCCATTCCCCCTGGATCCACGGCTTCATCTCATACATGTTGCTCTTGCCAAACGACGCATAGTATTTGGTGTCCGGCATCACGTGGCTATCAATCAGTTTTTTGTAGGTCTGGAAGAACTCCACCCATTGCGCCTTGCTGTAGGTGAATTTTTTGGTTTTCTCGTCCACGGCAGGGATGTTGTATTTCTGAACCATGTAAGAATTCAGCAGCGCCAGCGTGTCCTGGTGTTCCAGTATGACAGGGTAATACTGCTTGCCGAGCTTGCTTTCGAAGGTTTTACCGGCGGCCATCAGTTCGTCCCAGGTTTTTGGGTACTCGATGCCCGCTTTTTTCCACGTTTCGTCGTTAAAGTAGAAGACGCGCGCGGTCACGGAAATTGGGATCCCGTTCAGCTTGCCGTTGACCGTTGTGGACTGGAGTTCTTTGGCATCAAACTGGCTTAGATCTATCACGTCCTTCATTTTATTCAGATCGTAAAAGCCGTCGCCGGTTTTCGAGAAGATCGGCAGCCAGTTCCAGTTGGTTTGCATCACATCCGGCTCTGTGCCGCCTGCAATCTGGGTGGTCAGACGGGAAAGATGGCCGTCCCAGCCGGTGTATTCCGCCTTAACGTTAATGTCCGGGTTCTGTTTATGGAACTCTTCTAACGCTTTCAGCGTCACCTGGTGACGGCCATTACCGCCCCACCAGGACATACGTAAATCGGTAGTTTGCGCCATCGATGGCAAAGCAGTAAGGCCCAGGGTCGCGGAGATTGCTGCGCTTAAAAGCACATTTTTCATTTTTCTTGCTCCATCAGAGAGAGAGGTTCAGTTCAGTTTTTGCGTCAAAAATATGGCACTTATTCATGTCGAAGCGGAAATAGACTTTGCGGTTAAGCCCTTTAGCAATCATCGGCTTAGCCTCTTCCGAAGGGATTCTGGCGGTCAGTTCGTTGTCCGCTACCTTCAGGTACACAAAGAATTCGTGGCCCATGTTCTCCACGCGCACCATTTCGCCGCTGCACCCATCCGGGAAAGGCGAGTCTGAGATCGACACAAATTCCGGGCGCACGCCGTAGAACACGTCCTGACCGGCGTAAGCAGCGACTTTTTCCTGCGTTTGCGCATTGAGCGGCATGGTTTCATTGCCGAGGGTGATGTGCAGTTGCCCGGCTTTTTCCACCAACTGGCTTTTACGAATGTTCATCTCCGGTGCACCGATGAATCCCGCGACGAACATGTTGTTGGGCTTGTGGTAGAGGTTATCCGGGGTATCGACCTGCATGATGTGGCCCAGCTTCATTACACAAATACGGTCGCCCATGGTCATCGCTTCGGTCTGGTCATGCGTGACGTAGACGGTGGTGGCCGGTTTACCGGACTGCTTCAGCTGCTTATGCAGATCTGAAATACGAATACGCATTGAGGCACGGAGCTTGGCATCAAGGTTTGACAGCGGTTCGTCAAAGAGAAACACGTCCGGCTTTTTCACAATCGCGCGGCCAACCGCGACTCGCTGGGCCTGTCCACCGGAAAGCTGACGCGGCAGGCGGTCAAGCTGCGACTCCAGCTCCAGGATTTTGGCCGCTTCGTTTACCTGCGACTCAATTTGCTCTTTCGGCAGTTTGCTCAGCTTAAGACCAAAGGCCAGATTTTCGCGCACCGTCATGTGCGGGTAGAGCGCGTAGTTCTGGAACACCATCGCAATGCCGCGCTCCTTCGGTGCGAGGTTGTTCACGATCTTATCGCCGATCCGCACTTCACCGCCGCTGATGGTTTCCAGCCCCGCCAGCATGCGAAGGGTGGTGGACTTGGCACAGCCGGATGGACCGACGATCACCATAAACTCCCCCTCGGCGATCTTCAGGTCGATAGCATGTACGGCTTTGAAGCCGTTGGAGTAAACCTTTTCCAGTTTATTGAAGACAACTTCAGCCATGATATTTCCCTCTTAACCTTTAATTCCGCTGCTGGAGACGCCCTGCACGAAGTAGCGTTGGGCCAGGAAGAACACAATGATGGATGGCAGAATGGAGATGCTCGCCATTGCCAGAATTTCGTTCCACGGCGCACCTTCGGTAACGTCGATGGACATTTTCAGCGCCAGTGCAATCGGGTATTTATCCACGCTGTAGACGTAAATCAGTGGCCCGATAAAGTCATTCATTGACCACATGAACTGGAACAGGGCGACGGAGATAATGGCCGGTTTCAGGATCGGCACCACCACGTACCACAGCACCTGAAGGGAGTTACAGCCGTCGATTTGCGCCGCCTCTTCCATGTCACGCGGCACGCCGCGCAGGAACTGGATCAGCATAAAGACGAAGAACCCCTGCGTGGCGAAGGCCAGCGGCAGGTACAGCGGCATGTAGCTGTTCAACATGCCCATTTCACGGAACATCAGGTACTGCGGAATCAACAGCACGGTGCTGGGCAGCAGCATGGTGGTGATGAGCGTGGCGAACCAGAATTTTTTCCACGGGATCTCAAAGCGGGCAAAACCATACGCCACAATGGTGGAGGAGATAATGGTCAGGATCACTTTGGGGATCACGTACTTAAAGGTGTTCAGCATGTAATGGCCGAAGGTGTACTCGGTCCCGGTCTTCCAGCCGTTGATAAACCCGTCCCAGGTGGCATGTGCCGGCCACAGGCTCAGGGTAGTGAAGATCTCGTGGTTCGGCTTGAACGACGCCGAGAACATCCACACCAGCGGGTAGAGCATCAGCAGGCCGACAAACAGCAGGATCGTATAGCGAACGGTGGCGTTGATTTTCTCTCTGCGCTGCGTACGGGCAACCTCGCGTTCGGCGACGCTTCTTGCCGCGGAAAGGTGTTGAATATCAGCCATTTTTGCCTCCTTTATCGGCGGAGTAGAACACCCAGTATTTCGACGACTTAAAGGCGATACCGGCAAAGACGGCCACCACCAGGAACAGGATCCACGCCAGCGCCGCGCCATAACCCATATCGAAATATTTAAACGCCGTGTCGTAGATGTAGAGTGAGAACAGATAGGTCGAGTAGGTTGGCCCGCCGCCGGTAATGACGTACGGCCCGGTAAATTCCTGGAATGCCTGAGTGGTTTGCATGATGAAGTTGAAGAAAATCACCGGCGTAATCAGCGGCACGGTCACTTTCATGAACATTTGCCATCTGGACGCGCCGTCGATCATTGCCGCTTCATACTGAGACTGCGGAACGTTTTGCAGCGCCGCCAGGAAGATGACCATCGCGGAGCCGAACTGCCAGACGCGCAGCAGGGTCACGGACATCAGCGCCAGAGAGGGCTCACCCAGCCAGTTCACCGGGTCGAAGCCAAATACGCCAATAAAGCTGTTCAGCAGACCATCTATCGCAAATAAGGCGCGCCACAAGACAGCAATCGCCACGGAGCTGCCGAGGATCGACGGAATATAGTAAGCGGTACGGAAAAAGCCGATCCCGCGTAATTTGAAGTTGAGAACAAACGCAATCCCTAATGCAAACGCGAGCTTCAGCGGAATGGTCAAAAATACATACGCGAACGTGACACCCATTGATGTCCAGAAGAGCGTGTCTTCAGTAAACATATAGCGATAGTTTTCGATGCCGTTAAACACCGGCGGGCTCATCAAATCGTAATCCGTAAAACTGAGGAAAAACGATGAGACGAAGGGGAAAGCCGTAAAGAGTATCAACCCAATAATGTAGGGTGATATCCATGCGAGCCCCAGCAGCTTGTTTTCATTCATACAGACCTACCTGGCAATCAGTGGGTGAAATGACGGTATGAGTTTCAGGACATCCGAACCGTAGTTTTCGAATAATAAAACAGTGTTTTATTTTATATTATGGCTATTTTTTCCCGCGTCATTCGCTTAATGATGGAAATGTGATCAGCATCGAAACGCTGTTTCAATAAAGTGAGGAGGGTGGCATTTTGCCGCTATTTCTGGCGATCAAGGCAGGTCTTGCATGTAAGCAGAAAGAAAAGCGGATGATTAATAACAATAATACCGGAAAGGTACTAACTACCAACTTTGATAGTCAGTACACAGATAGATCAATATCGCGTTCAGATTATTCTTACTTTCTTGTATCATCGGACCACTTGAACTCACGAGGCAGAAATTACCTGCACTCTTAAGGAAGGTGCGAACAAGTTCCTGATATGAGATCATCATATTCATCCGGAGCGCATCCCAGAGGGACATCATGAGCCATCAACTCACCTTCGCCGATAGTGAATTCAGCACTAAGCGCCGTCAGA
>OKVJ01000954.1_pt1 | contig 10406 bp, 10 predicted proteins | sample 1606921 | NCBI WGS metagenome assembly OKVJ01 (sample SAMN03281016, study PRJEB24777) | human gut metagenome | isolation source: fecal sample PR161 from 1 month old female Malay infant, caesarean...
TATGCTTTTTAACAAAATATTTCAGCGCATTCCCCTTATCAGCTAAGATTTAAGGATCAGGAGAACCCAATTTGGACATGTGAATTGTTGTTACGAATTTATAAGCACTATAGTCCCCGCAAAAAAATTAAAATTGGTGTTGCATATTCTCGCGATTTTTACATTGCTAGCTTTATTATGATGAAAATCAAGCAAGCATTTAGTGAGGATATTATTTTTGAACGAACCGATTTTTCTAGTTGTGATATTGTGATTACTGACTATCCCTTATTTGATTTACCAAAAGAAATAGACCGAATTTACATTTTAGAAGAAGAATTAACCCGAGAAGATTGGGAACTAATTTTCAGTAAAATAAGTATCGCCATTTTTGATTTGCAATATTAAAACAAACACCACAAGCGCTAACTTGTCTCACCAACCATAATGAAAACAAGCGACCTACAAACCACTTCTGCCAGTTTTAGTCTGACAGAAAATAGTTTGTAGGTCACTTGTATATTGCTGTTCTTTTCTACGTTACCTTCAAGACAATCTAGTAAGTGGGTACACGTCGTACTTCAGTCCTTAAAGTGCTACGGTTCCACCGCTAATCAGTTTTTAAGCCTGAGACAAAAATCCAAAGTGTTTTTTGTCTCAGGCTCTTACATTTTTTCAACAAAGATGTTACTAGGCACTACTTGAAGCTGAAAACTATTTTCTCTATCAAGATTCCTCATCAGTAGACTCAAATTTAAAACTTTTTTCTATAAAAGCAACTTCTTTTGCGTATGTTTTTACAAAAGAAGAATAGTCTTTGGGATCTTTGACCTTTTCCAATTGGTCAACAGAGACTTCTAATTCAAATCCCGTCCCATCTTTAAAGAGATAATATTTTGAGATGTCTGTATATCCTTGATTCCGTTTTAAAATATAGCCAGTTTGTACATCAGCAATTTTATCAATTGGGTATGCTTTGATAAACTCTTTACTTGTATCTAAATAATCAGAAAGACTGTTGACAAGATTGCCAGAAAGGTACATACCTGCCGATGTATAATAGTCTCTTTTTTCATAAAAACTGATATTGCCTAGATATTTTGTATCTGGATACTCCTCTGTAGAAGGTAAAATTAAAAAGTTCTTTCCGCCACTGGTTTCAATATCGGCATCGCCGATAATTTCTATTTGGTAGCCTTGATTAAATAAAAGTTTATTTTGTTCTATTGTGACTTTTAGTGGTTTTTCTAAATCAACAGGTCCAGTTGTGGTAAGTCCAGCTTCTTTTAAAGGATAAACATCTTCTGATGAAGCGGAGTAATCCCAATAATCATCTTTCTCCGCAAGATCAATATATACTATAAAGCCAATTGCTACAGCAATGCCTATCCAAATAATTTTTTTGTTCTTTTTTTGTTTTTTCTTTTTTTTCGTCTGTGGTTTTACCACTTTTTTATTGGGGTTAGGAAGTTGCTTTGCTGTGTCTGTTCTTGTGACAGGAAAAAACGACCATTTTGGCTTTTGAAAAAGCGCATCATATGTATCATAAAAATTCTTTTGTTTAGCCATTTTTTCTCTCCACTAATTTTTTTGATAAGGAAATTTCCTCAGATGCTTCGGAGACTAATTTTTCGTAATCATCTGTGATACTTTCCGACAACACTCGTATGGTACTTAAGATACCATTGGTTGCAAGTGTTATTTCTTCTGTTGACAATTTATCTTCTTTAATGCTTAAAAACCGTTCTGATGCTCGTAAAATCTCTGGTACCTTATGATATAAAAAATCACTAAAATGAGTAATTGCTTCAGGATACTTCACTAAGTGTTTAAAGATGCCTTTAGCGGAAGCAACACCCAGTTCTACTTGTTCAATTTTTTTTAAATTTCGTGACTTATTCGTTAGTTCGTTTAAATAAATAATTTGTTTTTTTAATTCGTCCATAATTCTTTGGTACATCTCTAGGTCACTGTCCGTTAGATGGTGCGTCGTTTGATATTTTTTCAGATTTTTTTTATAACGGAAATACGTACGACCATTTCTATAAATAACCCAACCGATGTACCCAGCGCCCACTAACAAAACCATTATCCCATTCAAATCATGTACTCCTTTTTAAATTAGTATATATTACTGAACACATTGTCCAGCTTAAAATTGACAAATAAGTATGAAATGTTACTCCCCCAATTACTTGTGCACTTTTATTGTATCATATAGGAAAATTGTTCTGTTCCGCATTTGGACAAATTGTCTAAATGTCTAAGGAAATCTTTTTTGGTTTAAATATGTAGCAAAAAACACTTGCAAGAATTGATTACTTCTCACAAGCGTTTTTTATTGTCTAAAACAACTATTTACATTTCATTTTATTAAATAGTGAATAAATAAATTACTGCAGCTAATGAAGCACCTAAGATAGGTCCCACAATTGGCACCCAAGAATAAGCCCAATCGGAATCACCTTTTGTTTTCACAGGAATAATTTGGTGCGCTAAACGAGGTCCTAAATCACGTGCAGGGTTAATTGCATAACCTGTAGGTCCGCCTAATGATAGACCTAGTCCTAAGACCAAAATCCCAACAAGCATTGGATTAATGCCAGCCGCTAAGTCATTTTGAGAAAAGGCTAGTAAGCCAAAAACCAAAACAAATGTGCCGATAATTTCTGTTAAAACATTGGCTGGATAGTTACGGACAGCTGGACCAGTGGCGAAGGTTCCTAAAATAGCACCTTTGTCTTCTGTAATGTTCCAATGGGGTAAATAAGCTAACCAGACAACTAAACCACCAATAAAACCGCCTAGGACTTGAGCTACGATATAAGGTAAAACCATGCCCCATTCAAAGTTTCCAGTAATTGCCATCGCAACTGTTACAGCAGGATTTAAATGCGCTGGACTCATATACCCAGACATGTAAACAGCTAATGTAACAGCAGCGCCCCAACCTAAAGCAATAACGACCCAACCAGAAGCAAAGGCTTTGCTTTTCTTCAAGTTAACTGCGGCACAGACGCCATCCCCTAGTAAAACTAAAATCATCGTTCCGAAAAATTCACCGAATAATTGTGTCATCATCGAAGTTCCCATTTTTTCTTCACCCTACTTTCAAATTTTTTAAATCTGATTCTTCAATTACTTTTTCTAATGTTTCAATGTGTCGTGCTCTTTCTTCCGCTGTCCATTGATAATGCTGTGCCATTTCTTCAATGACTCCCGCTTTCACTTGGTCCAAACGATCACGCATAAATAATAAGTGGTTGGTCCGTCGCAATAAAAAGTCGACGGGTGTTAAAGCCATTTCTTCTTCCATCGCATAGTTTAAAGAGACAGTTTCTGTTAAGGTTAAACCAGGAATTACTTTGGCATCATCAATCATTTCAAAAACAGTTGGTACGTTGGAGCCATATAAATGAGCTAAGTATAATGCATCCTTTTCACTTAACCCTTTAGACACGCCATGTTTTGCCAACGCTTCTAATTCTTCGTCTACCGTTGCAGGGTTCAATTTCCCGCCTGAAACTGGATAGTTTTTAGAATCAATTAAGGTGAATTCTTTCTGGTATTCTTCTGCTAAGATGGTTTGAATCATTTTCATCGCACCTTCTGCCATTTTACGATAATCTGTTAATTTCCCACCAGCCAAAGTGAGCAAGCCATCCGCTGATCTTTCCAATGAGCTGCCTCGAGAGACAGCTGAAGGATTGACTTTATTTTCCACCAAACTGTCTTCCAGATGGTTTAGGACTTCTTCAATTTCTCGTTTATCTGTTTGATTTTTTTGGTATCTGTCAACGACATCAATGACTTCATCAATACTTTTATCTGAAAGTTTGCCATTGTTTCCCCCGTTATAATCTGAGCCACCGTTAGCAGAAATTAAAGGTCGTAAGCCAGCCCAGCTGGCTTCAATATCATCAATTGTCAATTGTACCTCTGGATAACGATTATTGACTACTTCCAATAGGTAATCCACATCACTTTGTTCTACTGTTGGATGTTGAAAGTCTCCATGGTAATCTGTATCCGTCGTCCCAAAATATGTTTTTTCTTCTCTTGGAACAACGAAGACCATGCGGCCATCTTGTTTACCTGTATCAAAATACGTTGGTTGAGGAACATTTAAACGGCTTTTGTCGACAACTAAATGAACCCCTTTGGTTGGACGCATTTGTGGTGTAAATGAATCGTTTTTGTCTAAGCCTCTTAATTTATCTGACCAAGGACCAGTAGTATTAATTAAAACATCTGCGTGAATCTCAAACTGTTCATCAGTTAGTAGGTCCTTTGCTTGAATGCCAGTAATTTTACCTTCATCATTGTATAAAAAGCCCACCGCTTGAACCCGACTCACAGCATGTGCCCCGTCAGCTACTGCTTGTTTAATATTTTCAATAACTAAACGAGCATCATTATTTCGGTAATCTAAATAAACACCGCCACCTTGTAGACCTTCACTTTTTAGTTGTGGCTCACGTGCCAAAACCTCGTCTTTTGTCAACAGATAGTTGGCGTACTTGGTACCTGTTACATCAGCTAACTGATCATATAAATCCATTGCTATTTTGACAGAAAATAGATTAAATGTTGCATTTGGCTCATCATAAATCGGCAGTAACATGGGATCCGCTTTAGGGATGTGTGGCGCAATGGATTGAACGACGGCTCGTTCTTTCACTGTATCTGCTACCACCTCCACGTCAAACGTTTTCAAATAGCGGATACCACCATGAACTAATTTGGTTGATCGTGAAGAGGTGCCCTCTGCGAAATCCTGCATTTCAATTAACCCTGTCTTCATTTTAGCGGCACTGGCTTGCAGAGCAACGCCTGCGCCAGTAATGCCACCACCAATAATTAAGACATCTAAGTGTTGTGTTTTTAAAGCGTCGATTGATTGTCGGCGTGTTTCTATTGAGAAAGTCATAGAAAATTCCCCTTTTCCATTTACTTATTTTTACGTTTGAATTGTTGGGTAGCTGCTACTGCTTGTTGCCAACCTTCATATAAATCTTCTCGTTCTTCTTCCGCCATAATTGGTTCAAATTGTTGTCCTTCTTCTTGGAATGCTTTGATTTCTTCTAAGTCTTTCCAGAAGCCAACCGCTAAGCCCGCCAAGAAAGCTGCGCCTAAGGCCGTTGTTTCTAAGTTATGGGCTCTTTGAACAGCAGTGTTTAAAATATCTGCTTGGAATTGCATCAAGAAATCATTGTTTGCTGCTCCACCGTCTACTTTTAAGACGGGAATATCTATGCCTGTATCTTCTTTCATCGTGTCAATAATGTCACGAACTTGATACGCAACTGCTTGAAGTGTCGCTTTGACAAAATCTTCTCTCGTGGTACCACGTGTCAATCCAAAGACAGCCCCACGCGCTTGTGAATCCCAATATGGTGCGCCCAAACCAGTGAATGCCGGAACCACATAAACTTCATTGTGTCCTGTTGACGCTTTGGCTACTGCTTCAGATTCAGCAGCCGTTTGCAACATTTTTAAGCCATCTCGTAACCATTGAATCGCTGAACCAGCCACGAAGATACTTCCTTCCAAGGCATAATATACTTTGCCGTTAATGCCATAGCCAATAGTGGTAAGCAGATTATTTTTAGAAAGTTGAGGTTCTTCGCCAGTGTTCATGACAATAAATGAGCCTGTTCCATAGGTATTTTTAACCATCCCAGGTTCAAAGGCCATTTGACCAAATAAAGCGGCTTGTTGGTCACCAGCCATCCCAGCGATAGGAACTTCACTTCCGTAAAAATGGTAATTTTTTGTTAGTCCATACACTTCAGAGTTCGAAACGACTTTCGGTAACATCACTCGTGGGATATTTAAAAGATCCAAAATTTCTTGATCCCAATCTAAATCATGGATATTAAACAACATCGTCCGACTTGCATTTGAATAATCAGTGACATGAGTATCTCCCGTTAATTTCCAAACGAGCCAAGTGTCAATTGTCCCAAACATCAATTCTCCATTTTCTGCACGTTCTTGCGCACCTTCTACGTGATCTAAGATCCAACGAACCTTCGTTGCTGAGAAATAAGCATCAATGATTAACCCAGTTTTTTCATGAATCATTTCGCTGTAGCCATCTTCTTTTAGTTGATCAGCAATAGGTGTCGTTTGGCGTGATTGCCAAACAATTGCGTTATAAATTGGTAACCCAGTTGCTTTGTCCCAAACAACGGTTGTTTCCCGTTGGTTTGTAATCCCAATTCCGGCAATATCTGTAGGTTTCACTCCTGACTCAATTAAAGAACCTGCAATAACGGATTGAACAGAATTCCAAATTTCATTGGCATTATGTTCCACCCAGCCTGCATTAGGAAAATATTGAGTAAATTCCTTTTGTGAACTACCAATTTTGTTTCCTTTTTTATCAAAAATAATTGCACGAGAACTAGTCGTTCCTTGATCAATCGCCATAATGTATTTTTCTTCTGCCATGATAATTCCTCCTAAACGTTTTTGAAATCGTTTTCTTTATGTCCCTATCTTACAAACAAAAGAATAACTAAACATGTCAAAAACTTTTTTTATTTTAAAAAAATTGAAAGGATTTCTACTAAAACCAACAAAGACAACGCTTTCAATAATACTTTTATTATCTCTAATTTTTCAATAAAAAGAAACATTTTTGTTTAAAAAAGCCTAATTTTCGACTTTTAGTTGTAAAAAGGCTGGTGCGAGGATCAGACAATTTCCGTCACACCAACCTTTTGTTTATTTCTCCCGCAAGGTGCGTATTTTCTTTTTTAATTGTTGCACATCATAGGTCGAACTTAATTCTGACAAAACATAGACTTCCGGTGTTCCTTGATAGCTCGTTTGCTGATAATTGGTCACAATTAAATCATATGTTTGTTCAGGCTGATACCTCTCCACCAGCGTGCCATTCATATTTTTAAGACTAAGCATTAATACTTGTGTTAACGCCGCTTGATAAAGAGCATCCATTGCTAAATGAATTCCAATTTTTATTTCACCAATCATTTTAAATTCAATTAATGTCAACACGCTTAAATATTTGACCAGAGAAAGTTCATGCAAACTATCTCCTGGTTGATACGTTTCATCAAAACAAGCTAAAGCTTTTTCTAATAACGTTGTTGAAAAAGAAGCTAATTCCCGACTAGATAATTGCTGTTCTTTTTCCCAGATATGGGCCCGATCAAAAACTTCCAATTCTCCTTTAAAAAAATACAGTTTTCCATGAATTTGTGAAAAATAGTAAGCCATGGTTTTCTCAAGAGTAGGTTCAAATTTATGGGGCCGATAATACAAGACCACATTTTCCAAGATAAACGTATCAGCTAAAGAAACAGCGGAACGACGTCCCCGAATTAAGGAATATTCATCAAAAGCTGATTCTGGTAAGACCGACATTGTGATTAGAAAAACAAAATGAATCATGCTTTCTCCTTCGTCTAATTCTAATGAATAGCGACTAGAAAAACGGAAAAACAATTGTCGAACTTGCTTAAATAACGGATCTTCTTTAAAATCAATCATTTTCTTTCTCAATTGTTGATATTTTTTTGAAGTGACCGCTAGGCGCTTTTTCGTAATACTCAACCAAAGGCTAACTTTTAACGCATTATGTTCATTAAAAGTAAAACCTAAGCCAGTCTCAATCCCTTCAATTATCCGTTTATTTAACGGCGACATCGTTTTTTTCTGGTGTATTTCATAGGGAGTAATATACCAATACAACTGAAAGTAAAAGTAACGAATCTGCAATTCTTCTCCCTGTAGTTGTCCATTTTTTATTTGCAATTCAAAGGCGGCTAACAATTGATTGAGTTCTTTAATCTTTCGAAATAAAGAAGACTCACTAATCATAAATTTAGTCGTTAATTGAACAATAGAAAACTCTTTATTACGATATAAATAATCTAAAAGTTGAAATTTAAGAGACTCTTTTACAAATGCTTCAATTAAATGATTCAACGAAAAAAAATCCGATAAGGTGATTGATAGCTGTTGGCCATCATAAGTAAGCTGACAATCCTGTCCAAAAGGTTTCAAAAAATAATGTAAATCCTCTAAGTCTTTTTCAAAGGAGGCTTTTGTGACCGCTAAAAATGCTGTTAAATCAGAGACTGAGCAGGTGCCGCCTGCTAAGATGGTTTGTTGCACCGTTAATAATTGTCGCATCGCTTTCTTTTCCAATAACGTCTCAACTTTCATCGTTCTCTCTCCAATAAGCCGAAGCACCCATCAAATTTGTAATATCATAAATATTGGTTAAGGAAGGTTGATAAAAATAATCTTTTTGTAATAGGTCTGTCAGTGTCTGACCTGTTTGGATACTTAATGCTAACGTATTTATTTTTTCTAAACAATTATTTTTTGAACAAAGCTGTGCCCCAAGGACCCGTTGTGTCACTTTATCATAGATTAATTTGCCTAAAATTTCTGTCCCGTGTTGTAGAGGCGGCGCTGGCTGTCTAACAATTACGGAAGCAAGTGTTTGCGGAAAAAATAAACCTTCCGTTTCGGTTAGACCTGTACTAGCAAGGTAATAGTCCCCCACTTTTGTTCCCATTGTTCGCAAAGAGCCAATGAATCGGTGTGTTTTTTCTTCTAAATTGTTGGCGACTACTAAGCCAGTTCGTACCGCATTGTTCACTAACGGAGCATAAAAAGTTTCCGCGACTGGTTCATTCATAACTGAAATGCAATCTCCGATGGCAAAAACATTCGGCACTGAAGTTTGTAAATAAGAATCCACCGCGATTGTCTGATCCAGATTCCGTTGAATTTTTTTATCCAAATAGGCTAATTGAGGATGTAAGTTTAAAGCAAAAATCCCACTGTCACAAGAAATTTTCTGTTCGCTTGTTTCAAGAACAATACCATTTGCTGTTTCTTCAATTCCTAGGACCGTTTCTTCAAAATGGAAAATTACTGCTTGTTTTTCCAAAGATTTTTGAACTTCTGCGACCATTTCTTTATCAAAATATTTAGGCAATAGATTTTCCAAGCTTTCAAAGACATGAACCGTTTTCTTCATTTTCACAAGAAAATCAATAGCTTCCATTCCAATGGGTCCTGCACCAATGACGGCTACTGTCTGGCTTTTTTCCAGTAATGGAACAGCCGCTAAAGCACCTGATAAAAATTTATATTTGAGTAATTTTTCTGTTTGACTACCACGAATTTGCGTGGAAAATTGGCTCGCGCCTGTCGCTAAAATCAATTTATCATAAGAATACCACTGTTGCTCTTCCTTTCGTGCCCAAGCAATCAATTGGTTCTCAACATCCATTGCCACGACTTCTCTATTTAAAAGCAGCTGAATCTTTTGACGACGTAATTCTTCTTCCGTTATGTAACGTGCTTCGTGTAATTCATTGATGGTATGATTAAAATACGCACTTAAGCCACCAGATAAATACCCCACTGTTGCTTGTTTGTCAATTAAAGAAATTTCTGCTTGGGGATATTTTTTCCTTGAAGCAATTGCTGCGGAAATACCTGCGAATGATGCACCAATAATCACAATTTTCATTTGTTTCCTCCTCTGTCAGGACCTACTATACTTCTCTCAGTTTATCATGATTAAAAAGAATGCTAAAGCAACAACTATAGTTTTCCCTTAAAATAATTATTTTTGCTGAGCGCATTGCTTTTCAAGCACTTTCATTTTCATTTATAATAAATGTTACTACTGTTTGAGGAGGAGTTTTCATGTCTGCAACAAAAGAGCAATTGGAACTATTTTTATTTTATTTATCTGAAACCCATACAAAAAGTTTATCTTTACATGACTTAGTTACAAGTCGACCACGCCCAGAGGAAGCGCGTATTTTATTAAATATTAACGAGGTTTTCACTTACTATCATAGCGCTCGTGTTCTCTACACAAGTGTTCCTGCTCTTGAAAACAACAAGTCTGAGCCTTTTTTCCAAGCCTTCGAAAATTTTTATTTTGAATTAAAACAACATTTTTTCAATGAAGAAGATGAAACCAATCAATTGAATGAACGTCTAGAGGAAATGAAAATTGCCTTTGAACAATTGACGGATGACTACAATGTTCTATAATAGAAGAGAACAATTCGTTGAGAAGGGGTCCTTATGAAGCAAGAAGAAGTGATTGAACGTTTAAAAGAAGAACTAAATTTGCCATTTTTTAATGGTACGCTAGAAGAAAAGAACTATTCTGAAGCAGATTATCAACAAATCAAGAAAGAGTTAATTCAATACTTTGATGATTATGTGCGAAATGTTGAAAATTAACAAGCTAAAACAACCTTTGATTTTAATAAAATCAAAGGTTGTTTTATTATTAAATAAAAAAAATAACAAAAAAAACCACCGGCAGTTTTGCCGATGGAAAAGGAGTATTTACTCAATAAGAGTAAAATGAAAAATAAAAAGGTTGTTGTTGGTATGAATTAATAATACAATAC
>OKVJ01000955.1_pt1 | contig 10392 bp, 8 predicted proteins | sample 1606921 | NCBI WGS metagenome assembly OKVJ01 (sample SAMN03281016, study PRJEB24777) | human gut metagenome | isolation source: fecal sample PR161 from 1 month old female Malay infant, caesarean...
CGAATACGGCGTGGCCATTGCCTATGGCTCAATTCTGATCGTCGTCATGCTGGCGATTATTTTCCTGTTCGACTTTTTGATTGGCGAAGCCCGTGTTTCACGTTCCAAAGCCAAAAATGCACAGTAATCATGGAGTAACCGACATGACACAACAAAGTTTTGTTGAATTAAAAAATGTGACTAAACGCTTTGGCACCAACACGGTCATCGACGATTTAAGTCTTTCTATTCCGGCGGGCAGCATGGTCACCCTGCTCGGCCCGTCCGGCTGCGGAAAAACCACCGTGCTGCGTCTGGTGGCGGGGGTGGAAAAACCGACCGAAGGTAAGATGTTCATTGACGGCGAAGATGTCACAGACCGTTCCATCCAGCAGCGTGATATCTGTATGGTGTTCCAGTCTTACGCACTGTTCCCGCATATGTCCCTCGGCGATAACGTCGGTTACGGGCTGAAAATGCTGGGCCGCCCGAAGGCGGAAGTGAAAGAGCGGGTGGAAGAAGCACTGGAGCTGGTGGATCTGGCGGGATTCGCGGATCGCTTTGTCGATCAGATCTCCGGTGGTCAGCAGCAGCGTGTTGCGCTGGCCCGCGCCCTGATCCTCAAACCGAAAGTGCTGTTATTTGATGAGCCGCTGAGTAACCTCGATGCCAACCTGCGCCGCAGCATGCGGGAAAAAATCCGTGAATTGCAGCAGCAGTTTAATATCACCTCTCTGTATGTGACCCATGACCAGAGCGAGGCCTTTGCGGTCTCGGATATGGTACTGGTGATGAACAAAGGGAAAATCATGCAGCTGGGATCGCCGCAGGAGCTGTATCGTCAGCCTGCCTCGAAGTTTATGGCGAGCTTTATGGGTGATGCCAATATCTTCCCGGCGACACTGACCGGTGATGCCGTTGAGATTTTCAGCTACCGCCTGCCGCGTCCGCCGCAGTTTTTCACAGAAAAAAGCAGTGTTACTGTCGGTGTCCGTCCGGAGGCCATTACCCTGAGTTTGCTGGGTGATGAGAGCCAGCGCTGCACCGTGTCTCATGTGGCCTATATGGGGCCGCAGTATGAAGTGACCGTCGACTGGCACGGCCAGTCCATGCTGCTGCAGATTAATGCCACACAATTGCAGCCGTCTGTCGGCGACAGTCTGTTCCTGCAAATCCACCCTTACGGTATGTTTATTCTGCCGGAAGAGCAGTAATTTTCCCCTGAAATACAAAACCGCTTCCTCACGGAAGCGGTTTTTTGTGTTGCTCACACTGCCCGGTCAATTATTTTTTATAGCTGTAACCGGCTGAGAAATTCTCACGCGCCTGCTCCTGAGCGGCATCGAAGAAGGTTGCCACCTCTTCTGCTGTCTGTTTCGGCAGCTTTTTCGCCGCTTTCTGAATACGGCGCAGTGCTTCTGTCGCATCAGAACGGATTTTGTCGGTATTCTGCTGTGTCAGCTTACCAAAGCGTTTTTTCACATCGCCGTTGATAATCACCGTATCCACACCGGATGATGTGGTCTGCAGAACCACTGAGCCCGCCGGATAACTGGACGGTACGAAGGCTTCTTTCTGGGAAACGATAATAATATCCGCTTTTTTACCTTTGGTAATCGAGCCGATCTCTTTCTCCATCCCCATCGCTTCCGCACTGCCGTGTGTTGCCCAGGTCAGCGCATCGCGCACACTCAGGTCAATTTTGGTGGTGGTTTTGCCGGTGCGGTTTGCTTCTGCTTCGCTGTCCATACAACGCTGGAACTGAAGACCCAGACGCATCTGCGAGAACAGGTCACCGGAGCCGACACAGACAATATCGCTGCTCAGGCCGGGTTTAAAACCGTGGTCAAGACTGGCGCGGAACGGCGGACGCCCCATCCCCATCTGCATTTCAGTTTCCGGCGCGATAGAGACTTTACCGCCGGTCTCTTTCAGGATTTTCCACTCGCTGTTATCCAGCGAAGTACAGTGAATGTGGAGATGGCCGGGCTTCAGCAGATTATTGTGTTTCAGCTCATGTAACCCTTTCAGCAGAATGGATTTTTCTGCCGCACCGGTATGAGATGCCACAAAGATACCCAGGTCATTGGCCAGCTCAATCTCTTTCGCGGTATGTGCAAACGGAATGGTACCGAAATCACTCAGCAGTACCCCCATCTGATTCATGGTTTTATTACCGGAACCATAGTATTGCTGATGAATATTTTTCATCACATCCAGGCGCTGCTGATGGCTGCGGAACCGGTTACTGCCTTTATAATCATAGGCCTGCATACCATAAGCATAGATACTGCGGATCCCGGAGGCACGCAGGGATTCAATCGCCGCCGGCGCATGATCCGGTGAGTTAACACAGTCACAGCAGTCAAGAATGGTGGTTACCCCGGCATTCAGTGCCTCAACCGATCCCACCAGTGCCGCCATGCGGATATCTTCCGGCTCCATGACTGAACCGATGCCGTAGAAAGTAGAGCCGAGGAAACCGGCCAGTGACATATCCGCGGAGATCCCGCGCAGCAGTGACATCCAGGTATGACGGTGGCTGTCGATAATCCCCGGCAGGATAATACCGCCGTCCGCATCAATCAGTTCCGCATCAACCCCGGCAAATTTGGACACCGGGCCGACATCGACGATTTTATCGCCGTCAACCAGCACCGCACCGTCTTCAATATCACCATACTGCTCATCCATAGTGATAAGATAGCCGTTATAAATCAGCTTCTTACGCTTATCTGTTTTGATATAACTTTTATTTTTATCATCTGCCCCTGTCAGCACGGCATTGCCGCCTGCTAATGCAGAATGGCTGCCGAGCGCACCGGCCGCCAGCCCCATTGTGCCGAGACCGGCATTTTTCAGGAAAGATCGTCTTGAAGGATCCTGCGCTTTTTCTGTCATTTGATTATTACTCCTCACACGGTTAACAGACACCACAAGTGTACTAATTAGTACAGTTCTTAAAGTCTAACAAGACTCATTTGTATTAACCAGTACATATTGTGTGATTTCCTGAATTGACAGATACCGGGCACAGTTTTTGTTGTGATCTTTTTTTATACTGGCAAACTTATTTTTTGCATGAATATCAGGGAAGAAACCATAATGCGCCTGTCTCATTCATTTCTCAGGGGAACCGTTGTACTGCTGCTGTGCGGGATGTTAAGCGGCTGCGGGGTGTTTTATGGTGCCATGTGCGGCGGTATGGCTATATTTACGCCGTCAGAATTGGTGACCAAAATCCCGGCACCGGATGCGGTGGCCGGTCAGCCGTATGAGCAAACGATTGAAATCCCCCGGCACACAGGAATGATCCCGTTTTATGTCAGTGAGAAACCGGACTGGATGACGGTCACACTGATGTCAAAAAATGAGGCCGGGGAATGGATACCGCTTATCACCGGTGAGGAGTGGCAGACACGGGTGATGAAAGCCGATCAGCGCCCGCTGATCGCTGCCCGTTTGCAGGGAACACCGGCGGAGCGCGGGAAAGTCAGGGTAAATATCAAAGGAATGTCTTACCGCAACATGTGCGGAAACTCAGACCCGGTCTATTCTGTGCGGCTGACAGTGAAAAAAGCGGAGTAATTACTTACTCCGCCGTTCCTGAATATACAGCACCACTGACGGCACGCTCTGAATAATCAGCATGCGGAAAATATGGTTAAGCATGACAAAACCCGCATCTATCCCCATCGCAATTGCCGCGAATGTCATGGCTTCCATGCTGCCGGGCGCCCAGGAGAGCAGCAGCATCGGGAAGGAAAAACCGGTCAGGTGAGACGCCCCGAATGCAATCAGTGCAGTCAGCACAATATTGATCAGCACCACCTGAGCGGACGTCACCATATTGTGCAGCAGTGATCTCAGCGGAAACAGAACAAAATAGCTCCCGATATACATGCCGATCAGCGTCATACTGATATCATTCAGCGGCAGCGGGAAAACAATGTAAGTACTAACCATGCTCTGCACCGCAATCGCCGTGCCCAGTGATGTCAGCATAAACGGTGCCGGGACATTGATTTTCTCCAGCGCTTTGCCGGACAGATACCCGCACACCACAATCACCAGCAGCCACAGCACGGACACCAGACTCTGCGGCGGAATATCCGCAGGCGGCGGGACAGGATGATCACTGCCGACCACCACACCCGCCAGCATAATCAGGCGGATAGTATGGGAAATCACCACCTTCTGCGGCGGTGTACCGGTGTGATCCATCAGCGCCAGAATCGCCGCCATTGCCCCCGGCACCGCTCCCAGCAGAGATTCCTGAACTGACCACCCCACCCGTTTGCGGAACCAGAGAAAACTGACGGTAAACTGCACCGCCAGACACGACACCATGATGAGCATAATCAGCAGAAGATGATCAAACTGACTGAGATCGACACGGGTAAACATCAGCCCGACGGATGTTCCGAGCACCATCTGAACAAAGGTTAATGTTCCCTTAGGAATAGTGAGCGAAACATTGAAACGGTGCACAATAATAATCAGAATGATGGGGCCGAACATCAGTGCCATCGGCACGTTCAGGTATGCCAGCAATAATCCGGCAGCAAAACAGGCCGAAATCCCTGCTGCAATTTTGATAATATTCATATTGTTATAATGTCAGCCGGTTGCCGGAACAGAAAATCAGTCTATCACCGGAATCAATTAATTACAGGGGATATAATTATGCGGGTAACTTTCTCACCGTCAGAGGCAGAAATCAGTGTGGTGCACGGAAGATAAGAGAACAGCCGTGGTTACGGCAGTTCATCCTGTGCCCGGCTGTCCGCCATGGCCTGATTCAGAATGGCTTTTGCCATCCATTGGGTAATATCGATGACTTCGCCGTCATTCATCTTCCAGATATCTTTCATCACCAGGAACACTTCCGAGCCGTACACCAGCGAAAATGCACGGATCACTTTATCCAGTGTTTCCTGATCGACATGCGCCTTCAGCGGCTCGGTGACATTAGCCAGAATCGCCTTGCGGTGCCCTCTGACCAGTTTTTTCTCATCATTAATCTGTGATTTGGCCGAGGCCGAGCGATCCTGCGCCCACTGCTGCAACGACACATACAGTGCCGCACGCAGTGCGCCTTCGTGGCGGAACATCTGCGGATAAGCGAAAGCCAGTAATTGCTCCATGCGGTCGCGGGTTTCCGGGCTGTCGGAGCGCCAGGTCAGAATCGGGCCGAGGCTCGCATCCACGGTGGCGGCGATTAAATCACTTTGTGTCGGAAAATAGCGGTAAGCCGTAGCCCGTGACACACCGGCTTCCGCCGCCAGTTCAGAGACTGACGGCATCGCGCCCTGTTCAAACAGTGCCAGCGCGGTATTAACCAGCAGATTAAATGTCCGCTTCCGTGTGCCGGAGTAAGGTGCCCCATCATCAGTACAGGCCATAACTGATTTTCCTTTAACAATTTTCTGTGAATTTTGCGCGGCTATCTTACACAACATCCCCGCCGGCAACACCCTTATGGTGTTTTTTTTATCAAAAAACTGATTTAAAGATAGACAAATTGAGATGCATGTCTCAAAATCAGCCAAACAAAATGATACTACAGTCTCATTCTGGTTATGATGCGTTATCAGACATCCGATATCCCTTTGAGGTTAACCATGAACAGCAATAAAGGCGCTGTCTATATCGCCACAACGCTCGATACCAAAAGTGATGAGATTTTTTATGTCAGTGAGCTGATCCAGCGCACCGGCCTGGCTGTAAAGACTGTGGATTTAACCACAAAACCCGGTCAGCTGACCCGGGAAGCGGATGTCTGCGCCCGCGACGTCGCCGCCTGTCACCCTGACGGCGAAAGCGCGGTTTTCTGCGGCGACCGCGGCCGTGCTATCGCGGCAATGGCTGTCGCCTTTGAACGTTTCCTTGCAAAACAAAATGATATTGCAGCACTTCTCGGTTTGGGCGGATCCGGTGGAACGGCACTGATTACACCAGCAATGCAATCCCTGCCTGTCGGCATCCCTAAACTCATGGTTTCCACCATGGCCTCCGGTGATATTTCCGGCTATATCGGCGCAAGCGATATTGCCATGCTCTACTCTGTCACTGATGTCTCCGGCCTGAACCGAATTTCACGTAAAGTTCTCCGTAATGCGGCTAATCAGATTGCCGGGGCGGTTTATTTCTGTCAGGAAGAGCAGGTTACTGAAAACCCCGCCATTGCCCTGACTATGTTCGGCGTCACCACACCGTGTATCCAGCAAATCAGCAAAGAACTGGAAGCGGATTACGATTGTCTGGTCTTTCATGCGACCGGCAGCGGCGGTAAAGCGATGGAAAAACTGGCGGATGACCATCTGTTCGACAGTATCCTTGACCTGACCACCACGGAAGTGTGTGACTATCTTTTCGGCGGCGTTCTGGCCTGTGATGAAGACCGTTTCGGCGCCATTGCCCGTTCGCAGACGCCGTATATCGGCTCCTGCGGCGCACTGGATATGGTCAATTTCGGCCGCCCGTCCACCGTACCGGAAAAATACACCGATCGTCAGTTTTATCACCACAACGCCCAGGTCACCCTGATGCGTACCACCCCGGAAGAAAATGCACAGATGGGGCGCTGGATTGCGGAAAAACTCAACCAGTGTCACGGTGATGTCATTTTTATCATTCCGGAAGGCGGCTTCTCCGCCCTGGATGCTGAAGGTATGCCTTTCTGGTCGCCGGATGCGGACCGCGCCTTTATTGAGGCGTTCGAAACTCATTATAAACAAACAGAAAAACGTATTTTACGCAAATGCCCGTATCACATTAATGACCCGGAATTTACCCGTTTTGTCATTGATCAACACCAGCAATTACGGGCGAAATAAGGAGACACAAGATGCCACTTTCCCGTGACGCATTACTGAAAAAATTCAATGACATGATTTCACGCGGCGAGCCGATTATCGGCGGCGGTGCCGGTACCGGTCTGTCAGCAAAATGTGAGGAAGCCGGCGGTATCGATCTCATCGTTATCTATAACTCCGGCCGTTACCGCATGGCAGGACGCGGCTCACTGGCCGGTCTGCTGGCTTACGGTAATGCCAACGAAATCGTCATGGATATGGCAAAAGAAGTGCTGCCGGTCGTGAAACATACGCCGGTTCTGGCGGGTGTCAACGGCACGGATCCGGTCTGTCAGTTTGACAAATTCCTCGGCGATATCAAAGCCACCGGGTTTTCCGGCGTACAGAACTTCCCGACAGTCGGCCTGATCGACGGTAAATTCCGCGCCAATCTGGAAGAAACCGGCATGGGTTACGCGCTGGAAGTGGAGATGATCCGCAAGGCACATGAAAAAGATCTGCTGACCACACCGTATGTTTTCAGTCGTGAAGATGCCATTGCCATTTCCGAAGCCGGTGCGGATATTCTTGTGCCGCATTTGGGTCTGACCACCGGCGGTAATATCGGGGCGGAAACCGCCACCACGCTGGATGACTGTGTTGAGATGATCAATGACTGGGCGAAAGCGGCCAAAGCTGTCCGTCCGGATATAATTGTATTGTGTCACGGCGGCCCTATCGCGACCCCGGAAGATGCACAATACATTTTAGATCGCTGCCCGGACTGCCACGGTTTTTACGGTGCCAGTTCCATGGAGCGTTTACCGACAGAAGTGGCATTAAAAGCCACCACAGAAGCGTTTAAAAATATAACAAGATAATTAAATTATTTATTTTTTAAGTCAACACCGGGTGCCTGCAATATATATTGCAGGCATTTTTTATATCAAAAATCCGCCCTCATGAGTCAGCGGACAGGATCATTAATCTCAACAATCCTGCCGCTTACGTAATGGCTTACCGGTAAACCGGCAACAGGCTGAAACTCGACAAAATATGTACCACCGCGTTCAGTACCCCGAAGCCCAGGATCAGCCAGATCATGGGCTCACCGCCCCAGACCCGGAACTGCGGGCTGCCGAAGCGTTTACGGGATGCACGGGCCAGCAGTGCCGGGACAATAGCCGCCCAGACCGTCGCCGCCAGACCGGCAAAACCGATGGCGTAAATAAAACCGTTCGGATAGATCAATCCGCCCAGCATCGGCGGGATAAAGGTGACACCGGCGGTTTTCAGGCGGCCAATTTTGCTGTCATCAAATTTGAACAGATCCGCCAGATAATCAAACAGCCCCAGCGTCACCCCGAGGAACGAACTGGCCACCGCAAAGTTCGAGAACACAATCAGCAGCAGCTCCAGTCCCCGGCTGTGCAGTACACCGCTCAGCGCCTGAACCAGCACATCAATATTACCGCCCTTCTCCGCAATCGGAATAAAGTCCGGACGCGGAATATTCCCCATCGTGCCGAGCATCCAGATGATATAGAGCACCAGCGCCATCAGTGTGCCGATTGTCAGACAGCGGCGGATTTTGCCGGGTTCTTTGCCGTAATATTTCATCAGGCTCGGCACATTACCGTGGAACCCGAAAGAGGCCAGACAAAACGGCAGCGTAAACAAGACATAAGGCAGATAAGAAGCGTCCGGCTGCGCCACGTTCAGTAATACCGCCGGTTTCACATTCCACAGCAGGCCGCCGAATGTCATAAAGAATGTCAGGATTTTGGCACCGAGCACAATTGTCGTCATACGGCTGACCGCTTTGGTGCTCAGCCAGACAATAAAGGCAACCGCCATGGCAAACAGGAATCCGCCCAGGCGCGCCGGAAGCGTGATCCCTGCCTGTGCAAAGGTGTGGCTCAGCACCGATCCGCTGGCGGAAATATAGGCATAAGTCAGAATATACAGGACGAACGCAATGGTCAGACCGTTAATAATATTCCAGCCGTTTCCCAGCAAATCGCGGGTGATCGTGTCGAAACTGGAACCAATCCGGTAATTCAGGTTGGCTTCGAGGATCATTAATCCCGAGTGCAGCATACAAAACCAAGTGAATACCAGTGCTGCAATCGACCAGAAAAACCATGCACCGGACATTACCACCGGCAGGGAAAACATCCCCGCACCAATGATAGTTCCGCCGATAATCATTGCTCCGCCGAATACGGACGGCGAAACAGAGGACGCAGGAACAGTAGCCATAAGAGTACCTCTGGTGGCTTAGTATTACCATTATGTTTGAAATCAGGAGGATGCAGCGCATCCTCCTGTAAGACGACAGGGTTACATGACAGGCTTCAGGCGGGCGACAAAGTGACGCAGAACCGGTGGTTCATAGGTGAATGTCAGCCCTTTGATATCCGCCGCTTTCTCTTTCAGCCGGATAAAGGCATCCGCGATATAATCCATATGGTCATTGGTATAGACACGGCGCGGAATTGTCAGGCGCAGCAGCTCCATCGGTGACGGCTTCTGAATACCGGTTTCCGGGTCACGCCCCAGCAGCAGTGAGCCGATTTCCACCCCGCGGATGCCGGATTCCAGGAACAGCTCATTATTGAGGGCATGTGCCGGGAACTGATCGCCCGGGATATGCGGCAGCATTTTCTTCGCATCGACAAAGACCGCGTGGCCGCCGACCGGATACTGGATCGGGATCCCCGCTTCGCGCAGGCGCTCTCCCAGATATTCCACCTGGGTGATACGGTAGCGGAGATAATCCTCATCCATCCCCTCTTCCAGCCCGATAGCCAGCGCCTCCATATCACGTCCGGCGAGACCACCGTAGGTGACAAAGCCTTCCATCGGCACACAGCGGGTGCGCACTTCGTTAAACAGATCTTCGTCATCACGGAAACAGCACAGACCACCGATATTCACCAGTGAGTCCTTTTTCGCCGACATTGTCAGCATATCGCCGTATTTATACATTTCTTTGACGATCTCTTTCACCGACTTATCCGCATAGCCTTTTTCGCGCTGTTTGATAAACCAGGCGTTTTCACAGAAACGGGCGGAATCAATCACCACCGGAATATCATGCTTTTTGGCAATGTCATACACGGCTTTCATATTTGCCAGTGATATCGGCTGACCGCCGGAGCTGTTACAGGTCACGGTGGTGACAATTGCGGCCACATTTTTTGCGCCGTGCTCTGCGATTGCCGCATTGAGCAGATCTAAATCGAAATCCCCTTTCCAGTCATAATAGGTTGTTGTATCAAAGGCTTTCGGTGTGACCACATTGATCGCTTTCGCGCCGTTTAACTCCACATGGGCGGCAGTGGTATCAAAGTGGAAGTTGGAGATAAAGACCGGTTTATCCGCCCCGGCTTTGCGGCGGCGGGCGATCAGTGACGGGAACAGAATTTGCTCGGCACCGCGTCCCTGGTGTGTCGGGATAGTGAACGGGTAGCCAATCAGTTTTTTCACCTGATCACAGAGATGATAATAGTTACGGGAACCGGCATACGCCTCATCCCCCATCATCAGACCGGCCCCCTGGCGGTCACCCATGGCACCGGGCACGGAATCGGTCCGCCGGGTAATAAAAACC
>OKVJ01000958.1_pt1 | contig 10366 bp, 6 predicted proteins | sample 1606921 | NCBI WGS metagenome assembly OKVJ01 (sample SAMN03281016, study PRJEB24777) | human gut metagenome | isolation source: fecal sample PR161 from 1 month old female Malay infant, caesarean...
GATAAATATATTCAATTAATATATGTCATTATGAATATTCTTTATATAAATTCAATTAATCGTCCATTAATCTTTATTATAAATTCTTCACAAGTTCCACCACCGTAGTAATCAAGTATTAATCATCACATATATCTTTAAAATTATCATATCATGAATAATTCATATCTTTATTCTATAATTTTAACCTTATGCTAAAATATTATAAGGCTATATCAAAACAATTCAATTTCGATATAGCCTTATAGTATTTACTTTATGCCTTTATAATTATTTAACCCATGCTCCATCTTTATTAAGAACATATCCATCAACTATCGTATTAGATAACATGGCACCTGACTGATTTAAATAATACCATGTTCCATCAGCATCTTTTATCCAACCAGTTTGCATTGCTCCACTATTGTTCAAATAGTACCATGTTCCATTTGTATCCCTTAACCAACCTATACTCATTGCACCATTTTCTTTCAAATAATACCACTTGCCATCAGAATCCTTTAGCCATCCTATTTGCATTGCTCCATTTACTTGTAAGTGATACCATGTTCCATCTTTATCTTTTAACCAACCAGTCTTCATTTTACCATCATTTTCTAAATAGTACCATTTTCCATTTACCTGCTGCCAATCAGTTTTAGCAATACCATTTTCATCACCTAGATACCATTTATTATCAATAAACTGCCATCCAGTCATAACCTTTCCATTTGCATCAACAAGTTTTATTGATGATGTTCCATCTTCATTAGTAATAACTTCTGTAATAACTGAATTAGAATTACTATCTCCTGACAAGTCATTTTCTGATGATGAAGTATCATTATCTAAATTACTTTCATTATCAGATGATGAATTATTTGATGATGAATGACTTCCTGATGATTTAAACGTTATTTTTGATTTAGTATAGTCATGGGATATTTCTTTTTCTTCACCATTATTGTCTACATATTTTACTACTAATTTAATGTATTTATTATAATCACTTCTTGCTATTTTATAATTCTTATCAGTACCTATAAGAACTGAATTAGTATCATTAACTTCATCTTTATCATTATCCATCTGATACCAATAGTACTTAAGATTTAAACTAGTAGTTATTTCATTTCCTTCTTTATCTTCCACTTTCACAATAGGAGTTAATGTATACCCTACTTTTTGTATTCCAGATATATTTACAGATACATTTCCAATCTCCGTTTCACTTTCTGATGTATTAATAGCTTTGATATCATCAAAATACATTGTTGAATCTACATTCCAACTTCCTTCATTATCCTCTGGTACTATTGTATTACAATATATTGCCATACTTGTTATATTGCTCGGATCTAATTTCCCACCTTTTTTTCCTGTAAAATCACTGAATGGAAGTTTTAAAAGTTGTGCTTCAGTTGTTTTTGTAAATTCAGGAAGCCTAATCTCAAAATCTTCACCATTTGATGTTAGCTGAATAACTAATTTTTGCCCTTTTCCATCTGGCTTAGCCCAAATCTGAAGTGCATCGCAGCCAGTCCAGTCTGCTTCAAGGGATTTTATTATTCCTGCATATCCCTCACTAGTTTTTTCAGTAGAAATTTTATAATTAAATGCTAATCCATAATCACCTGTATGTTTATTTTCATCTGACAACTTAGGATTTACACTACACCCTGGCCCCTTATTTGTAGACCATGCACCAGATAATAGACTGCTATCACCCATATAGCTTTCAAAATCATCAACAACTTTTGGTTGCTTTTCTGCTTCTTTAATATTAAACACTGCATTTATATAGTTTAAAACTGTGTTATCTGATTTTAATTCAATTGTACCTGATACTTGACCAATTTCATTTAATACATCTTCTGTAATACCTGCACTGAATACACCATCATTATCTGTAGCTTCAAGTGTTTTGATAACTTGTCCATCTTTATTCTTGATGTCAAATGTAACTTTTCCTTCTGCATTTCTAACAGCTGCTTTTATAGTTACTGGCTCTAATATTCTGTCATTTGAAATTGGAGTCATTATATATCCATAAGCATATTTATCACTAATTTGTGTATCTACTGATGCATAATCATCTATTCTATCAGCAAATACTGTATTTTTATCATTGTAATAATCAATAAATTCATTAATCATTTCATGGCCTTTTTTATCATTAGCCATAAATGGTGCAAAAAAGTTATCTGTATTATTAAAGTTTGCCCACACCATATAATATGGCATATCTGATTTTGAAATTATATCCGAAACATCCTTAAACCAAGTCTTATTTGGATTTCCTGTTTCAGGCATTCCACCACCATTAATTCTTATACCAGTCTCTGATACTGCTGATAATTTTCCTTTTGAGTCTGCTATTCCTTGAACTAAATTTATAGTTTCCTTTAAACTTTCCATCCAAGGATCTTTTGATGCCTCTGCTAGTGGATCATCATGATACATATCAAAAGCTAAAATATCTATATATTCATCACCTGGGTAACGTGATAAATATTCTTTATCATTTTCAAAAGGCCCATTTGGAGAATATACATATAAGAAGTTATGAATATTTTTAGTATTTCTTAAATAGTCCACTGTATATGCAAATAAATTCTTGTAAGATTGTGCATCACAAAATGCTCCTCCCCACCAAAACCAGCTTCCATTATTTTCATGAAACGGTCTGAATAACACTGGTACATTTTCTTTTTGCAATTCATCTGCATACTCTGCTATTAAATCTAAATAACCTGTATAAACTTCATTTAAATCTCCACCTGGCATTATCCTTGATACAATATTTCCACTTGTTTTATTTGGAGAATACCCTGAATAATCATATTTTCCATCTACTAATTCCTTATTTTTTACAATCTCAAAATTAGGCATATGAGAAGATAATGTAATTATTGCACCTTCTTTTGCTGCTTGAGCATCTATTTGAGCTGCTTTCTTAGGAAGGGTTAATCCTTCTTTCTTTTCTTCATCCGTAAGTTCTAATTCATCCCCTGTAAATGAAAGTGTATCCATTCCTATAATTCCAGCTATTGAACCTGTTACATCTTTTGTATCTGAGTTCGTACCTTGTTTATATAAAGCCTTGTGATGTGTATCATTTTGATGTCCATATATGACTTTGTCTGTCTTCCCAAGGGCCTTTAAATAAGCATATAAGTCTGCTGTTACTTGAGTTGCTTCATTATCTACTAATTTAACTTCTGAAGGCATCTCTAAAGAATCCACTGATACTAATCCTTGTTTTACAGGTTCTGCTGTCTTTTCTACATATGGATCTTCTTGTGCTGCCTGACTTAATTTAATATTATCTATATAAATGCTTCCCTTATAATCTGTATTACTTCCAACTAATCCTAATATTATTGAATCAGCTTCAATATCTGCATTATTAAATTCAACAACCGCTTGTGCCTTTTTTAGTCCATTACCTAAATCTTCAGCATTTGATAAATCTATAGCAACATCTTTATTAGGTCCATCTGTAATAAATAATTTTGCCTTAAACGTACCGGTTGTCATACAGTTTGGATCGTATATGAAATCATATGTTAATACATTATATCCATTAAGTTTAAGTTTTTCACCCTCAAATTTCTTCTCTATTTTAAATTCACTCCAAGAGTCCCCAACATTTTTACTATAATCAACATCTAATCTCAACCCTTGTTTTTCTTCATCAAAGTTAACAACATTATCTTGTGGTCCATTATAAGAATATGCGCCTCCAAAATTCCATCCTTCATTGGAATCATCAAAGCTCCATGAAACTGGTTCTACAGCAGGAATATCCCCTTCTTCTTTTTCTGCTTTTATTAATTTTATATTATCAATATAAATGTCACCTGCATATGTACATTCATATCCTGAAAGTTGAAGTATTACTTTAGTTAAACCATCACTACTATCTGATGTTTTTACTGATACTGTTTTCTTTAAATATCCATTCCCTTGATCTTCAAAATCTTTAGAATTTATATCTCCATATCCAGCCCCTTTCCAGCTCCAATCCTTATCCCCAATTCCACCTGAATACTTTATTGTTCCATTATATTTTTCATTTTCTTTTGGAATCAAAACGTCAAATTGTATCATAGAATCAGCTGATATTTCTTCATCTTTATGTGTATAAAATGTAAATTCATGTTTATTGGAATCCCAGTCAGTTGTTCCATCAAATGAAGACTCAACTTTTAGAGCATTTTCAGATTCTCCTAACTTTCCAATTGATACACTCTTTAGACTGTCTACTCCCTTTATATTTACTTCATCAGGCAACCCCCCGTTTTCAAAATCGTTTTCATAAAATACAGAAGAACCTGTAGAGGTTTGTGTTTTTATTTCAAAGTTACTCTTTTCTAATTCATCGCCTTTCTGCTCTTCACTAACTATTGCATTTTCTTCATAAGATATTTTCTCATTATTCTCTGTTAGGTCTTCACCTGTCTCTTTATACTTAATTCCTAGTGATTCATCTTTTACATCTAATTCTGATAGCTGTACATTATTTTCAACTGCTTTTACAATTCTTCCTTGATTTAAGCTACCCACAGTAGTCATAGCCATTGCTGCTGCTGTTAACTTTAATATTTTCTTCTTGTTCATTATTTTACCCCCATTATTTTAATTTTTCTATAATCATATTATTACTATAACGAGCATCATGTAAACGTTGTGTGAGTATTGCAATAATTTTTGTTTATAATTATTAATATATGCTTATCTTAAAAATCAACTTAATAATTACCACTTCTAAGCTAAAAAATAAAAGAACCTATAATATATAGACTATCTTTTACAAGTATCTATTTTATAGGTTCAATTTTATTAAATATTCTATTTTTATATTTAGATAACTATTGATTAAATAATTTAATTGTAGTCAACTTTTTAAAATTAATTATATTAAATACTTAATTTGATTCACTAACTGCAAATTCTTCAAAGCACTTTAAGAATTTCTCTACATGGCATTCTTCATGTTTAACACTTAAGAAAACTGCTTCAAATTGAGATGGTGCAATATTTATGCCATTATTTATCATATGTTCAAAATATCTATTAAATCTCTCTACATTACATGTCTTAACATCATCATAACATCTTACTTCTTCAAGATCTGTAAAGAATACAGTAAACATACCACCTACTCTGTTTATAATGACTGGAATATTATATTTATCTGAAATTTCTTTAATTCCATTTTCAAGCATAATTCCTATCTTTTCAATATGATCATACCATTCTAAATTATTCTTAAGCTTTGTCAACGTTGCAAGACCCGCTGCCATAACTATTGGATTTCCTGACATTGTACCTGCTTGATATACTCCTCCTAATGGAGATAAGTTTTCCATTATTTCTCTTCGTCCTGCATATGCGCCACATGGAAGTCCTCCCCCCATAATCTTTGCATATGTAACTAAATCAGGCTCTATTCCAAATAAGCTTTGCGCTCCTTTAAAAGCAACTCTGAATCCATTCATAACTTCATCAAATATTAAAAGAGAGCCATATTTATCACAAAGTTCCCTAAGAGTTTTCATAAAATCTTCTTCCGCTTTTATTACACCCATATTTCCAGCTACAGGTTCTATAATAACCCCTGCAATTTCATGTCCATACTTTTCAAAAAGATCAGTAATCTGCTTTTTATCATTATATATTCCTATTAATGTATTTTCTATGGCTCCTTCAGGAACTCCAAGAGAACCTGGTATACCATTTGTCATTACTCCTGATCCTGCTTCAATTAAAAATCCATCAAAATGCCCATGATAGCATCCTGCAAACTTGACTATCTTGTTTCTCTTTGTGTATCCTCTAGCAAGTTTTATTGCACTCATTGTAGCTTCTGTACCTGAGTTAACCATTCTTATCATTTCAACATTATCTAAATTTTCACACATAAACTTTCCAAGATCTAATTCAAGTTTTGTTGGCGCTCCAAAAGCTAAAGCCTTACTACTTGTTTCTTGAATTGCTTTTACTACATCTTCATCACAATGTCCAAGGATTAATGGCCCCCAAGCCAAAACAAAATCTATATATTCTTTTCCATCTTCATCTTGAATCATTACACCCTTGCCAGACTTTATTATAGGAGGATTCATACTCATTCCTTTAAAACATCTAACTGGACTGTTTACTCCCCCAGGCATATATTTCTGCGACTCAGTAAAAATTTGATTATTTTTAGTCATTTTTATTTCCTCCTAATTATGTAAATATATCCATTAAAATTAATACTTTAATATTTATTATTAATAGTTCAACTATAAAATTTTGACTTTCACTATTTCATGAAATCCATTATAATCCATAAAGTTTTCTTATTATAACTTATACATTTAATTATAATAGCAGAAATTGCCTGAATATTCATCTACATAAGAATTCAGACAACCTCATTGTTTATTCTATATTTATTTTTTATTCAATATTTTTGCAGCTTCAAGTGCATGATAAGTTATTATTATATCTGCACCAGCTCTCTTAATTGAAGTTAATATTTCCATCATAACTCTTTCTTCATCAATCATTCCTGCTTTTGCAGCTGCCTTAACCATTGAATATTCTCCACTTACATTGTATGCTGCAAGAGGCATATCAAAATTATCCCTGCATTCTCTTATTACATCAAGATAAGAAAGTGCTGGCTTAACCATTATTATATCGCATCCTTCTTCAATATCCATCTTTGTTTCTCTTAAAGCTTCCATTCTATTAGCTGGATCCATCTGATAAGTCTTTCTGTCTCCAAACTGTGGAGCTGAATCTGCTGCTTCTCTAAATGGTCCATAAAATGCTGAACAGTATTTTGCTGAATAGCTCATTATACTTACTTTTCTAAATCCATTTTCATCTAATGCTTTTCTCATGGAACCTATTCTTCCATCCATCATATCAGAAGGCGCAACCATATCTGCACCAGCTTTTGCATGAGATACTGCTATTTTATCAAGATATTCTAGAGTCTCATCATTATCTACATCATTTCCATGAATTATTCCACAGTGACCATGAGATGTATATTCACACATACACACATCTGTTATTACCAATAAATCTTTATTTAATTCCTTTATCTTTCTAACAGCCTGTTGTACAATTCCATCATCATTATATGCTTCACTTCCACATGCATCCTTATGTTCAGGAATTCCAAAAAGCAAGATACCTGCTATATTCGCTTCTTCTATAGATTTTATAACCTCAGGTAATCTATCTATTGAATAATGATAATTTCCTGGCATAGAAGATATTTCATTTTTAATGTTTTTCCCTTCAACAACAAATATAGGATAAATAAAGTCCTTTGAGTTTAGTGTTGTTTCTCTAACCATATCTCGTATCGAACTACTTGCTCTTAATCTTCTTCCTCTTTTTAACATACTATCCCTCCAGCTTATTTAGTTAACAATTAACAGTTAACAGTTATCAATTAACGATTATGTTTATTTAATTATTTGGTTCATTTACAAATGACACTATTTCTTTTAAGAAACCCTCTTCTGAATGTTCTCTGCATACATCTGCCTTTATTCCAAATTCTACAAGTGGTTTATTTGTCTTTTCTCCAATTGCAATAATATGTTTTTCCTTAACCGCATCTAGTCCAACCATGTCAATCATATTATATACAGTTGATGGACTTGTAAAGAATACTACATCCACTTCATCAAACACCCTCTTATTTCTTAAGTTTCCTTTTACTGTATTGTATATAAACACTCTTTGAACATCTGCTCCAGCTTTCTTTAAACTTTCTGCTATGTTTTCTTTTGCAATAGATGAACAAGGTATAAGAATTTTATCATGTTCATTAATATGTGGCTTTAAAACTTCAACTAATCCTTCACCAATAAATTCACGTGCTTTTTCGAAACAAACAATACCTCTATCTTCTAATGCTTTCCATGTAGCTTTACCAATTGCTGAAATTTTAGCATTTAATCTTCTTATATCATATCCCTTTTTAATTAAATAATCAAAAAAGATATTTACACTATTTACAGATGTAAATACTATATGATCATATTCTTCTAATTTATCCATGTATTCATTAAGATTTTCTGGCGAAGGCTCTATCTCAATAGCACTTATAGAAGTCACTTCAGCACCCATATCTCTCAATTTTTCTCTTAACTTAACCCCTTGCTTTTGAGATCTTGTTACACATATATTAGTTCCAAAAAGAGGTTTATTTTCATACCAAGCCAAATCATCATGTAAATTTACAACTTCTCCAACAACAATAATACATGGTGATTGAAGTCCTGCTTTTCTTACTTTTTCTGATATATCATTCAAAGTTCCAATAACCTTTTTTTGTTTACTGCATGTTCCTCTCATGACAACTCCGCATGGCGTCTCTGAATCTTTTCCATTTTCAACAAGCTGACTAACTATATTTTCTAAGTTGCTCAATCCCATCATAAAAACTAAAGTGCCTTCTTCAATAGCTAAAGCCTTAAAATTAACATTAAGATTTTTAGCCGACATCCCAGTAATAATATGAAAACTTTGCGCTATTCCCCTATGAGTTATAGGTATTCCTGCATAATTTAGCACTGCTATAGGTGATGTAACACCTGGAATAACTTCAAAATCTATATTTTCATGCTTAAGTGCGAGAACTTCTTCTCCTCCTCTTCCAAAAACATAAGGATCTCCACCTTTTACTCTTCCAACTATATGGCCTTCTTTAGCCAATTTCACAATCATTTCGTTTATTTCTTCCTGTGTCTTATAATGTGATCCTGGTTCTTTTCCACAATAGTAAACTATACAATCATCATTGAGATAATTTAAAACATTATTTGAAACTAATCTATCATACAAAACAGCTGTACACTTTTTCAAACATTTTACTGCTTTAACTGTTAATAATTCTTCATCACCAGGTCCTGTTCCAATTATATAAACTTTACTCATAATAATATTTCTCCTATTAATTCATAATTGCTTAATATTTTATTTTTCATTTAATATTTTTTCTGCAAGCTTTCTGCCTACTTCAAGATGATTAGATTTTTTTCCAGTAATATCTTTTCGTACTATTACTCCATTTAAATCATATATTCCTATCATATATAATTCATCACCAGTCACTTCGCTATAAGCCCCAATAAGACTATGGCAATCTCCTTTTAATTCCCTCATAAAACTTCTTTCGGCTTCCACAGTAATTCTGGCTTCACCATTATCCAGCATTTTAAAGTATTTAGAATTTTCACTGTTTTTTACACACTCTATACCTATTGCTCCTTGAGATACTGCTGGAAGAAATTCCTTAGGATCAAAATATTCTGTTATTATGTTGTCTAGCTTTAATCTATGAATTCCAGCTGCAGCCAGTATTATTCCATCAAGATTTTCACTTTCCATTTTTGCAAGTCTTGTTTGAACATTTCCTCTAATAGGCACTACTTCAATATCACTTCTTAATAACTTTAGCTGTGCTGCTCTTCTTATGCTACTTGTTCCAATTTTAGCTCCATATCTTAATTTACTAAATGATATATTATCTTTTGAAATTAATACATCTCTTATATCTTCTCTTTCTATTATTGCTGTTATTTCAAATTCACTGCTTAATTCATAGGGTACATCTTTCATACTATGAACAGCTGCATCTGCTTTTCCTTCTAATAGTGCACATTCTATATCCTTTACAAAAAGTCCTTTACCACCTATCTTATTTAACGACACATCCAGTTTTCTATCTCCTTCGGTAACTATAAGAAGCTTTTCACTCTCTTTATTAATCTTGTTTTTTAAACTATCCATAACTATTTCTGTCTGAACTTGTGCCAATTTACTTTTTCTCGTTGCAAGTATTAATTTATCCATTAAAACTCTCCTCCACGTTTAAATTAAAATAACTTATTTATAACTTCTTCTGGAAATCTACTCTTTATACTATTAATTTCTTCACCTTTATCAAAATCATTTTTAAATTCATCTGTAAAAATAAATTTTATAATCTCACTTTTATATTCTGGAATACTTTTAGCTTTATTTCTTACTTTTGTAGTAAAATCTATATAGTCATCATAATCTCTTAATACTTTGCTTATTTTATCAGCTGCCCATACTGCTCCTTTTGGATTACCTCCTTTTGTATTTAAAGCAAAACTAATAGTTTTTGTACTTCTTTCTGCTGGTACAATAGCCATACCTTCTTTAAAATCTGTTGAATCTATATATATCTGTCTCTTATACACATCTGACGCTGCCGACGAGCGATCTAGTGTAGATCTCGGTGGTCGCCGTATCATTAAAAAAAAAAAAAAAAAAAGCTGGCGCTGGAAGCACAGCTTCAGGAAGGCGGGAAGGGAGGGGGTGACCAACCGCCGCGAAG
>OKVJ01000977.1_pt1 | contig 10261 bp, 9 predicted proteins | sample 1606921 | NCBI WGS metagenome assembly OKVJ01 (sample SAMN03281016, study PRJEB24777) | human gut metagenome | isolation source: fecal sample PR161 from 1 month old female Malay infant, caesarean...
GTTATCCGATTAAGGTCAAACCTCTGAAAATGCCGTATAGCGCGGGAGTACACCCTATTGCTATAGGTAAGTCTGTTCAAAAAACAGGCTTACCGTACAATAATTCTCTATATCCAAACTGACCCCTATCAGATAAAGCAAAGTCTGAGTCGCCGGGGAAATTGCTGGGATAACAGCCCAATGGAACGGTTCTTCAGAAGCCTGAAAACAGAGTGGGTACCGGATAATGGCTACGCTAATTTTAGCCAAGCCAGCATGGCAATAACGAATTACATCACAGGATATTACAGCCAGCTCAGACCTCATCAATATAATGGTGGTTTGACGCCGAATGAATCAGAACGATTGTTCTTGAAAAACTCTAAAGCCGTGGCCAGTTTTTGTTGACCACTACACAATGTTGTATTTTGCATACAGCATAATCGCCTGGAATAAAATTGTATTGGAATAGGCTCTAACACTGATATAACGGCGGTTTAGAACCTATCTCAATAGGGATTAATTACCGCATAAAAAATATATTATCACTGTAACCAAAACCTTATACAGCCTGACTTTTAAACATCGATATGGATGGGTAAGGTCATGAATTTAGCTCCTATTGAGATAGGTTCTTAGTTCCGAATGAATCAGAGCCGCTTTTCGTTTATTAATCAGGAATCCCTAGTATTTTTAATAACTTTACATTATTTACATTTGCATCGAATCTTTCTCTTGCTAACTTATGACTTTCTTCTCCCATACTGATTATTTTTTCAGGATTATTAATTAACTTCAGCATTTTTTCTGCAAGATCTTCATGTGACCATTTTTTTACAACATATCCATTCACACCATCAATAATTGTTTCTTTGCAGCCTGGTAAATTAGTAGTTAAAATCGGCCTCCCCATAGCCATCGCTTCTTGTGTACTACGAGGAACTCCCTCTCGATAATAGGAAGGAAGAACAAATACGCTTGATTTTTCAATCCAATCAGCCACATTAGAAACAAATCCGGGATAAGAAATAACTCCTGATTTAATTAAAGTATCTACGTCAGATTCAGATAACCCTCCGGGGTTTTCCTTATCTATAGCGCCAAGTATAATAAATTCAACATTGGGATGTGTTTTTTTTATTTTTTTTGCGGCAGCAACAAACTCATTGACTCCTTTTTCTGCTAGCAAACGAGCTATAAAAATGAATGATATTTCATTTGTTGGTGGCGTGCTTTTACAGTAATTATTCATATCTAAACCAATGCCACCAAGAATATGGCAAGATTTTAATTTTATTTTGTATTTATCTATCAAGTCATGATAATCATCCTTGTTAAGAAGTATTAATGAGTTGATATGTGGAAATATTATTTTATACAGGAGAACCTGGATATTTTTAAGTAACTTTGTTTTTAACGGAGTTCCATGTGGCTGCTCTGTAAATAAAAAACCTAACCCCTCAAGCATAGCGTTATTATTTTTAACGCCTGAAAAAATACCAGCCAACGATCCAAAGATAGAGGGCTTTGAAAAAAAAGATAAAATAGCATCTGGTTTTATCTTCTTTAGTTTTTTACTTAATAAGTAAGTATTCCATAAATCAACAGCAAGGTTAATACCACTGCGACTTAAATTATAATCAACAGGAATGGCGCCTGCTTTTTTTATTATTTCCTTGGATGAATCATTATAGTCAGTAGCGAAAGCATAGACTGAAATCCCTTTCTTGGTTAGTGTTTTTATTAAATCCAATCTAAACAAAATCATAGCATTTGCTGTGTTCCCTATTATTGAGATCTTCATTATTTATTACCCTTACCTTTATTTTTCTTTGTTAAAGCGCATCTTCTTCCATATTTCATCAAAGAAAACAAGATCGCAGGCACTGCCATTATTTTACCTTTCAACAAGAAGTTAAATATATTTTTTAACTCCCACTTCTCCATCAACCATAAATTACCACTCAACCCTGACACTCCAAAGTTAAATTTATCGAGAAAAACCAAATCCCTTCCATATATTAATCCACATTTGTTTTTTTTATTATAAACGATAACAAGCCATGACATGTAGTCCTCTGAAAAACGCTGATTCTCATTAAATGGAATAAAAATATCTCTTTTCATAATGACGGCTGGAGTCTGGAAATAATTCTTAAACAACATCATGTTAAATGAAATTATTTTTAATTTTAAATGTTCTTTTTTAATTTCTTGGTTAATTTCTTGGTTATTTTTCTCACCAATGGAACACGTTGAACCTAAAAAATCCAAGTTTTCATCATTAATAAATGATAGTTGTAATTCTAGTTTTTTTGGATGCCAGTAATCATCTGCATCCAAAAATGACAAAAAATACCCCGTGGATAGTGAAACCCCTTTATTCCTGGAAAATGACGGCCCTGAATTATCCTCATTATTAAAAGCAAAAACATTTCCATACAATGAGCTTAATTTCTTTAAAATATTCCAGCTATTATCTGACGATCCATCATTTATACAAATAATCTCTATATTTCTATGGGTTTGTTTTAATGCGGAAAGAACGCATCTTTCTATAGTTTTTTCGTTATTAAAACAGGGGATGATAATACTAACCTTATGGTTTTTCATTGCTCACTCTTCTTACTTATATTTACAAAGGTAAATAATAATATAATAACAAAGTATAGGACTCTCACTTGCCAGTAGAACAGAGAAATGAACATATAGTATATAGTCAAGAACATACACCCCAAAATAACATTTGATTTTGTGGGGGTTCTTGAAACCATTAATAATGGTTTTGTTAGCACCATCATTACAATTGCTAATATCAAAATACCGGAATCAATAATAGTTGATAAGTAAAAATTATGTGGATCCTGTGTTAATGTACTATAGCCAATACCATTACCAATAAACATTGTCTTTAGATTACTTATTTCAACAATAGCATTTTTTAATCTGGCTATTCTATCACTATTACTTGCTTTACTAACTATTCGTTCTGTTATATTTGGTTCTGTTATATTTGGTTCTGTTATATTTGGTTCTGTTATATTTGGTTCTGTTATATTTGGTTCTGTTATATTTGGTTCTGTTATATTTGGTTCTGTGACAAATGAAGCTCCATTATTCTCAGTCACTACAGCGGGAATGTTTTTCATCACTACAAAAGACATTGCAAGTGAAATCATAATTAGTGCCAACAACCTTAGCTGTGTTTTCTTTAGCACAAAGAATGAATAAACACTTACAATAAGAAAGGAAATAAAAAAAGATAAAAAAGAACTCCGTGATAAGGTCAAAAATGAACACATCATTGACAATATGAATATAATATTAATTGTGTATTTATTTGGCAATGTGAAAAACATATAGATTGAGCCAATGCATAACATAAAAGCTAACACATTTGGGTCACTTGAACTTTCATAACCCAAAGGAAAATAAGACCATGAGTTATCATAAAAAACAGGAACCGTTAAACGTCCCCAGTCACCAAAGCCAAGTTGAAATAATTTAATCAACAAAAAAGAGCTAACAAAAAGCAGGCCTAAAGCAATTAAATATGATAAATGTATTGGTTTTCTTTTAAAGAAGAAAATAAACCACATAGATATTACTATATATACAGCATGACTAGTAATTAGAGTGATAGATTTATGATTATATACAAAAATGTTAATGACAAGGTAAGCAACTACTAAGCACAGGAGAAAAATATGTGATCTTTTTATAAAAGACTTTCTTTTTATAAGCCAATAGCAACCTAATAGTGTACAGGAAAAGAGAGTGTATACTGTAACCACATGATCACTATTGACTCCCATGACCACCTGTTTATTCCCTCCCATAACTGACCACAATATAAAAGGAAAAGTGCAAATGTATAGATAAAAACACATAGTGATTCAACTGGTTATTTTTATTGTAAATAAGATTCTTCTATAATATCATAAACATGATACCGAACTCAACGTTTTTAACAGATGATATTGTTTATGAACAGACTTTTTTCTAATGCTTTCTGGTTAATGGCATCTCAGATTGGCGGCCTTCTAATCCCCTTGATCGAACTGCCATTGCTTGCCAGAAGACTGGGGGCTGATGAATATGGAAAAGTTGTATATGTTTTAGCTATTTCCATAATGGCTTCTGTTTTCATTGAGTATGGATTCAATTTCAGTGCTGTGAAAAAAATCGCAGGAAGGAAAGATGATAAATATATTTCACAAATTTCAACAGATGTTTTTCTTGCTAAGATAATTCTTAGTATTATACCTATTATTTTAGCTCTCACCCTAATATACACAACATCTAGCGGAATATCTATACCTAATAATTGGTTTGTATGGATTATTTTATTTATCTTATCTTTTGGATTCACTCCGTTCTGGTATTACATATCAATAGAAAATATAATTTTCCCCGCAATACTCGATCTTTTACTAAGAGTGACAGGTTTAATTCTCATTGTTATTTTTGTTAACTCCCCGAGTGACGCAAAAACCACAATAGCCATTCAATCAATGGTAGGAGCGCTAAATACATTAATATCAACTGCTGTTGTTTTTTATTTGTCGGGAGTAGGAGCGATTAATATTAAAAGAGCGCTTAATGAAATTAAAGATGGGTTTAGTGTATTTTTGTATAAAAGTTCACAAGGAATAATGATAACCATGTCATCATCATTATTAGGTTTTTTTGGGGGGGCTAAATCTGTTGGTTTTTTTGTTCCATCTGAAAAAGTAACTAAGGTTATAACAACATTAATGATAACAATGCTAAACGTAGCATATCCGCATTTCGTTAAAAATCTTAGTGATAGCAAAAACAATAGACGCCACATAAAAAAAACAATCCTTAACATATCAGCAATATTATTATTTTTATCATTAATTTTTTCTTTTTTTGTTTTTGTTTTCTCCGAAAAAATAATTTTTTTTGTTTTTGGTATTGAATACGAAAGAGCGATACCATTAATTAAGACTATTATTTGGGTTATACCGTTAAGGTCATGGGTGTTGTCACTTACAATTCTATGGTTCATTCCAATAAATAAAGAGAAATTTATCACAAAAATAACACTCGTTAATATAATGCTAATTTCGTTCACTGCGTGTTTATTTATTTATCTGTTTGGTACTATAGGAATAGTGATGTCAATTTTACTATCAGAAGTAATAACTTTTGTGATATTGACCTATTTCTTTTTCAAAGAAAACTAAGAGCCTATCCCAAAAGGAATTATCGTATAATATAATGAATTACGATAATTTCTGAGGGCAACGTATGGCAGGCAACAAGTGGCAAATCAGTGATAGACTCTGGGAGAAAATGGCTCCTCTCATCCTAACCATGAACCGCTCAAAACCACCTCGCTACTTTGACGACTTGCACGGGAAAACGGCGTATTCAGCGCCGTTTTTTTTATTGTTTGATAATCAGATAGGTGTCTTTTTTATCACCATATGACTGCCTTGTATCCACTTTCACACAAGGTTTTCCGTCACACGTGGAGATATCAGCCAGCGGGGCTTTTTTTTGCCAGACCGCTTCCATGCGCTGCATTTTTGCAATTCGGTCATAACCGCTGTCGATAAAATAATACATTCCCCAAAGACACCCGCCCATCACCGCAAATATCGTCAATGCGATATAAATGGCAGACTTCCACGTATAACGGGACATTTCACGTCGCATTGCACTCACGGATTCATTAGCTGCTGTAACCACCTGATTCAGCGCATTGACGGCGGGTTTCTGCTGCGCCAATCCCGTTTGTTTGAGTTCTTTTTCAACCTGAGTTAAGGCTGCATTCACCGATCGCCTGATCGTGTCGGTCATCTTACCGGAGGCACTGTCCAATTCATGGATCACCTGAGCCAATTGTGCTGTTTGGCGGCTTAATTTGGCGGATTCCGCCTGAAATTCTTCAATCAACGCCGCCACACGCTTTTCCTGCGCTTGCTGATGCCCAATCAGCGCCGCAATTTTTTTAATCTCATCACTCATACAAAATCCTGTTTATCGGGAAAATGACCAGCCTTTATCGGGCTTTTGTCGTTTCTGCTCGGCGAGTCGCTGCCGTTCTTTTTCCTGCTGACGCTGTTGCTCAGCCTTAACCATGTCCTGATGAATGCCCTGAAACTCCGCCATCGCATCGTTAACAAGGGACTGAAGATTGATTTCTTCCTGTATGTCCTTCATGGCATCACTGACCAGTGCGTTCAACTTGTCAGACTCTTTTTCAAAATCAAACGCTTTGTCTGAAGTCGCTTTCAACTGAGGCTCTGACGTCTGCTCGTGTTTCAGTGTCAGATTATCACGCTCGCTGAGGGCTTCCCGTAGCGTGGTGGTAACATCAATCACGCTGTTACATTCATCACGACAATGCTGAGCCTGTCGCTCCGCTTCTCTGCGCTCCATCAGGGCGTGTAACTGCGCGGGTTCAAACTGCCTGACCTGTCCTGCGCCAAAATGTCGCTCCGGCTCACGCTCAATCCCCTGTGCTTTCAGGGAACGCGCATCAACGCGGTCGATATGCTGATACCGTTCAAGATGTTTATTCTGTAAGTCAGCCCAGCGTTCCCGCTGGGCGATAAGGTATGCCTTGCGTTCGGTCGGGGTTTCGCCGAACCGCACCTTTTTTGCGCCGCCCCGTTCAGGGTTTTTCGTGTTAGCCCGTTTAAAATAGGGCTGCGGGTCACGCTCGATACCGTCATTAAGCCGTTCAGAAAACATAATATGCGCGTGCGGTTGTTCACCGCCTTCAATCGCCGCTCTGGGGTTATGAATGGCAAATTGATAAGCGTGCCGGTCGCCAATTTCCTGTTGAACAAAATCGCGAACCAGTTCAAGGCGTTGTGCGGGTGTAAATTCACGCGGCAGGGCAATTTCAATTTCGCGGTAGGTACAGCCGTTGGCACGTTCAAACGTGTCAGCGGCTTTCCAAAACTCGGACGGTTTATGCGCTGCCCATGCGGGCATATTACCGGACTCTTGATGCTCAAGGTCATTATCTTTTTCACGGGCATATTTTCCCTCACGCGCAATATAATCGGCATGGGAAGCGGCTTTGCCTTTCCTGCCGGTTTTAACGCTGAGATGATAAGATGCCATGCTGTTTTCGCCCGCTGCAAGCGCGCACCGTTTCTGAACGAAGTGAAGAAACGTCTAAGTGCGCCCTGATAAATAAAAGAGTTATCAGGGATTGTAGTGGAATTTGACCTTTACTGCCACCCATGAGCATAATTCACTCGTTAACATTCAGAGGATAACGGGCATGAATAAAAGCGAAAAACAGGAAAAATGGGCAGCAGATAGAGTGCTGTATATTCGCGGATTAAAGTCACCGAATGAACAACAGCGGCTCATGGTATTGCTGACGGAGAAGGCAGATAAAACAGCGCAGGATGTCAAAACGCTGTCATTGCTGATTCAGGCAGAACAGGCAGCAGAGAAAGCGCAGGAAGCCAGAGCAAAGGTGATGAACCTGATACAGGCAGAGAAACGTGCAGAAGCCAGGGCGGCTCGCAAAGCCCGTGACCATGCTCTGTATCAGTCAGCCGGCTTACTTATCATGGCGGGACTGGTAGACAGCCAGACAGGGAAGCCCGTCGATGATACTGCTGCCCTACTGGGCGCATTAGCCAGTCTCAATGATTTGTCACGGGATAATCCTAAGTGGTCTGACTGGAAAATCAGAGGTCAGGAATTGCTGAACAGCAAAAAGTCAGACAGCAACACCTGACAGGATAGTGATTAAACGCACTGAGAAGTCCGTGACGGGCTTTTCTTATCTCATGAGTTGAATCCTTCACTGTCATCAATAAAAAGCGCCTGTAGTGCCGTTTACCCCCATTCCCTGCCAGAGCCGTGAGCGAAGCGAACTGAATTTCACGGAAACAACAGCGATTCAGGTGCCAAATGGTCGGAGACGAAAGGAATGTTCAGCGATGTGCCCGAGCTTGCGAGGGTGCTATCTCAGTGTTTTGGTGGTTCAAAGGTCTGTTTTGAAGAGGAGCAAACAGTGTTTGCGACATCCTTTTATCATACTGGATCACTCACTCAGGCTGTCAGTTATCCACAGGACTGGGATCTATTCTTTTTTATCTTTTCTATTCTTTCTTTATTCTAGAGATTTTAACTAGTTGATATATAAAGATAAAAAAACGCAAAGGTGACACGATTTTAATAGAAGGTGACACGATTTTAATAAAAAACCAACCAAAGGTGACACGATTTTAATAGAACTCACAGAATCAACATAAAGGTGAAGTGTTTTATATACATTCACCTTTATGCTTGGTATGTTATAAAAAAAAGCTGTCACCTTCCTGAGGGGTTATGTCTGAACTAATTGTATTTAAAGCCAATGAACTGGCGGTAAGTCGCTATGACCTAACAGATCAAGAGACAAAATTGATTTTATATTGTGTGGCTCATCTGAACCCTTGTTTAGAACCGACTCGTGAAAATAGAACGTTACGGTTTAACTATGCGGAATACGCTAACACTATGGGAATGACGCCAGAGCAGGCATGGAATAATCTCTATAATTCAACAAAACATCTCATGACGAGAACAGTAGAGATCACAAATCCAACAGTAAAAAAAGAGCGGATAATTTTTCAGTGGACTAATTTCGCTAAGTTTTCATCGGAAGAGTTGGAGCTTGTTTTCAGCGAAGAAATACTACCCTATTTATTTCAACTAAAAAAATTCATCAAATACAACCTTGAGCATGTGAAATTATTTAAAAATAAGTACTCCATGCGAGTTTATGAGTGGCTTCTAAAAGAATTAACACAAAAAAACACCCATAGAGCGAACATTGAAATAAGTATTGATGATTTTAAATTCATGTTGATGTTAGAAACAAACTATCCTGAATTTAAAAAATTCAAACAGAATGTATTGAATGTTATATCTAAAGACCTCAACACTTACAGCAACATGAAATTAGAAATTGAAAAACGAGGTCGCCCTGCTGACACACTGATATTTCAGGCTGAACTGAATACGCAAATTGATTTGGTAACAGAACTTGCGAAAGATCCTGAATTAAAAAAAGCAGATAAAAAAATCATTTTAACTCCTGAAAATCGTCTGCATGAGGGACTTAAAAAAACACTACACGATGCTTTAACTGTAAAAATTCAACTTACTAGTTTTGAAGCAAAATTCTTGAGTGACATGCAAAGCAAGTATGATCTCAATGGTTCATTCTCATGGCTGACGCAAAAACAACGAACCACACTAGAGAACATACTGGCTAAATACGGAAGGATCTGAGGTTCTTATGGCTCTTGTATCTATCAGTGAAGCATCAAGACTAACAAATAAAAGTAGAACAACTGTTCACCGTTACATATCAAACGGGAAATTGTCCACCTGCACAGATGGGAAAGGCATAAAAAAGATAGATACATCAGAGCTTTTGCGCGTTTTTGGTGCATTCAAATCTGTTCACCATGAACAGAGTGACAATGTAACAGATGAACAGCATGTAACATCTAATGGAACAGGTGAAACCAGTAAAACAAAGCAACTAGAACATGAAGTTGAACACCTGAGACAACTCGTTACAGCTCAACAGTCGCACATAGACAGCCTAAAACAGGCAATGCTGCTTATCGAATCCAAGCTACCGGCCACACCAGAACCTGTCACGCAGCCAGTGGTGAAAAAATCATGGCAATTCTGGAAGAAATAGCCCTTTTCCTGGTTTTACCGGCTGAAACCAAAACCGCAATTCCGATAACAAACCGGCAACACAAAAACAGCCTGTTTTCGGGGCAGAAAACCCACGCTTTTACGTGTTCCGGCGTGTTTTCGTGGTGAGTGGTGTTCGGGTGGTGCGCGTAAGCATCATTATGTTAAATACAGCAGAAAATGTAGTAGCACACTGAATTTGGCCACCTGAATAGAGGTGATATCATCACTTCGCAGTAAAAACAGGTGACATTATGACCGGACGTAACAGACGCAATTTTAGCCCCGGGTTTCGCCTCGAAACTGCCCAGCTTTTACTCGATGGGGTCAGTTTGGAGATCGGAAATTTTTGTACGTTAAGCGCATTATTTAACCAATCTTGGTTCGTAAGGGGTTGATTTTGCGTCAGTGGCTATCGCTTTTAAGTTGTCGCTCTTGCAGTATCGCATTTAGGTTATCCGATTAAGGTCAAACCTCTGAAAATGCCGTATAGCGCGGGAGTACACCCTATTGCTATAGGTAAGTCTGTTCAAAAAACAGGCTTACCGTACAATAATTCTCTATATCCAAACTGACCCCT
>OKVJ01000979.1_pt1 | contig 10252 bp, 5 predicted proteins | sample 1606921 | NCBI WGS metagenome assembly OKVJ01 (sample SAMN03281016, study PRJEB24777) | human gut metagenome | isolation source: fecal sample PR161 from 1 month old female Malay infant, caesarean...
CATATGTACTTTCAAGTATCTTTGCAACTCGTTCAAGATGATTTTTTTCCTGATGCAAAAGTTCTGACTTAGCTAGAACAACTTTTAAATCGAAATAAGCAAAAGTCTGCTCTTGTTCATTTCTCTCACACCCATTTAAAAAAATAACTAAAAGAAAAGCCAATAGTTTATATACTATTGAAAATAAAACACTTTTCATAACCACTGTTATCCTTACATTAAAAGCGGCTTACGATCTACATCTAGTCTCACATAACTTTTTTACTATCTCTATCTAACCTGGGAACAACAGGGAACCCTTTACAAAACAAGGTTTATTGTTCGCTTTCATAAGAGTTAAATGTTGTCAGAAAGAAAAGAAACTCATGCTTACTTTTAAAGCCCATCCTTAATTTCATTCGTGAAAGTAGTTGATATATAGTTTTATCGCTTTTATTCATTTTTTTTGCTACACTTTTGACTTTCTCTCCTGTCGAAATAGATCTGATAACTTCAAGTTCAAAAGCATTCATTACGTCGTGCGTACGTCGAAAGCCTGATTGATTATGGTTTCGACTGTTGAACTTATTTGTGTCATAAGCACAAGGTGCCATGAGCTCAGCAATCATTTTCTTTAATGCTATATCTTTTGATATCGTTATCTGTTTATCCACCCAATTAGCATGAAAGTTGATACAGGATGAATTTAAAGAGTGAATGAACACGATTTTTCTAGCCATATTATTTAATAACGAATTCAAGTTACGGTAGAGCACAGAGTCATAACTCATTAAATCAATGAACACAAGTTCATATCTATCATATAGAATGTCAACTTCATAATTACAGTCAATATCGGTCTGAACCGTAACAAGCTTTACTGGTTCTGCGAAAGACTCTTCCAAAACATACTTTAAACCTTCAGCCCAGAAATTATCGGCTCCAATGAACATCACTTTCATCTGAAATCCCTGATAGGTTACTCTTAGGCAGCCCGGTTACAGGGCTGCCTTTTCCCGAATTATTTTGAAATGTTATTTTTGGGACTTTTTGCGTCCTCACTCTCTTTGCCCGATGTTGCCGTTTCAGACTTAGGCGTTGTCACTGAGATGGATGGCAGAGGGCCAAAGTCTGCCTTAACATCTTTTAGCGCTTCGGTGACCTGTACAGTGATATTGGTATCGTCTGCTGAGGAAAGGATCAACGATCCGTCCATCACAATGCGCAACCCATCCTGTTCTCTGACCTTATCCACCGCCTTCCGGGCCTCTGACAGAATGCTATTTCTTGCAGATTGACCTGCTTCTGTAAGCAGGTTACGGAGCATAACCTGGTCGGCCTGGCGGGCTTTTTCTCTTTGCTCTTTGCCCATTTTTTCATAAAGTTTCCCGGCCTCGGTTTCAGCCTTTTTCAGCGCGCCAATAACCAAATCCATACGCTCCTTTTCTTGTTGCGCCAGTCCTGACATAGACAACACAGCGGCCAGGTCAACATAGGCAACATCATTCCCTTTTTTCTTCATATCACATCCTCCCAGTAGCATTACTGACATTGCCATAATGGCCATATAAACGGTAAAAAACTGACGGGTTGTCCGGCTCATATTTTCCCTCTTTATCTCTTTCCTCAGGATACGGTCGTAGCAGGCAGGCCTCGCATGAAGCCTGCCCGGATATGGATTAGAAGCTCACTTTCAGCCCAAGCATTGCACTGCTGTCGCTGTAGCCTGCATCTCCAACCTGTTGAGCGACATTGCCCCACAGATTGACATTTCGACTCAGCTGGCCTTCCACACCAACCTTCAGCTCGCCAATGTTACGGGTGCCGGCCTGGTTCACGCGCACGCCATTCAGGGTGGTGCCGAATGTCTCGGTGTTGTGGATCCAGTTAGCTTCAACAAACGGCTCGAAGGTTCGCTCTTTTCCGTCGTCCAGTGCACTGTGACCTTTGATGAAAGCACGGGTCCCTAAGCGAGTCTGAATATTCCCATCCCCTTCACCTGTTACTCGGGTACCGTTGCTTTCAGTGATGTCGTCAGCCTTAACGCCCATCCAGATAACCTGGGCTTTCGGCTGGATGTAGTAAGCCGTCCGCTCATCACGTTCACCCAGTTTCCAGGTATATCCACCTTCAACCGATGCAGTAAAACCTTTCGATTTATAGCTTTCGCTGCCGGCAGACTTACCGCTTACGGTGTTATCAAACCAGTTGTACAGCAGCCATGTATCTAACCAGGCCCCGGTCTTGGCTTCGTTATCCCGAAGCCAGGTGCCGTACAGGCCTGCACTGTAACCGCTGATACTGCCATCAGCCCGGTTAGCGTTAACGTGGTTACGCGCGTTGCTCTTCTGGTTTGCATAGCCTGCCATGACGCCAAGGTGATAGCGGTTTTCACCGTCGCTGCTCCATTGCGCAATATCCCCGCCCATCTGCATCACATATCGGTTCGACTGGGTGTTCAGCTGTCCGCTGCTGTCCTTCGAGCGAGTGTGACCACCGACGTTACGCAGCCACATACTGGTGACTTTTTTCTCGCCTGTAAGCGCATCTACGTAGTGCGTTTCGCCCAGACGATCGTGAAGCCTGTGTGTGAACAGTGTGTTAGCGGCAGCCATATTTACACCATACAGACCCGCTTCAGGGCGTACCCAGCCTGGCTTAGGCTTGTTGCCGGTATCCGTATCTGTTCCTGAATCAGTATCCGTGCCTGTCCCTGGTTCAGGATCTGGATTCGGATTCGGATTGACCGGATCAACCGGCGTCGTGTCACCACTCACCAGATACCAGTTTCCGCTTTTACTGCCCTGGCCACGGGTCAGAACATAATCGTAAGCCCCGGCTACAATACGTCTGGACTGAGTAAATTCCCCGTCTGACTTACCGCCAACCGTAATCAGCTCAATGCCATTGAGGGTGGCAGCACCACTTCCACCTGCATTGGTAATGCTGACGGTGGTATTGCCGCTGGTTGAGCCGCCAACAACCATTCGATCGGTGGCCGAATTGTCGTCACCCAGCACGGTATTGAAGTTTAGGGTTCCGTTGTTACCAACATAGTCCCCAGCCACGTTAAGTGTGTTCCCGGCGCTGCCACCCGACTGACCAATCATCACCGTACTGTTGTTGGTTAGATTGCCACCTACAGTGAATTGCAGTGGGGTTGTGTTTACGACGCCATAGTCTCCCAGTACAAATGTACCCTGGTTGATAACATCGCCAGCCGTACTGCCGTAACCACCAAATACAGCGCCACTCGCGACGTTTACAGCCGAAGAAGCCAGCGTAACCGCATTGTCAACATCCCCCAGGGTGAGTATGCCGATATTGACGTCTGTGTTACCGGTGTACTGGGCTGCTGACTGCGTCAGCGTCACGTTACCCCGGCCATCTTTCACCAGATCCCCGGTACCCGTAATATGGTTTTCTACCGTCCAGGCTGCCACATTGTTCAGCACCAGGTTTCCGTGGTTCTCAATGTCGGCCTGTCCAGTCTGCTCTGGCCCCTGAACAGTCAGAGTCGTTCCGCTCTCCAGCGCAAAGAGGCCAGAGAATGCGCTGTTATCCGCAGCCAGAGAGAGAGCAGCACCGTCCTTAAGTGCGACCCGACCGTTTCCTGCCAGCGTTTTCGCCAGCGCACCCTCGGCACCGTCGTTAAACGTCAGCGTGTCGTTAGCAGACGTCATGGTGACGGTTCCACTGTTACCCAGCCCCGCGACATCGTTAAGAATGGCGTTTGCGCCGTCATTCAGGGCAACATTGCCGGTATAACCGGTATTCGCGCCATCGACGCGAAGCTCACCGGAAAGCACATCCAGCTCACCCGACCCCATAAGGGTGTTACCAGCAATTGTCCCGGCATCATTTATGCCTGCCTCCCGCTGCGCGTCGCTGAGCGTCAGCTGGCTGCCTTCATTAAGCATCACCTGACTAGCGGCCTCAGTATTAAGCGCACCAACCGTCTGAGATGAACCGTTCATATCGAGCACGGAGCCTGCGGCGACGTTCAAAGCTGACGTCAACCCCAGCGCATTGTCAGCATCGAGGCGCAGCGTCCCACTCTTCACACTGGTGGTACCGGTGTAATCATTACCGCCATTCGACAGACTCACGGTCTGTGCGCTGCCGGTATCAATCGCCAGATCGCCACTGCCGGTCACTTTGACGCGCAGATCGGTCTGCAGCCCCTGAGCATCAGGCCCAACTGCAAGCGTCAGGGCATCGTCACCCGTTCCCATGAGCTCAACTTCTTTCAGACCATAAGCGATATAAAGCCCATCGCTGTTGATACCGTCAGAACTGCTAACCATCTGGTAATCCCAGGTCCCCTTCGCAACGGTGTTGCCGTCCTGAACGATGTCCAGTTGTTGCACATCACTGATAACGTTGCCGTCTTCATCCACCAGGTTAAGCTGTCCACCCGTTCCTGTGACCGCACCATCTGCCCCGGCAAGCTGAACCAGTGTGGTGGCATCATCTTGCTCCATCAGCGATTTTTTATTGAGGCTGGCAGGAACATGGTTAATGACGCCCCCGCCCAGCGTGACCTGAACGGTACCCTTGCCGCCGATATCCAGCGTGCCACCGGCAGATGTGGTGATGTGGTTGTCCGCAATGATATCCCCCGGCATGACGGCCCCAAACTGAACAGTCCCTCCGTCAAAGGTCAGACCGCCCAGTTGCTGCTCGCCTGCGCCGACCGTGACCACGCTTCCGTTCCCTGCAACCAGAGTGGCCTGCGTCAACGACGACGTGTTATTCCCTTCCAGCTGGTAATGGCTGGTTCCGAGTTTCAGGGTTCCTGCGAAATCACTTCCCGTATTACGGGTGAAAGCAAAATCAGACTGCGAAGAGTCGAGACTGACCGATACCAGGCCTTGCCCGGTGAGCGTCGGATCAAAGGTGAAATCACCCGCAACAGAAGGCTTCACGGCCAGCTCACTGCCGAGCTCAATATCGACAGCACCAGCGCCGATCCCACCGTCGGTCAGAACCAGAGCTTCTTCGAGGGTCAGGAGTGAGCCATTTTTCAGCGCCACATGCTCAAAGTTCTGAAGCGTTGACGCACTGGCCAGACGGTGCATGGCGGCATCGAACACCAGGGTGTCGTTACTGCCCGCACCACCATCGAGAAGATTAAAGACGGCACCATTCCCTTTCACCGTAAAGATGTTCTCACCGCTTCCGGCAATAACCTTGTCCGCACGAGCCGTACCGGTCAGGGTGACGGTGTTGTTACCGTCTCCCAGCATGGCGGTACCGGTCAGCGTACTGGCGTCATCAAGGTAGAGGCTGTTATTACCGTTGTTCAGCGCAATAACCCCCTGGATTACGCCACCTGAACCATTACGCATGACGGTATCGACACCGTCATCAAAGGCCATCGCCAGCGCCGTGTCTGATGCAGCAATGATGTCGCCGGTGTTAATAAAGGTGTTTACTTTCGCAGCATCCACCACCGCCGAGGTTGTTGACGCAGAACGCAGAACTCCGGACTGTTCAACCCGATTCGCGTTATTATTGACCACCAGTGCGGAGCCACCGTCTGCTGCGGTCACATTCACGTTGACAGCGCTTTTCACCGTCGCGCCATCTGCAGTGTTAGCCAGAATTCCGTTACCGTTGCTGCCGTAAAGGTTGATGGTCAGTCCAGAAGAATCGGATAAATCCAGGTCATTGCCCGCAATGCCGCCGTCCGCAGCCATAAAAGCGAGACCCGTTCCACTTCCTGCCACGTTAATCGTGCCGCTGTTCTGTTGCGACAGGGTAGCAGAGGTCCGAACCCCTTTGCCGTCCTGCACATTGATAGTGGTGTTATTGAGCTGAATCCCGGCAATCTCTGCACGGTTTTCGATTCCGTTACCGGTTGCACCAGCCGCCTTCACGTCAATCTGCGCCCCCGTCACCGTCAACCCCGTCGCACCGGTGTCAAGCAGAACGCCGTGCGCCGTTCCACGACCTTCAACTACGCCCATTCCGCTGCCGACTAAATCAAGGGAAGCCCCCTGGCTCAGACGGATAGCAGCATCACCATCAGTGGCGATAATGCTGCCCCCGGTGCTAAGGACGGTTGAGTTAGCCCCTTCAACATCCACGGCGACACCGCTGACAGTAATATCACTGGCCTGGTTGTCGAATTTTCCGCTGATGACTTTTATGCCGGTGTTCCCGGTACCGGTGGTCAGATCGATATTGCCCTTATTGACCAGCGAGCCCTGATTCTGGGTGATAAATGCCGTAGCGCCAGCAAGACCGGAGCGGATATCGGCCTCGTTAGTGAGGATCGTACCGGTATTCGTTGCTGTGACGCTTCCTGCAAGGTCGTACTCATTTCCATCAACGACACCGACCACTGCCCCAGAGCCAGTAAGATCCGCTTTCACACCTTGTGCCAACGTTGCACTGGCACCGCCTGCAGCATAGATACCCTGTGCACCGGTTCCCTGAATGGACAGATGGCTGCCGTTTGCAGCGTTCACAAGCGTTCCTGCGCCGGTGGCCCAGATGCCACGCGCATTTTCACCGGAGACATTATAGGTAAGCACTCCCTGCTGGGACGCACCATCTTCAACCCGGAACAGCGTCGAGCCTTTTCCATTAGCATCCATCACGGTCGTGGTCCGGGTATTAAGCGTAGAGCCCGCACCAGAGATCAGGAAGGCGATTTGATTGCTCACCCCGGTCGTGGGATCTGCAAAGATAGGCAGAGCATTACCCGCAAGGTTCACAGAGGCACCATCTGTCACTTCAACCCCGACAGCCCCCTGGCCTTCAAGCCTGATGGTGCCAGCGGTCATATTGACAGTGACGGCGTTGCCGGATGCTTTAATACCTGTCGTGCGGTTATCATCGCTGCCGCCTTTAAGCGTCAGGTTTCCGGTATTGTTTATCGTAGTGCTCTGGTTGGTTGAGCTTGCAACCAGACCCTGACTACCATCCTGAATAGTGATACTGCCACTATTACTTCCAGCAGAGCCGTCCAGCACCTCCACACCCTTGGTATTTGCGCCAGTGAAAGTGATATTTCCGGAGTTCTCAAGCGTGGCGCCGTTGCGGGCAATATAGCCGGTCACCTGATCCTTGGTTGAGGAGAGATTTGCTGAGGAATTAAGTTTTGTACTGGTTTCGTTGCTGGTAAACTTCCCGTTTAGATCATGCCCGTCCCCGTCAGCAATAGCCGCAATGGCACTGGCGTTGTTCAACTGGAGAGAGGTTTTGCTATCAATTACTCCGGTTGCACCGCCTTCCACAAGTACACCCGTTGCTCCCTGACCTGAAAGGTCAAGGGTCAGGCTGCCGGTACTGGCAGACGTACCGAGGCCAGTCGCCACCAGAATAGTCGAATCTTGTCCTGAGGCGACCATCAATGAGCCTGGCGTAGCGCTACCAGTAAAAGAGGCTCCGCCGTCTAGCCGCATCAAAGTCGAGTTCTTCGATGTCACATCCTGCACGCTACTGCTATTGTTGTTGATCTGCGAACCATTTCCTTAGACAAAATAACCAATCTGGTTTTGACCGGAAACAAAACTAATAGAGCTATTCCCCGTCAAACTTATCGTCCCTTTATTGCGGGCGTGTACACCTATAGTTTTATCGCCGTTTAGATTTATATTTCCGGAAATCTCAATCTGAGAGCCGTTTCCTTCTACCCAAACACCATAGTTGTTCATAGAACTTTGGCCAGAAGAAATATTGACATTAATGACGCCAGTGGAAGTCGCTTTCCCACCATCTATTGCTTTTACACCTACGTTGTTAGCGCCATTGAGGTTGATGGTACCGCGGTTGTCGATAGTACCGTTGACCGAATTATTTGAAAAAACCCCAATACTTTGGGCTGGGGTATAAAGCCCATTGTCGCCATCGCTGTTAACATCAATTGTACCGTTGTTGACCAAATTTACATTATTTCCAACCCCCATCAATCCATAAACACCATCAGCCTTTGAGCCAAGAATAATGCGGCCATCATTAATCGCCGTACCATTGCTGTAAGCCTGAATAGCAGCACTTCCTACATTGAGATAGCTGGACGTATTTCCATCCTCGCCCACGCCTAATTTAATTAACCCTGTCACGTCATTAACAAAAGAGCCATTATTTATCACTCTAACACTGATAATGGAACTGGTATACTCTTGCGGAATAACCCCGCCCCCCCAATAACCACTATTGATTTCGCCTTTATTTATCCCGTGTGAACCATCATCCAAATAAACACCAAACATTCTACCATTCAACTCTTTAGTACTATAAGCATGAACAGCATTAATGTTAAAAGAACCATTATTAATTAAATTACTACCCAACCCAGTAAATGTTAAAGGGTAATTATAATAATAGCCATTATTGTATGAACTCAGACCACCTCCTCCGACTGAAACCACTCCGTTATTAACAAATGATGCGCCACTTTTAACATCAACCAAAGCACCAGTACCTGAAACGTATCCATTGTTAATAACCACAGCATCATTTTCTGCGGAAATTATCTTAAAGGCTCCCTTGCTTCCTGAGGAAACCTCTAAAGTTACTCCTTTAGAAATATTAGCTTGCGCAAATTTACCACTTGCATGAATTAGCGCAGAATCAGCCGTTCCATAGCTCGAAGCATCGCTATTATTAGGGAAAGGGGAGTAAGAATAGATCTCTGACTTACGTTCATAAGCATCCTCCAACGCCGCTTTATAAGCATTTTCATCGGTAAGATTACCCTTGACCATCTGAGATATTAGCCAATCATTATATATAATTAAGTCACTAATGTTATTTACCGTATGTTGACTTTTATCAAAAGCTGTAAATGTCCCTTTAAATGTATCACTTTCCACTAAAAAATCAGCTGAAGAAGGAGTGGTCCCCCAGTCATTTGCAGTTTTAATACTGAAAAGCTGACTTGAGTTCCAGTTAACCTCTGCCTTATTTAACGCCCCATCAACATTGACTAAATTACTGTTTCGAATCTCTCCCGTCACATAGTTATTATTGCCCAGTGAGATATTTGCAACACCTGAAGAAACGTCTATCAGATTAGTATTTATATAAACAGGTGCATTTTCTAAAAGAAACGCAACATGGTATGGGAATTCATAAGAATCCTCCAGAACAATACCAGAAGAAGAAAAAACGCTTACACTTTTCGGAGCATTGGTAATTGGATCTGTTATTGAAATTGTTTGTAAACCAGAAAACACAAGTTTTTGAAGTTGCGGAAGTGCTGTCTTACTATTTAAAGCCGCCCCATCTTTTACAACTGTATATCCATCAGCAAGTACGTTTTTCAAGTTTTTGTATTGCACAAAAGATGTGTCACCAGTAAGCCAAGAATTAACACCTGAAACATCCCACATTTGACCATCATTTATTTTAACCCCACCCGCACGATTATTGTTATTAAGGTATGACCACTGTTGATCAAGCTGGCATGTCATAGAAGTGACATTGCAGATACTGGCAGAAACGGACGCATTCATTCCCACAATGGCTAAGAGAATAGCCGATTTAACAGCCCTAGAAGCTGAACTTTTCAGTTTCCCTTTGCCTAGTTCTGAAACAACGACAGGCTTTCCGGTTGCTCTGTTAAAAATCACTTTATATATCGCATTCATAATATATCCTTACGCTATGAGCGTAATTAATTTTCATGTAGTGTTGTTACAATCAAGGCTGTGAGTTATTTCACTGACTTGACCATTTTGGTAGTCTGTTGACGGGTAAAAATGAACCGACTAAGCCGGTCGTATGAGGCGCGGATATAGACGGGCTCATAACCGGCGGTATTCACCATATAACCCCGTCCCTCTACACGCATAATAAAGTCCTCATCCACGCCGAGTCCGCCAAGCCTTTTCTTTAATTCATTCATTACCTGCCATAAGCGCGGCGCCGAGGATTTGAGGCCATATGCTTCCCATACGGCCCTCATAATGATTTCATCACGCAGAAGACCAGATTTTCCTCTTTCAAGAAGAAACTCCAGCAACCGGAACATTGTCTGTCTGAGGTAAATATGCTTCTGATTTATTTTCTGACTGTTCAGTGGGATCAGAACCCGATTTTCCCGCAGAACCATCACACCATTACTGTCATCTCCCAGAATATAACCAAATTTTCTCACAGATAAGTCTCTCCATATTCCGGCTCTGCATCAATGCAATAGCGATAGGTGGTATGTAGGATTTCTCTTAGTATATTAATTTCACTCGAAACTTAATATCAAATAAATACAATCACTAAAAACACTTAGCCATTAAAAAGACAATACTTAGTGATTAAC
>OKVJ01000983.1_pt1 | contig 10221 bp, 6 predicted proteins | sample 1606921 | NCBI WGS metagenome assembly OKVJ01 (sample SAMN03281016, study PRJEB24777) | human gut metagenome | isolation source: fecal sample PR161 from 1 month old female Malay infant, caesarean...
TCACAGAAATGGACGATGCCGCTGAGGGACTGGCGTATGGCAATGAGCCGCTTTATTATCGAGTTCGGTGACCGCCTGGACGGTCACTTCTGAGAAAAGGCATTTACACAGAATCGTGTACAGGGTCTCATCAGGGCATGTTGATCTCATTACAGTTTTTTCCTAAAGCCATCCCGTTTCGCCTGTGCCATGCTGAACCACGCTCATAACCGATAACGTTAAATGAGGATATTATGAAAAATACAATTATCGCATTATCTGCCGTTCTGCTGGCTTCCCCAGTATTTGCTGCGACCACACATGCAACTGACGATACCGTCGCGGCGGCGAACGCAAACGCCAACGAGGCGAAGCAAAAACTGCACGAAGAGCAGAACAAAGGTGAAGAGCTGAAGCTGAAACAGAAGCATGCTGCGGAAGGTAAAAGCGAAAGCTTTGGCAGCAAGGTCAGCGAAGATTCCCAGAAAGCCTGGCATAAAACCAAGGAAGGCACCGAGAAAGGGTGGGATGCCACCAAAGAAGGCGCGGAGAAAGGCTGGAACAAAACCAAAGAAGGTGCCAGCGAGCTGGAAAAGAAAGTCACTGAGTAAGTCGTTATACTCACGAAAAGGTCGCGCTTGCGGCCTTTTTTATTTCTTCGAATATAATTAGCACCTCAGGCGTTTACGCAGTGCGCACTTATCGGAGAAACCACTATGTATCGCCTTTTGGCCTTTCTGACCGTTCTGCTGTTATGCCCTTCCCTGCATGCTGCCCCGAAAAGCTACCTTATCGACACCGAAAACACCGCCATTCGGCTCTCGTGGCACGCCTTCGGCGGCATCCTCTCCTGGGCGACTTTCAGCGGCGTGACGGGTGCCGTAACGCTCAATCCGGATAACGACGTTGACGACCACATCCACGTCACCATTCCCGTAGCAACCCTGGTGGCCTCAAACACGCTGCTCGCCTGGCAATTAAAAAGCGACATGTTTTTTGATGCGGAGCACTATCCGACCATCGAGTTCATCAGCTCGCGCGTGGTCGCCCAGGGCGCCGGACGGTTCAGGGTGTTCGGCACGCTGACCGTACGAAATATTGCCCGGCCGGTGATCCTGGAGGCCGTGGTGAAAGACCCGCATGCGCAGGCCCCCACGCTGGACGCCACCACGGCGATCTCGCGCGCGTCCTATGGGATGGATAAGTTTGCGCTGGTCGTTGACGATCGTATTGCCATCGCCATTGCGATTCAGACGAACAAGGTGCCGTCACCCTGAGATCAGGCGCTGTAGCTGCTCCGCGTGTTCCCGCAGATACGACGGCGGGTTGCGGCCAATCAGGACAAACTGGTAACCCGCCTCCTGCCACCACGCCAGGTTCATGCTGTGCCGCTGCTCCTGTTGGAGCGAGACCGTCGTCTTCTCATCAACAGGCGAAATACAGAGGGCCATCGGGCCGTAGTCGGCGTTGATCCAGGCTATCTGCGCGATAGACGTCGTTTCATAGCGCAGCATGCGCACCATTTTAAGCTCTGCCCCCTGCAGGGTAAGCTGCGACAGGTTTAGCGTCATGCCGATGTCCTGCGCGGCCCGTTCCAGCCCGCGCTGCAGAACCGGCGTTGCGCTGTCCATATCCAGCAGCGTCTCGACGCTGTACAGGGACATATATTGCGCTTCGAGGTCGCGGATATGGGCGTTCTCATCCGCAGGCGCAGCTGAGGGACGCAGCAGATACCCCAGCCCGGAACCCACCAGCAAAAAGCTGGCCGAGGCGGCGATCAGCGCCCGTCGGCTGACGCCAGCCGCCGTCGAGACCTGCGGGTCGGGAAGTGCCGCGAGACGCGCCTGCATCCTCTCAAGAGGCGCATCATCCAGCAGGGAGTCAAACGCCCCGGCGTAATCCTGGCTGCTTTTCATCAGTTCGTAGGTTCGCCCGGCGAGGCGTTCGTCACATTTTAACTGTTCTTCAAATAACTGCGCGTCGGCGCGGCACATCTCGCCATCTATCCAGGCCACGATGGCGTCGTCGTTATAGGGCGGTGCAAAACGGTGCGCGTTCAAGAGCGTTTCTCCTTTACCGGAGGCAGTGCGTCAGCGGATCTGGCAAGCCGCGCCCGCGCCGTCGCCAGCCGGCTCATCACGGTACCGATCGGCACCGCCAGAGTCTCCGCCGCCTCCTGGTAGGTAAAGCCTTCGACATAAACCAAAAATACCGCGTTGCGCTGGGCTTCGGGCAGCGCGTTTACGCGCTGCATCACCTTCAGGTAATGCAGGCGCGTCTCATCCTGTTCGCGGGTGTCGGGCGCCAGCAGCTCGTCGCTGGGGACAAATCCCTGCCCCTGGCGAACGTGTCGTGCCCGAAGCTCAGAGATCCAGATGGAGTGCAGGATCGCGAACAGCCATCTGTCGATGCGCGTGCCAGGCGTGTACTGGCCGCTTCTTTCAAGCGCACGCACGCAGGTGGACTGAACCAGCTCTTCGGCGATATCCCTGTTTCGCGACAGCACCAGCCCATAGCGCCAGAGGCGCGGCAGGTGTGCGGCAAGCTGTTGACGAACCTCACGGGTTGCGATGGGTTTTCCCTCCACGAGAAGATCAGGATTCCGGGTGTCCATTAATGGCGGCCTGCAGGTCACGGTACTCCTCGCAGGACTGGCCACAGATTCCGGCAATGACCTTCAGCTGTTCTTTCGCGAGGTCGGGACGTCCTTTCACCATCCACGCTTCACCGAGATACTCCCGGGCTTTGGCGTAATCCGGGGCGATAGCCAGCGCACGCTGGTAATAACTAATCCCTTCGTCCGTTCGGCCCAGTTTGCGCGTGGCGAACCCGCGATAGTTCCACGCTTCAGCCGTGTTGCCATTTTTCAGCGAATCCAGAAGGTTCAGCGCCGCCTGGTACTCGCCTTTCTTCGCGAGATGGTACGCATAGTTGGTTTTGTCCTGGTCGCTGAGGCTGCTGCTCTTGTCCGGCACGCATTTCTGCGTGGCGCTGTCATACACCTGTCCGGAAGGACAATCAGGCGTTTTGCTCTCGGTACTATTATTGCCCATGGCCAGCGCCAGCGGGGACAGCAAAGAAAAAATCAGCACCGGGATCAAACGAAACGAGGTTGTGCGCATATAAAACTCCAGGGTGAGTGGGGAGTGACGTCAGTAAACGTCCGGGTGAGGATTTTTATTCATTCTTCGGTGAATTTTTTTCTGTCCTAAAACCCTGCCTGCACTTCAGTTGTAAAGGTAATAAACCAGGTTATTTTTTGTTTTCTCGTTATTATTCCTTGCGCCTATTAGCAGAGTTTTACCCTGTACAAGAATATATTTCATTACCTAAGTGACATAATATATCTTACATCAAAAACGTTACCCTAACTTAAACACACATTAAGCGCGCTTAAATAATAACGTTTGACATGATATTTAAAATGCTCCCTACCAATTATCATACCGGGACGTAAACGTTAAATAACAGCACCACAAAATAAAACAAAAAAGGCATTAAAAACAATGATATAAAAAACAACAATTATAAAAAAGAGCAATCCATTAATGCCCCACTCATTGTTTCCATCTTTATTTACCAAAGCTTAATTTGCACAACCCTCATTTTCTGTCTATATCATTTTTATATTCCAGAAACCAATTCCTCTATTAATTACAGGGTTTTATAAAATACAAAACACTCATTAAACGGTTTTTTCATAAGTCATTAGATTCGCTCTGATGTTGCCACTCTGACGCATGGCGGGCATCGTGCGCGCTGAAATCTACGGTGAGCGCTGTTTTATAACAGCAGCTGCGCCGGGGGCGCCCTTTACCTTCAGCAGAGATGGCCCGTCTTGCTCGCCGTTCATGACACTTCTGCTGGAGTAATAACAAAATGAGCCAAATCTCTGTTATTTCAAAACTTACTGGCGTAGAAACGACCCTGGAAGGCACACAGGTTACGCTGAACCATTCCTCTGTCGTTGAGCTTCACGTCGAGCGAGCGAGCGTCTCCCACTTCGCGCGAAGCGGTAACGACCTGCTGGTGACATTGCACTCCGGCGAGGTGATCACCCTTAAAAACTTCTATGTGGCGGACGCGCAGGGCGTGAGCCAGCTGGTTCTGCAGGACAGCAACGGCGCGTTATGGTGGATTGAAGATCCGACCGGGGCCGCCACGTACGAATCTATCGCGTCCACGGACGTGCTGCTTGCGGCGTCAGGAAGTGACGCTGGTGGCGCCGCCATCTGGCCATGGGCCCTGGGTGGTATTGCCGCTGCAGGGGGCATCGCGGCCGCGGCAAGTAGCGGCGGCGGTGGCGGCGGTGGTGGCAGCAGTAACAATTCGGCCGATCCGGATACGACTGCACCAAATGCACCTTCCGGCCTTAAGTTCTCCTCAGACGGTAAAACCGTCACCGGTTCCGCCGAACCCGGCAGTACCATCACGTTGAAAGACGCGAACGGCAACGTCATTGGCACAGGAAAAACGGGCAGCGACGGCAACTTTAGCGTCTCCCTCGGGACACCGTTGACCAACGGCGAGCAGGTAACCGCCACCGCAACGGATAACGCCGGAAATATCAGCCAGGGTTCAAGCGTCACCGCACCGGATCTCACCGCACCCGATGCACCAACGATTGGCAGCGTAATCGACGATATCGCCCCTCAGACGGGGACGGTGACCAACGGCGGCAGCACCAACGATCGGCGGCCGCAGCTCACCGGCACCGCCGAAGCGGGATCCACCGTGACGATTTATGACGGCGGAATAGCCATTGGCACCGCGGTCGTCGCCAGCAATGGCACATGGACATTCACCCCGTCCATCGACCTGAATGAAAGCACCCACCAGATTACCGTACGGGCAACCGACGCCGCCGGCAACACCGGGCCAGCCTCACCGGTATTCACCCTCACCGTCGATCTCACCCCTCCGACAGCGCCCACCGCGATTGTGCTGCTCGACGATACGGGCCTTATCCGAGGAACAATCACGTCGGGCGTGCCTACCGATGCCTCGCAGCCGATCCTGGCGGGAACGGGCGAACCCGGTGGAACCATCACCATTTACGATAACGGCGTGGCGATTGGCACAACGACGGTGCTGCCTAACGGTACATGGAGCGTTACCCCAGGGGGCCCGCTCCCGGACGGAACGCACTCGATCACCGTCACTGAAACCGATGCCGCCGGAAACCAGAGTACGGCCTCTGAGCCTATCATCTTTACCGTGGACACCACGCCGCCGTCAGCCCCAGGAAACCTCGTGGTGTCGAATGATGGCGGCACCATCAGCGGCATTGGAGAAGCTGGCAGCACGGTGACCATCCGTGAAGGCGATTTCACCCTTGGCACAGTGGTTGTTGATAGCCAGGGGAACTTCAGCCTGACGCTGAGCCCGCCGAGGATCAACGGCGAAATCCTGTCCGCTGACGCCACCGACACGGCGGGCAACACCAGTCCGACCACCTCCGCGGCGGCACCGGACATTACCCCGCCGCAGACCCCGGTCATCCTGTCGGTGATTGATGACGTGCAGGCCACCACCGGCCCCGTGGCCCAGAATGGGCTGACCAACGACCGGGCACCGACCGTGAACGGCACGGGCGAGGCAGGTTCGACCATCACGATTTATAACGGCAGCGATGCCCTAGGTACGGTGGTTGTTCCCTCCTCCGGCCAGTGGAGCTTTACGCCGCCCACACCGCTGACCGACGGCACCTGGGTGCTGACCGCGAAGGCGACGGATCCCGCCGGTAACCCGAGCGGGATATCAAATGCGTGGACAATTAACGTTGACGGGACGGCACCTGGCGCCCCGGTGATTTTACAGGTTGCAAACGATATCCCTGGGCAGACCGGCGCGATCGACGTGAACGGGACCACCAACGACGCCACCCCGACGCTCAGCGGTACCGCTGAAGCAAACGCGACGATCAGCCTGCGCGTGGACGGTGTTGAAATTGGTACAACCGTTGCCAATGGCCTCGGCGTATGGAGCTTTACCCCTTCCTCCCCAATCGGTGAAGGCCCCCATGCTCTGACCGCCGTCGCGACCGATGCGGCAGGTAACCCCGGCCCCGTCTCCAACACCTGGACTCTGACGGTTGACAGCGTCGCGCCTGCGGCGCCGGTCATTACCCAGGTGCTGGATGATGTGCCGGAGCGCCTCGGCGCGCTCAATTCTGGCGACAGCACCAACGACACCACGCCAACGCTCAGCGGCACGGCTGAACCGGGCTCAACCGTCACTATTCGCCTGGATGGTGCCGATCTTATTACGATCCCGATCGACGGCAGCGGCACCTGGACCTATACCCTTCCCACGCCGCTTGACGAAGGTCCTCATACCTTTAGCGTCGTCGCCACCGACGCGGCGGGTAACACCAGCCAGCCGTCAGACGACTTCACCCTGAACGTCGATATCACTGCGCCAGCGGCGGCCACCATCGCCACCGTGACCGACGACGTCGGCGGTGTACTGGGTTCGCTCAACAGCGGCGATACCACGGATGACACTCGCCCCCTGCTGCAGGGCACCGCCCCGGCAGACACGGTGATCACCGTCTATGACGGCACGACTCTGCTCGGCACCGCCACCCTCAACGGCAGCGGCGGCTGGAGCTTCACGCCCGTGACCCCGCTCACCGACGGTCCGCATTCCCTGACGGTGCACGCCACGGACGCCGCGGGCAATACCACCATCTCAACGCCATTTGAACTGACGGTGGATACCGTTGCGCCTGCCACGCCGGATATCCCGGCCATTACCGTCAATCCTGACGGCACAGCAACGCCGCTGAACCCGGGCGAAATCACCCGCGACACCACGCCGACCCTGAGCGGTACCGGCAATCCGGGTGATACCGTGACGATCTACGACAGCGGCGTCAAAATCGGCGACGCTGTCGTGGACAATACCGGCAACTGGACCTGGACGCCGCCATCCCCCCTGGCTGGCGGCACCTATGACATCACCCTGACCGTCACCAACGTGGACGGCACGGGCAACGAAAGCGCCCCGTCGCAGCCGGTCACCATCACCATTGATACCGAGGCGCCGGCTACGCCTGCGGCACCGATCGTCACCGACAGCGTCACCCAGATCACCGGCCCCGTCCCCAATGGCGGCACCACCAACGATCCGCGCCCGGTGCTGAGCGGCACCGGTACGCCAAACGACGTTATCAACATCACTGACACCGTTAACGGTACACCGACCGTTGTGGGCACCGTCACGGTAGACAGCAACGGCAACTGGAGCTGGCGTCCCGGCAGCGACATTGCCGAGGGCAGCCACACCTATACTGCCACCGCCACCGATGAAGCGGGCAACGTCTCTGACCCGTCGTCAGCGATTACGATCATCGTGGATACCCAGGCGCCGGATACACCGGTGATTAGTGCAGTGGGCGGCGCGCCTGATGGTGGCTTTATCACAGATACCACGCCGACAGTGGGCGGAACCGGGGTTAACGGTGAGACAGTGATCGTCTACAACAACGGCGTCGAATTGGGCCGTGTCGTGGTGGTGAACGGAGAATGGAGCCTGACGCTTCCAGCGCAAACGGACGGTCCGCTGAACATTACCGTGGCGGGCGTGGACGCAGCGGGCAACGTCAGCGCGCCGAGTTCGGTCTTTACCGTCACGCTCGATACCGTTGCGCCAGGGATCCCGCAGATCAGTGCCGTCTCAGACAGCCAGCTCACCAACAACGTGCTCTACACCCGCGACGGCACGCCGACCCTTACCGGGACAAGCGAACCCGGCACCACCGTGATTGTCTCCGTCGACGGTATCCCGTCAGGGGTGCCGGTCACGATCCAGCCGGACGGCAGCTGGAGCTGGACCGCAGGCACAACGCTCTCAGAGGGTCCGCATACCTTCACTGTCTCCGCTACCGATCCTGCGGGTAACGCTTCAGGAAGTTCAGCCCCGCTGAACGTGACGGTGGACACCCTCACCCCGGACGCCCCTGACAATCTGAACCTGGCACCAGAAGGTACGCCACTAACCGGTAGTGCCGAAGCGGGAAGCCTCATCACGGTGAAAGACAGTAATGGCAACGTCATTGGTACCGGGGTTGCCACCGGCGGTAACTTCTCCATCGCTGTCAGCCCCGCTCAGCAGGATGGCGCGACCCTGACCGTGACCGCGACAGATGCTGCCGGGCATGAAAGTCCCGTTGCGAATTACACCGTCACCGGCACGGAGCCGAATCTTCCTGATGTACCCGTCATCACGGCGATCAACGATGACGTCGACCCAATCATTGGCGACGTGAAAGGCAAAACGACCAACGACACCACCCCAACCCTCACCGGTACGGCTCAGGCGGGAAGCCAGATCGCTATCTACCTGGACGGTGGCGTGACGCCCGTCTCGACGGTCACTGCCGACGGCAGCGGCAACTGGAGCTATACGCCGGCCGCGCTTGGCGAGGGGCTGCACACCTTTGAGGTGACTGCGACCCTCAACGGCCAGACCAGCGGCCGCTCTCCGGCGGCCAGCGTCACCGTTGACCTTACCGCGCCGGGCACGCCGACCATCGGCGCCGTGATTGACGACGTCGGCCCGGGCACCGGCCCGCTGACCAGCGGCCAGACCACCAACGACAACCAGCCGACGCTCACCGGCACCGGCGCGGTGGGCGATACCATCTCGATCTACAACAACGGCGTGCTGCTGGACAGTGTGGTAATCGGCAATACCGGCACCTGGAGCTACACCACGCCTGTCCTGGCAGAGGGCAATCACGTCCTGACCATCCGCGAGACCGATCCGGCGGGGAACCAGAGCGGTCCTTCGGCGGGCTTCACCGTCGTGGTGGATTCCGTTTCCGCCACGCCGGTCATCACCAACGTCACGGATAATGTGGGCAATGCCGCCACCACGGTGGTCAGCGGTGGTCTCACCAACGACGCCACGCCAACCCTTACAGGGACAGCGGACGCAAACAGCGTGGTGACCCTTTTCGACGGCGGCACCCAGATTGCCGTGGTCACGGCTGACAACACGGGTACCTGGACGTTTACTCCTGATACCGCCCTCGGCGAAGGCTCGCACAGCTTCACCGTCCGGGCGACCGACCCGCAGGGCAACCTCAGCGCGGTCTCCGCCCCCTGGAGCGTGGTGGTTGACCTGACTGCTCCGACGGTTCCGACGCTGGATAATGTGAACGACGACGTCTCTGGCGGCGTCCAGGGTAACCTCACCAGCGGCCAGGTGACCAACGACAGCACCCCAACCATCAGCGGCACCGGGCTGGCGGGCAGCACTATCCACATCATGAATAACGGCACGCAGATTGGTACAACGACCGTTGACGGAAGCGGGAACTGGTCCTTTACGCCGACCACGCCGCTGGGCGACGGCAGCTACGCCCTGCGCGCGTATGCAACGGATGCGGCAGGCAATGCCTCGGCCAACTCATCGGTCTTCGCCTTTACCGTGGATACCGCAGCCCCCGGCGTGCCGGTGGTGACCAGCGTGGTTGATGATATCGGTCCGGTCACCGGGACGCTCACGTCGGGTAACAGCACCAACGACGCGCGTCCGACCTTCAGCGGCACGGGCGAAGTGGGTTCTACCGTGCACGTGCTCGTTGATGGCAACGAAATTGGCACGGCGGTGGTCAATGCCCAGGGCAACTGGAGCTTCACCCCGGGCAGCGATCTGGCCGAAGGTCCACACGCCATCACCTTTAACGCGACCGATGCGGCAGGCAACACCGGCGCCACAACGGCACCGTTTAACCTGACGGTCGATACGGGCGTGCCGTTAGCGCCGGTCATCTCGACCGCGGGTGACAACGTGGGCAGTATTCAAACCCCGCTCACTTCCGGGCAAAGCACCGACGACACCACGCCGACGCTGAACGGCACCGCGACCGCCAACGCCACGGTCACCGTGTATGAAAACGGACAGCCGGTCGGCACCGTGCAGGCGGACGGCACCGGCGCATGGAGCTTTACGCCATCAGCGCCGCTGGGCAACGGCAGCCATACCTGGACCGCCACGGTCACCGATGCAGCGGGCAACGTCAGCCCGACCTCGCCGGGCTTTACCCTGATTGTTGATACCGCGGCACCGAACGCGCCGGTTATCAGCCAGGCAATCGACGACGTGGGCAGCATCACCGGCCCGCTCACGTCCGGGCAGACAACCGACGACACCCAGCCGCAGCTTGTTGGGACCAGCGAACCGTTTGCCACCGTGAAGATCTATGAGGGCACCACCCTGGTCGGCACGGGC
>OKVJ01000985.1_pt1 | contig 10206 bp, 9 predicted proteins | sample 1606921 | NCBI WGS metagenome assembly OKVJ01 (sample SAMN03281016, study PRJEB24777) | human gut metagenome | isolation source: fecal sample PR161 from 1 month old female Malay infant, caesarean...
GTGGCACCGTGGCCCTGGCGTGTCTATCGGAAGTTTCACCATCTGTGAACATATCGCAAGTCAGGTCCTGCGCCGCCATACGTGATTCCATCTCACGTACGTCTTTGCTCGACACACCCAGCTCGCGGGCAACCATCTCTACTTCGTCCTGGTTAAACCAGCCCAGACGCTGCTTGGTTTTACGCAGGTTAAAGAACAACTTACGCTGTGCTTTCGTGGTCGCGACTTTCACAATACGCCAGTTACGCAGCACGTATTCGTGAATCTCAGCTTTAATCCAGTGCACGGCGAAAGAGACGAGGCGCACACCCACTTCGGGATTGAAGCGACGTACGGCTTTCATCAGGCCGATATTGCCTTCCTGGATCAGATCCGCCTGCGGCAGACCATAGCCCGAATAGTTACGAGCAATATGAACAACAAAGCGCAGGTGTGACAGGATCAGCTTCTTAGCTGCTTCCAGATCGCCCTGGTAATGCAGCTTTTCAGCCAGTGCCCTTTCTTCATCAGCCGTCAACATCGGCCATGCGTTAGCGGCCCGGATATAAGATTCCAGGTTACCAACAGGGGCTAAAGCTAAAGTTTGCATTTCTTTGGTCATTCAAATCCTCTCAAATTACATTCGACTGGCGGCGGTCTGTCCCCATCAGGCAACACACATGCCAGCGTTAATGAGCAACGAGAATATCATCCACTCTTGTATCAGACAGTGATTTTATCCACAAGTTCCAGGCTGGATTGTGAATAAATTAGGCACAAAATGTGACATAAGAATGAAAAACCGCGGCAAAGGAAAGGAGATATACGCTATACGCTTTCCCTGCGACGGGAATACTGCATTGCAGGGAAAGAGTATATCAGACTTTTTTTACTGCGGAGTAAAGTGACGTAAATGTTGCACAGTTGCAAGCCAGGCAGCGACCCAGCCAATCATTGAGCACACCAGCAGCAACAGCAGACATTCATCAAACGACAGGCCGTCCAGATCGAACTTCGTTCCGAATACCTGCGCCACTTCGCTCACCGCAGAGGAGAGTCGCAGCACCAGAATCTCAGAAAGAATCAGAGATAAAAACGCGCCACTAAACCCCAACAGCGCCCCGCCATACAGGAAAGGACGGAGAATAAAACCGTCCGTTGCGCCAATCAATTTTTGTACGTTAATCGTATCGCGGCGGGCAAAAATGCTCAGACGGACGCTGTTGCCGATAACGAGGAACACCGCTGCTACCATCAGCACGCCAATCATTGCCGATACCCGACCAACCAGCCCGGTTAGTGCTGCAAGGCGGGCAAACCAGCTGTCGTCCATCCGCACTTCATCAATACCGTGCAGTTTCGAAATACGATCGCGCAGGGTTTTCAGCGATTCCGTGCTCTGGAAATCGAGTTTAGGAATCACCACCGCCACCGCAGGCAGCGGGTTCTCTTCAAGCATATCCAGCGCACCGCCAAAACCAGACCAGTTGCGGAATTCACCGAGCGCATCCTCACGGGAAAGGTAGTTTACCTTCTCTACACCCTGCTCAGCCTGGAGCTGACCAACCACCTGTGCCGCTGCGTCGTCATCCAGCGCCTTATCGAAATAGACCGTAATTTGCGGGGATGGATAATACTGCGAAGCTGCCTGGTTAACATTTTTGTACACCATATAGCAGACACTTGGCAGCGTCAGGGAAATGGCAATCACCATTACCGTCAGGAACGTGGCAAAAGGTTTGCTTTTCAGGTCCTGTAACGCACCGTGGAAGGCATAACGCACCTGTTCGTTAAAGACGTTGGTCTTACGCGAACTGACTTTCGGCGCACCTTTACCACGTCGCGGCGCGTTACGGCCTGCATCACCGGCACCGCTTGCCGATTTACGAAAACGGTCAAGTTTGCTGCCAAATTGCCGCATTTGATTCAATGCATCACGCTTATTCACCCGCCAGGCCTCCATGCAAATGGCCATCGCTTAAAGTCAGCATGCGGTACGAACGCCGGGAAATCAGCCCCAGATCGTGCGTCGCCATCAACACAGTGACCCCAACACGATTGAACTCCTCAAACAGACGTAAAATCCCTTCTGAAAGGGCATCGTCCAGGTTACCGGTCGGTTCGTCTGCCAGCAGCACCGCTGGTTTGTTCACTACCGCACGGGCAATACCCACGCGCTGTTGTTCACCACCGGAAAGCTGAATCGGAAAACTCTTCGCTTTGTCGAGCAGACCCACCTTATCCAGCGCCGCAGAAACACGACGACGGATGTCATCACCGCTGGCCCCGGCAATGATCAACGGAATAGCCACGTTGTCATAGACCGTCCTGTCCATCAGCAAATGGTGATCCTGGAAAATCATGCCGATCTGCCGACGCAGAAACGGCACTTCACGGTTTTTCAGGCGCGTAATGTCGTGCCCGCCAAACACAATTTTCCCGGCGCTTGGCCGCTCAATGCCACAGATAAGCTTGAGCAGGGTACTTTTCCCTGCGCCGGAGTGGCCGGTCAGAAAGGCCATCTCGCCCGGTTGCAGATGGAATGTCACCCCCTGCAACGCTTGTCTCCCACCGAGATAGGCTTTGCTGACGTGTTCAAAGCGAATCATTGTTAATCCTCTCGGGCAAAAAGTGCCTCTATAAAATCGCCCGCGTTAAACGGACGTAGATCCTCAATTCGTTCGCCGACCCCAATGTAGCGGATAGGAATACCAAACTGGTCCGCTACCGAGAAAATCACACCGCCCTTCGCCGTACCGTCCAGCTTGGTGAGGGTGATACCCGTCAGGCCAACGGCTTCATGGAACAGTTTGGCCTGGCTTACCGCATTCTGCCCGGTGCTGGCATCAATGGTCAGCATCACTTCATGCGGTGCGTCTTCGTCCAGCTTTTTCATCACACGGACGATCTTTTTCAACTCTTCCATCAGGTGCGCTTTATTCTGCAAGCGCCCGGCAGTGTCGGCGATGAGCACATCCACATGACGTGCTTTCGCGGCCTGGATGGCGTCGAAAATCACCGAGGCGGAGTCGGCCCCCGTATGCTGGGCGATAACCGGAATATTGTTACGCTGCCCCCACACCTGCAACTGCTCGACAGCCGCGGCGCGGAAAGTATCCCCGGCGGCCAGCATCACCGACTTGCCCTGTTGTTCAAACTGACGCGCCAGTTTACCAATGGTGGTCGTTTTACCGACTCCGTTGACGCCAACCATCAGAATAACAAACGGTGTTTTGCCTTCAACATTCAGCGGTTCATCAACTTTGGCAAGGATGTCACCCATCTCTTCTTTGAGCAAACCATACAGTGCCTCGGCATCACGCAGTTGTTTGCGCGACGCGCCTTCCGTCAGACTCGTAATGATTTTACGCGTGGTTTCCACCCCGACGTCGGCAATCAGTAACTGCTCTTCCAGTTCTTCGAAGAGATCATCGTCGATTTTTTTACCACGGAACAGACTGATAAATCCGGAACCGAGATTCTCTTTCGTTTTCAGCAGGCTGCGTTTGAGGCGTGCAAAGAAACCCTCTTTAGTCGGTTTCTCCTGTTCAATAACGGCCTCATCAGCAATCTCCTGGGCTGGCTCTTCGGCTTCGTCAAGCGGCACCACCACCAGCGCTTCCTCGGCGGCCTCGGCAGCCAGCGCCTGAGCTTCCAGCTCTTCATCGCTGATCGCTGCGTCTTCGTCAACCGGCTCTTGCTCCGGTTGCCACTCTTGCGCGGCACTTTCCGGTTCGCTCACCTCTTCGGGAAGCGGCAGTTCTTCGCGCGCAACGATCTCAGGCTGTGTAACCTCTTCTACTGGCTGCGGCTTTTCGCTTTCAACCAGCTTTTCAGTAACCTCAACGACCTCTTCTGCAAAGGTTTCGCTCTCTTCCTGGGTATGCGGCGGCTGCGTTTCGGCTGCCTGCTCCGCTTCTTTTTCTTTTACCTGATCTTTTTGCCCAAAGCCCAGCCAGGAAAAAAAGCCACGTTTCTTCTCATCTGCCATTTGCGACTACACTCCTCGCGGTTTATTCATGGCGCAGCCCGTACTGGCGCAACAGGGCTGAAAATTAGGGTTAATTAGAGAGATAGTCTATCACTTTCCTTAACTCGCATCACCGCCTGCGGATTAAGGTTTCGCGCCGCGCCGGGCATCGCTAGAATAGCAGGCCGAAATGATGAGCTAAGCGATAACCATGAAGAAACCCAATCGGGCCGCCACCGGCCAGATACGTATTATTGGTGGGCAATGGCGGGGACGCAAACTCCCGGTGCCGGATAGCCCTGGCCTGCGCCCGACAACTGACCGCGTGCGCGAAACCCTGTTTAACTGGCTGGCGCCGTCCATGGTCGACGCGCGTTGTCTCGACTGCTTCGCCGGAAGCGGCGCGCTGGGCTTAGAGGCCTTGTCGCGCTACGCCGCCAGGGCCACGCTACTCGAAATGGAACGCGGCGTCGCACATCAGTTGCAGCAAAACCTGGCAACATTAAAAGCCGCCAACGGCAAAGTGGTCACCGGGAACACACTGGCGTATCTCGCCCAAACCGGTACCCCGCACAATATAGTGTTTGTCGACCCGCCGTTTCGCAAAGGGATGCTCGAAGAGACATTAACCCTGCTGGAAAACAACGGTTGGCTGGCAAATGGCGCACTAATCTATGTTGAAAGCGAAGTAGAAAATGGCCTGCCACCGGTCCCGGCAAGCTGGAGTTTGCACCGGGAGAAAGTCGCGGGACAGGTTGCCTATCGCTTATATCAGCGTGAATCACAAGGAGAGGAAGATGAGCATACTGATTAATCTGGGACGACTATTAATGCTCTTTATCTGGGCTTTTTTGCTGCTGAATCTGTTTTCCCCGTTTCCTAAACCGCTCAATATTTTCGTCAACGTGGCGCTGTTTTTCACCATCTTTATGCACGCCATACAGGCGACGATGATGAAAAAAACGCTGCCGAAAGATGGCCCGCAAATGACGCGGTTCGAAGAGTTTCGCATCTTTGTCTTTGGCGTTTTTGAGCTGCTTATCTGGCTGAAAAAACTGAAAGCCAAAAAATAAAAGGCACCTTTTTAAGATTCCCCTGTCTTCCGTAACATTGTCATTCACCTGCTACGACCACTAAACTCATTAGTAGAGCCGTGGGCATGGTGCTCGCGATACAATAACGGATTCAGGGACTTAATATGCTTTGGTCATTTATTGCTGTCTGTTTTTCCGCCTGGCTGTATGTGGATGCTTCCTATCGTGGGCCTGTCTGGCAGCGTTGGGTCTTCAAACCTGTCACGCTGCTGCTATTACTCTTACTGGCCTGGCAAGCCCCGATGTTTGATGCCATCAGCTACCTTGTACTCGCCGGGCTGTGCGCCTCGTTGATTGGCGATGCGCTAACCTTACTGCCGCGCCAGCAACTGCTTTACGCCATTGGCGCTTTCTTCCTTGCCCATCTGCTTTACACCATCTATTTCGCCAGCCAGATGACGCTCTCCTTCTTCTGGCCGCTGCCGGTTGTGCTACTGGTTATTGGCGCCGTACTGATTGCGGTAATTTGGTCGCGTCTGGAAGAGCTGCGTTTACCCGTTTGCACATTTATCGCCATGACACTGGTGATGGTCTGGCTGGCAGGTGAGTTGTGGTTCTTCCGTCCCACCAGTCCGGCGCTCTCTGCGTTTGTTGGCGCGGCGTTGCTGCTGATCAGCAACGTTGTCTGGCTGGGTAGCCATTACCGCCGCCGCTTCCGCGCCGATAACGCGATCTCCGCTGCCTGCTACTTTGCCGGGCACTTCCTGATCGTCCGTTCGTTGTACATTTAAAACGCTTGACTCTGGAGTCGACTCCAGAGTGTATCCTCCGGTTAATGAGAAAATTATCATTCACCGGAGGATGCGATGACACCCCTCGACAATAAAAAACCCCCGCAGTTTGCGGCCATGAAACTTCGCCCCTTACCGGAGAAAACGGCGCCCTGTACGTGCGACGCCCCCTGTGAAACCGCCTCCGCCCCCCTCGAAGATATTAATGGCGAACGTTACAGCTGGCGGGTAACGGGGATGGACTGCGCAGCCTGCGCCCGCAAAGTGGAAAATGCCGTTCGCCAGATAGCCGGGGTCAATCAGGTCCAGGTCGCCTTCGCGACCGAAAAACTCACTGTCATTGCCGATAACGATATCCGCAAACAGGTGGAAAACGCCGTTCAACAGGCCGGGTACGCCGTGCAGGATGAAAACGCGCCCAAAGCGTCTGCACCATCGCGCTGGCAGGAAAATCTGCCACTTCTGATCCTGATTGTGCTGATGGCAATCAGCTGGCTGCTGGAGCAGTTTAACCATCCGCTGGGTCAGACAGCCTTTATCGTGACCACCCTGGTGGGGCTTTATCCCATTGCGCGCCAGGCGCTGCGCCTGATGCGTAGCGGTAGCTGGTTTGCTATCGAAACGCTGATGAGCGTTGCCGCCATCGGCGCACTGTTTATCGGTGCGACGGCTGAAGCCGCCATGGTGCTACTGCTGTTCCTGGTGGGCGAGCGGCTTGAAGGCTGGGCAGCCAGCCGCGCCAGAAAAGGGGTGAGCGCGCTGATGGCGCTGAAACCGGACACCGCCACGCGCATCCGCGAAGGCGCGCGGCAGAGCGTTAGCGCACAGGACCTGCGCCCCGGCGATGTTATCGAGGTCCCGGCAGGTGGGCGCTTACCGGCGGATGGCAAGCTTTTGACGCCGTTCGCCAGCTTTGATGAGAGCGCACTGACTGGCGAATCCTTGCCCGTCGAGCACCGCAATGGCGAGAGTATTCCTGCCGGAGCGACCAGCGTTGACAGACTGGTGACGCTGGAAGTGGTTTCCCGCCCCGGCGAGAGCGCCATTGACCGTATCCTCAAACTGATAGAAGAAGCCGAGGAGCGCCGCGCGCCCATTGAACGCTTTATCGATCGCTTTAGCCGAATTTACACCCCGGTGATTATGGTCATCGCCCTGCTGGTCGCCGTGTTGCCGCCGTTGCTGTTCTCGGCAGACTGGCTGGCATGGATCTACAAGGGGCTGACATTGCTGCTGATCGGTTGCCCGTGCGCACTGGTTATCTCAACACCAGCCGCCATTACGTCAGGCCTGGCAGCGGCGGCACGTCGTGGCGCGCTGATTAAAGGCGGCGCGGCGCTGGAACAACTTGGCCGCGTTCAGCATATGGCGTTTGATAAAACCGGCACACTGACCATCGGTAAACCGCAGGTTGTCGGCGTGTATCCACTGGCCGGGAGTAACGAGGAGTCCCTACTGGCATTGAGCGCTGCCGTAGAGCAGGGTTCGACCCATCCGCTGGCGCAGGCTATTGTGCAGGAAGCCCTGACGCGCAAACTGGTACCGCCTCAGGCTACCGGGCAGCGCACGCTGACGGGGAAAGGCATTGAAGCGCGGGTTGAGGGCCAGTACATCCGCCTGAGCGCACCGGATAAGCTGCCGCCAGAGGTGCTGGATGCCGCGCTGCAAGCTGATATCAATGCCCGCGAAAGCCAGGGGGAAACGGTGATCGTCGCCCTGCGTGATGGCGTCGCCATTGGCTCTCTGTCACTGCGCGATACCCTGCGAGAGGATGCGCGGGACGCTATAACCGCACTGCGTAATTTGGGTGTGGAGGGCGTGATGTTAACGGGCGATAACCCGCGCGCCGCTGCCGCGATTGCCCGAGAGTTACAGATGGACTTCCGCGCCGGGCTATTACCCGAAGATAAAGTGAAGGCAGTCACCTTGCTGAATCAGGATGCTGCGCTGGCGATGATTGGCGATGGCATCAACGATGCCCCGGCGATGAAAGCCGCGACGATAGGCATTGCGATGGGCAGCGGGACGGACGTGGCGCTGGAAACCGCCGATGCAGCGTTAACCCATAACCGGCTGAGTGGGCTGGCGCAGATGATTCACCTTGCTCGCGCCACGCAGGCCAACATCCGGCAGAACATCGCTATCGCTCTGGGGCTGAAAGCTATTTTCCTGGTGACAACACTGCTCGGGATAACGGGCCTGTGGCTGGCGGTACTGGCAGATACCGGCGCCACGGTGCTGGTAACGGCCAACGCGCTTCGTTTATTACGCAGATAAAAAACCCGGATGTCACTTCGCCAGTCCGGGCTACATTTTTAAAAATGCACGATAGCGCTCTCCCCGGAGGGGAGAGCGCGAGGGTAAGGAGAATATGCGGCTCAGGAGGTGGCCCCCTTTCACCTTTTGTTCATGGCGAAATGGAACCTCCGAATATATGAACGGGTCAGCGTGACTAAACGTTCACCGCATCTACGGTCAAAGAGTCGCCCGGGTAAGGCCTTGCCGCACCCGGGACGTTCTCATTGCATTCCCAGCATCCCTGGCAGCCAGAGAGAAATCGCCGGAATATAGGTCACCATTCCCAGCACAACCAACAGCATCGCGTAAAACGGCAGCATCGCCTTCACCACCGTTTCAATCTTCTGCTTACTCACCGCACTGGCGACGAACAATACCGAGCCCACCGGCGGGGTAATTAAGCCGATCCCGAGATTAACCATCATGATCATGCCAAAATGAACCGGATCGATACCCAGTGCATTCGTAACCGGTAACAGCACTGGCGTCAGGATCAAGATGATCGGTGCCATATCCATCAAGGTGCCAATCAGCAGCAGCATGACATTCAGGTACATCAAAATGACGTACTTGTTATCCGACAGCGAAGTAAAGAATTCGGTGATACGCACCGGAAGCTGCATATAGGTCATCACCGCGCCGAAAGCGGCGGCAAAACCAATTAAAATCATCACAATGGTTACGGTCTTAACCGTGCGACACATTAATTTCGGCAGCTCATTCCATTTGTAATCAAGGTAAATGAACATGGTGACGAAGAAGGCCCACAGGCAGGCAACAGCGGCAGATTCAGTGGCGGTAAAAATCCCGGAGAGAATGCCGCCGAGAATAATCACTACCGTCATCAGCCCCCATAGCGCATCAACGAACATCCGGATCGCCTGCTTAAACGGAATCCGCTCCCCTTTCGGGTAACCGCGTTTGTGGGCAAAACCCAGACACAAAATCATCAGGCACAAACCCAACAGTAAGCCCGGCAGGACACCTGCGATAAACAGCGTCGCAATAGATACCGTGCCCCCTGCCGCCAGCGAGTAAATGACCGAGTTATGGCTGGGCGGGATCAAAATCGCCTGTACCGAGCCGCTGGCTGTTACCGCCGCCGCGTATTCGCGCGGATATCCTTTCTTTTCCATTTCCGGGATCATCACGCTGCCGATTGACGCCGTATCGGCGACCGACGAGCCAGAAATCGCGCCAAAAAAGGTCGATGCGACAATGTTCACCAGCGACAGCCCGCCGCGGATAAAGCCAACAAACAAGTAGGCGAAGTTGACCAGCCGCCGGGCTATCCCCCCTTCCGCCATGATCGCCCCCGCCAGAATAAAAAACGGAATTGCCAGTAGCGTGAATTTGTTCACCCCGCTGGTTATCTGGATCATCAGCGCCTCCAAAGGCAGATCAATCCACAGCGCCCCGGCCACTGCGCTCAAACCAACCGCAAAAGCGACCGGCATCCCCAGCGCCAGCAAAATGGCGAGGGTGAACAACAAGACAAATGCATCCATTTTTCACCCCTTACCCATGATTACCAATCAGCACGACCGGGCGGTTCTCCTGCGAACCGAACAACAATCGTTCAAGCACAAACAGGATCAGAATGGCCGATCCTACCGGCAACGGCAGATAACTTTCGCCTGAGGTCAGTAAAGGAAATTCCGCGACAGGTTGTTCCCACAGTTCCACGCACAGCCAGTAGCTGTACCAGCACATTATCAGAGAGATGAGCAGCATCAGCAGATCGACAAGCCGCGCACATACGGTCTTTAGCATGTCAGGCAGACGATCCGTGAGCATATTGACCGCAATGTGGGAACCGGCGCGGTAACCCACCGCCGCGCCAATGAAGGTAAAAGTGACCATGCAGATGATGGCAATGGGCTCCGGCCATGACTCTCCGCGATTCAATACGTAACGCGAGAAAATGCCAATCGGAATGACGATCGTCATCACCAGTAATGATATTCCGGCTATCGTCATGGCAAGCAGGTACAGACGATCCATCCACTTTAAGTAGAGTTCTGACATAGGTTCTCCGCAGAAAGTGGGGGTTATTTGACGTCAGCGATAGCTTTCATCAGATCCTGGTGCTTGTCGCCATACTGGGCTCGCACCGGCTCTGTCGCTTTAATAA
>OKVJ01000997.1_pt1 | contig 10118 bp, 17 predicted proteins | sample 1606921 | NCBI WGS metagenome assembly OKVJ01 (sample SAMN03281016, study PRJEB24777) | human gut metagenome | isolation source: fecal sample PR161 from 1 month old female Malay infant, caesarean...
ACACAGTGCAGCTATGGGAATCTTACAGAGTGTCTGGGAAGACGATAGTTGGTTGCCAGAGTAGGCAACCCGGTTGCAGGAGGTTGAATTGATGAAAGATGACACATGCAGTTCTGATTTACTCGCGCTAAAGCTACAGCAACTTAACTCGCTGATTCAGATTGTTCTTCGGACGCTGGACAGTAATGAAGGCAGCATTTATTTGAATGAGGCCATCAACTTGATGGGTGCCGCTGGAGAGATGACGCAAGATTGCGAGGACATCCGAAAGCGGATCGACGTTGAGCTATATCAGCAGAGCAGCAAGTACTACAGCCTGTACGGGAATGGATCAGAGCGCCCATCAGCGGGGTAATACAGATATCTTTATGGATCGTTTTCCCGGTATATCAATGGCGGATAGGCTGGGTTTTCCAGACGTGTTGTGGCGACGCGGATAATTTGGGACCACGGTCCCAATCTGGAGCTTGCAAAAACTTCACAAAAAAATTAAACTTTTTCTAAGTTGGGTTTTTTGTAACCAGCTTATTCTAACCGCCTCCATGGCGGTTTTTTTTGTGCCTTGAAAATGGGCTATTTCTTGTTGACGCTGACTAACTCTGGGGATATCTTTATCTTGCTGCAGCAAAATCTGCAGCCAGGATTGGAACCCTGAGAAAATGAAGCGCACAACACGCGCCAGCGTGTTTTTTTGTGTGTAACGCCTGCGCATATCCGAATCATGGTGGCTCAGGTGGGGCAGCTGAAAAGCTGGCCGGTTCTTCGTTTCCGGTAGTTCCAACCCCGCCTGGGCCATCACCATATAGAGATTGGAACCTCTGGTGATGGCTTCGTAAAATAAACGAGGATCACGCCATGTTTCGATTCAAATTCGCGGCTATCTGCCGTACCGACCGCAAAAACCACATTCATCATCTGTCGACCATTGCAGACAGCGAGATTGCTGCACGCCGCCAGTTGTCCGGAAAATTTGTGCTGTTCTTTCAGGCCCGTCTGCCAGCTGCAGGGGGTATCGCATGAACCAGTTGCAGATGAACGAGTTTGGGCTGGCGGAGTCGCTGGAATCAGCACTGGCACAAATCAACGCGCTGGCTAGTGTGGCTCACCACACGATCAGCAGCACTGGCGGTTCGGTATATCTCGATGAAGCGGCACAACTGCTTATCACCATCAAAAACCTGTCTGCAGACGCAGAGCGATACCGTAACGAGTGGGAGAACCTGATCCCTCGGGCGCGCCGCTGATGCTTTACGCTATCCGTGTCCGCCTGTATCCGAACGCCGCGCAGCGTGAGTTCTTTGCGCGGACGTTCGGTTGCTGCCGATGGGTTTACAACGAGGCGCTGGCGCACTGTCAGGCACTGCACGAGACGGGTGCACCACGTCCGTCTGGTTATGACCTGCAAAAACGTTTGCCAGCGCTGAAAATTGAACACTCATGGCTCGCAGAGGCAGATAGCCAGGCATTGAAACAAGCCTGCCAAGACCTGGATGGTGCGTATAAAAATTTCTTCCGACGGGTAAAGAACGGAGAAGCGTCTGGTTTTCCCCGCTTTAAATCGAAGCATCGTGGCGACGCCACCTATACTGCCACGGCTGCGGCCAGTATCGCGCTGCAGCCTCGCCAACTGAAGCTGCCTAAAGCGGGGTGGGTGAACTGCCGCGGCGTTAGGGAGTGGGAGGGGCGCATCAAACGCGCCACTGTCAGACAGACTCCTACCGGAAAATATTACGCCACCGTGCTGATTGATGACGGCCACGATTTGCCGGTGCAGCCGGAAGCCGGCCTGACTCCTCTGGGTATTGACGTCGGTTGTAAAACAGAAGGATTCACACACCAGTTCGCCGCCCTGTCGACTGGCGATATTATCTACGCGCCAGCGGAATACAAACGGCAGATGAAACGACTGCGTCGAGCGCAGCGTAAGCTGGCCCGTAAACAGAAGGGTAGCGCAAATCGGATTAAGCAGAAGCGCCGTGTGGCGCAGTTGCACGAGCGTATCAGCGCTGTTCGTCGTGATTTTCTGCACAAACTTACTCATCGCCTGACCTGCGAAAACCAAGCGCTGGCGGTTGAGGATCTGAATGTGAAAGGGATGATAGCGAAACCAGCGCCCAAACCCGACCCGGAAAAACCCGGGGCATATCTGCATAACGGCGCCAGCCGAAAACGCGGCTTGTCACGTTCGCTGGCCAGCGCCAGCCTGGGAGAGTTTTTCCGGCAGCTGGAGTACAAATGTGCATGGCGCGGCGTTGCGTTGCTGAAAGTTGACCGATGGGAGCCTTCCAGCAAACGTTGTAGCAGCTGTGGCGAGGTCAATACAGAACTGACGCTGGCAGATCGCCGGTGGCAGTGCCAGGCATGCGGCACAGAACACCACCGTGATATTAACGCAGCCTTAAATATCGCTGCACGGGCAGCATAATAAAGAACAAATAGGGCGTGCCCCGCCCGAATTTACGCCCCTGGATACGGCCTAAGTGCTGTGGTTGAACGGGGAAACCCCTATTGGCTTTAGTTAAATCAACTTAACCATTTAGGGGGTAGGCCATATGAGCAAAACCAGTCAAATAAGGATAGCTTTGACAAGCAGAGCCGTAACCTTACAGATTGATATAAAAATACAACCCGAAAAATAACCCCGCTATGCGGGGTTTTTTATTACCCGCCGCGCGGGATGGCGGAGCTATGACAACAGCGATTGAATACGGAAATCCCGACCTTTGGCTGGTGCTACTCATGCTCGCAGCAGGAGCAATATCCAGCGCCCTGCTCTCTGCCGACCCCATCAATTTAAAGCGCCTTGTAGGTGATGTCCTTCGTGGCGTTCTGGTAGCCATCATCCTCTGGTCTTACGGCGTGATCGGCGAAATCTCAATTCTAAAAATTATCACTTTGGCCGGACTCGCGTCGGTGGCCTGGCCGCATACGGTCAACGAGGTCACGCGGTTTGCGGCGCGGACTATCAGCCGTTTATTCGGCGGGAGAAAACAACGATGAATTACGGACTGATTAGCAAACAGGACGCGGTTCGTTACGCCACGGTTATCTGTGACGTGATAGGACACGGTAAAAATAACGCCGCAGTTTCGCTGTGTGTCGAAACGGCAGCAGCAGAAACGCTGCTCGGTGACTTTAAAGATCCGACACCAACAAGCGCCGGTACCGGATTGACCCAGGTCGATATCGGTACGTTTGAATGGTTGCGCGATAAGTACCGGAACAGCCGCTATGCGGCCCCTCTTCTTTCCACGTTTGGCATCGACCTGAGCCGAACGGTTTACCAGGAGCTTCGCACATCACCACTGATGGCGATGCTGTTTTGTCGTTTGCGCTACCTGGCGGTACCGGAATCCATTCCCGGCACGCGTGAGGCCCGCGCTGATTACTGGAAAAAATACTACAACACCGTCGCCGGCAAAGGTACGCCAGCTGACTATCTCGATAAATGTCGCCGCGCTGATGTTGATGCGTTGCTTGGCCAGTGAATGTGAGGTTCCCATGAACAAATTAAAAAGCATTACCCGCGCCTGGGCACTCATGAACGGCGTGTTCTTCCTGCTGCTGATGGTCACTCGCCCGGTGTTTGCAGCAGATAGCATTGATATTGACTCGCTGATCTCCAGCCTTCCCGCTGGCTGGGCCGGTGGAGTAACGGCGGTCTTTATTGTGCTCTATGCCATCGCGCAGCTGCGTGCCGTTCTGCCGCCATCGGTAACGGACAAGATCCCCAGCGTCGTGATGATGGTCCTGGATTTTGTAGCGGCGAATTACAAGCATGCGCGTAATGCCTCAGTCGCTAAGCAGGTTACGGATACGGAAAAAGCCGCTGGCGCCACGGATGATGAATACCGCGTTGCAGTTGAAACAGCCAAGAACCGGGGAGAGCTTCGTGGAAATAGGATTGAGAGTGCTGGCGATTATCCTGGAAATGATCATCCAGGCAGTAAAGACGCACAGTGAAGATGAACGGCAAAAGCGCATTGATTATGCGCGCGACAACCCTGCTGATTATCTGCGTAGGTTTGGGCGCGTGCGAGAACTCGGCTCAGCTGGTACCGACAATGAAAGCGGCGCCATGCGCGGCGGAAAAGCCGACGATTGATATTGCTCATGTGGATGGCTATTTCGTCATCCCGGAGAGTGATATGGGGAAGCTAACCGGATATATGGCCGCGCTGGAAGCGGGCTGTATCCCACCGAAGTAGAGGGAATATGGCGTTCTTTAAAAGAATGACGAAGGCCGAGATATGCCGCCAGTTCACGCATTATGGTTTGTTCTGGGGGTGTGTCCCGGTCTACGTCAATATGCAGAACAATGAATGCCCGGATGTGGCCACGCGAAATTGGGTACCGGAATGGACACTGGATGCTGCCGATTGGCTATCGGGGATTCCGATCTGGTTCATGACAATGATTGACCCGTATTACGAACCGATGTTTGCCATCAAATTAACGGCACTGATTGAGGATGACGAATGAAAGTTTATATCGCTGGCCCCATGACAGGCCGTGAGAATTTCAACCGTGAGGCGTTCAACAAAGAAGCTGAACGACTGGCTAAGCATGGCCATATCGTACTGAACCCCGCCACGTTGCCGGCAGGCATGGAGCAACGCGAGTACATGGACATCTGTTTTGCGATGCTGCGCTGTGCGGATGCCATTCTGATGCTGCCGGGCTGGCAAGCGTCATCCGGCGCGACAGCTGAGTACCACTATGCGTACAAAATGGAGCTTCCGGTCTACAGCACTTTGCATTACCCACCGGTGGCCAGCGAGCAGGCCGCCTGATTGGGACCATGGTCCCAACGAAATGAGCCACCTTCGGGTGGTTTTTTTATGCGCTTCGCACGCGCACATCTAAGAGAGTCTTTCAGTAGTGAGCTTGGGCAATCCGCTTGCTCTCGGGCGGTTTTGCTGTGCGACAGGCTCACACCTAAAAGGATAATCCAATGCAATTTCCGACAGTATTAACGACACCCAAACCTTATGGCATTCAGGTCAAATGGCAATGGCCAGAGGGTAGTGGTCAGCATTCCTATCTTGAAATTCAGTGCCTTTATTCAGATGGTGATCTCAAGAAACGAATTCTCGGATGGCCTTGCGAAAGCATCACTATTGGTGGCCTAAAGGCAGGAGAACGCCTGCAAATTCGTCTGCGCCCCATCGATAAAAATGGTGCAGGTCGTGACTGGACCAATAGCGACTGGATTGAAGGTGTGTCGTCCAGTAATGCAGATGAGTACCTCGCGACATTATCTATAACCGCTGGCAGCGACATGCGTTTAATGAAAACTTTAAGCGCACCGCAATTCAAAATCGTAAATGGCGAAGTGTTCATCCGTGATGCATTTATTTCTGGAACTATCCACGCGGCAGAAACGCCGAAGCCGAAGACCAGTAATAGCAACATCGATGTAGGTAAGATTCTTGACGATGTATGGAAAAGTGGCCGTCTATGTATGGGGGATGCTGTGAATGCTCTGGCTCGGGCTGTAGCAAATGCTCGGGCACCCTCACAAACTGTTAAGCAATATGCGAGCGGCGGAGAGACAACGGCATCAACCTATACAGTATCTATGGGCATTGCTGTGAACGATGCCTCGTCCGTATCTGGTATCGCTAGAAATATCGATAACCTCTCAGTCGAGATGAGCGATAAGGGCGTAGTTGTCAATATGGCTAGCGGTGGGCGAATCGTCCTAGGTAATTGGGGTGATAGCAGCATCACGGTATCGAAACCATTGCCACCACTTACACCTGATGAAGAAAAGTATGGGCGTGGACTCTGCCAGCTACCTACCGGTTGGGAAGACTTAAACGGTAGTGAGTCATGGTTGGCGCATCTAAGTAAAGATTTACGAGCGCAATGGCCTGCGCTAAGCCGTGAACAGAAAATGGCTATCGCTCATACCATCGGAGAACTGACCGAAGAGTTGATCAACACAGCCTACGAACGCGCATGGTAACGCCTATCAACGTAGCCCAGGTGATACACACCGCATTCGCCTCACAGGAAAAAGAAAATGCCCGCCCGCGCTAAACGCCCTTGTAAACACAAAGGATGCTCCACGGCTACCAATGACCCATCAGGATATTGCGATAACCACCGGCAGCAGCACGCCGGTGATGGTTGGCGTAACTACCAGCCTGGGAAGAGCCGCCAGGAACGCGGGTATGGTAGGCCATGGGAGATACGCCGCGATCGTATTCTGATGCGGGATAAATATCTCTGCCAGGACTGCCGGCGCCGGGGTATAGGCATGAAAGCCGAAAGTGTGGATCACATCATCCCGAAAGCCCATGGTGGCACCGATGACGATAGCAACCTCGAATCATTGTGCTGGCCATGCCACCGCCGGAAGACAGCAAGGGAGCGACTGGGATGATATACGGTTCTGTTTGTAGTGGCATTGAGGCCGCAAGCGTGGCGTGGGAATTTCTGGGCTGGCAGCCTGAATGGTTTGCTCAGTTCGATCCGGAGCATGACTACAGCCGCGGGCCCGATTTCCCGTCCGCCGTTCTGGCCCACCATTGGCCAGAAGTGCCTAACCTGGGTGACATGACAAAAATCGCAGCTTCCGTGCGCGCTGGTATAACTCCCGCACCAGACATCATTGTGGGTGGTACGCCGTGTCAGGATTTTTCTGTTGCTGGCGCCCGCGCCGGCCTTTCTGGAACGCGTGGCCAGCTTACGATTTCGTATGGAGAATTAGCAGATGCAGTCGATGACCGCCGCACCACTGAAGGAAAATCGCCAGCCATCTTTGTCTGGGAAAACGTCCCCGGAGTCCTCAGCAGCAAAGATAACGCTTTCGGAGCCTTCCTTGGATTGCTGGCCGGCGAAGACTGTCGCTTACAACCACCAGGGAAGCGGTGGGCGAACGCTGGTTATGTGCGCGGACCCAAAAGAACAATCGCGTGGCGGATCCTTGATGCCCAATATTTCGGAGTGGCCCAACGACGCCGCCGTGTGTTTGTTGTCGCAAGCGCTCGAGGGGATATCGATCCCGCCCAAATACTTTTTGAGTCCGAAGGCGTGCGCCGGGATATTGCGCCGAGCCGCCGCGCGGGGCAGGTCGTTGCCGCCCTTACTGCAAACGGCGTTGGAACATGTGGCGCAGACGACAACCAAGGGCAAGCAGGACACCTGCAGCCGGTAGTCGGTACGCTCGCTGCGCATTCATTCACTGGCGGCGCAGGTGGTCGGCCTGAAGGTGCTGCAGCAGGGCATTTCATTCCCGTGAGTGTCGCTGGAGATATTACACATACTCTGAAAGCAAGGGGCTTTGACGGCAGCGAAGATGGTACCGGTCGAGGGACACCGATTATCGCTATGGCGCATGGTCAGGCCGGTGCAGAGATAAAGACCGATGGGACTGCACCGACGCTCACGTGCAACCATGAAGCGCCGATAGCTGCTTATGGTTTCCAGCAGCGGATAGCCCGGAACGGTCGCGGAGATATGGGAGATATTTGCCACACATTAAGCGCTCAATCAGGCGGAACGGGTAAGGGCGATGCAGCGCCTTGCGTAGCGACTCCGCTTTCTGTTCGGAGATTGACCCCCATCGAGTGTGAGCGGCTACAGGGTTTTCCGGATAATTTCACACTGATTCCGGTCAGCAAGCGTAAGCAGATTACTGCAGAGGAATATGCTTACCTTCGCCACCACAATCCGACACTGACGGCTGAGACCGCTTATCGTCTGGCGAAAGATGGTCCACGCTATAAAGCCCTTGGCAATAGCATGGCGGTACCCGTTATGAGCTGGATTGGCCAGCGAATCGCTCTCGCGATAAATGGAGGTTATTGATGGCATATGTCCGTTGTACCTACTGCGGCTCACAACTGCATACCGTAGCGAACTGCCCTAAAACGTGGGGCGGTTCTTCCCGCCGCGCTAACCTACGCTGCTCATATTGCGGTGGCGCTGGGCATTCATCGGATGCCTGCCCCCATAACGCCAGCAGCGGAAATCGTCGCCAGCTGAATGACAATTTCTATCTGGACTGACGGAGGGAAAGAAGATGAAGCATTAAAGTGGGTAGACCGCAGCAGCCGAATGGCGGCGATGGCTGGGTAGTAACCAGCCCCCGAGTCTCCGAGTAGAGAGCCAGCTTTGCATCTGGTGAGGGTTAATAAGAAAAGAAGCACCGGTGTGGCCGGGTGACCGCCAATCACGCACTGGTAAGAGCTAACGGGGAGCAGAGACGAACCGGGGTAAGCAACTCAAGGGCATGAGCGTGGCCACTACGATTAGTGGCAGAAATCCCTGACTTCATCTGCGGATAGGCTTGATAATGAAAGGGAGTTGCTGATGGTCCGTGGCGAACCATCATTAATGTACTGCCATGCTCAGCCTTTCATGAAGCCGGTGATAGCCCATGCCAGGCTTTTAAACAGGAGGTAAGCGCCGGCGCCCATAAATACCGGAAGCATGTAATCTGTAATCGATGGCTGAAATCTGTTCGCTACTTGAACAACACCTGATATGAAAAAAACCACACCTAACACCAATCCAATTCGGTGAAATCCTTGGTTAATACGCTCTTTCATTGCTTCCTCAATAGTGTGGGGTTGGTTTTTACGCATAAAAATAGTATCTGAAAACCGAAGACCATTGTCATCACATTGTTCGAGTCTAACCTACTAACATTATCACAGGCATTCACTGAGTGCCTGAGATAATGTTTGAGCATATTAATCAGGTGCGCGAGATAGCGGATAAAACCGTTCCGGACGAAGCGTGACGCTGCTATAAGCTGGTGGGTGGTGCAGACGACCAATACCCAGTGGCTCAAGGGTTCGAATCTCTTCCTGATTACCACATCCAAGCCACTGGCATCCGCTGGTGGTTTTTTATTGCGCCTTCGAGCGGACCCTAACGAGTTAGAAATGAAAAATATCAAAGTGACCATTAACAACCTGATGGAGTTTGCCGATGGTATTGTCCAGGGTGCAAACGTAACGTTTACAGTGCTGCAGGCCGGAAAAGTATTAGTTGAAGATTCGCTGTCAGGTAAAGCTACCGGGCCATATGAAAGAAATTATGAAGTAATGGGATCAGATGTGAATGTGGTTGTAGAACACAACCGCCCTGACTTAACCCGCCTATCTATCACCGCTGCTATTGTTTATCCCCATTTAAGCAATACACGAAGTAAGCCAGCCTCGCAATCGCGGGGCTTTTTTATGCGCCTCGCACGCGCAGCCTAACGATAACTTTCAGTCGTGAGCCTGGGGCATTCCGCTTTATCGGGCGGTCTTCCTATGCGACAGGTTCACATCTAAAAGGAAATAAACATGAACAAAGAACTTTCCGGCGCTGCTGGTGATGTCCTGCATGCGCTTTTCTTCCGTGGCGCGCTGGTGGATGGTGACTTGCCATCAAAGGCTGGCGCTGCTGAACTGCGTGAACTGGGTTACATGAAGACGCAGGATACGGTAACGCCGTTCTACGGGGAAAATCATTACAACTTCCTCACTCCTGCCGGGCAAGAGTTCGCCATCAGCTATCTGGTGGACAGTAAATTTGGCAAGCGGCCACCACGTTCTGTAAGCGAGTTGGTAATCAAGACTTCACTAGATGCTTCCGAGCTACAGTCGACCATTGATGAGGTGCTGGACTCAATCCGTAAGAGTGATGTGTTTAAGATCCTCAGCGGCCAGACAATCATTAACGACACCCTGACAAAAGGTGCTGACGTCGATAGCGCCACTATTAAAGGCACTCTACACCTCACTGCCGCCAGCGACCAGTGCCTGATGGAACCACTATCAGAGGCTGCATGCGAAAGAATTAGAGCGTTGAACAACACTCATTTAGAGGGTTTCAATGTCGGTATCAATCCGTTATCAACTGCGATTAAACTTTCTGATGAGATGCGAGATGCTGTTATTGCCGCCGTTCGTGACAGCGGTCAGTTCGTTGAGAAACCAACTGGCGACGAGCAGCAGTCGGTGGAGTTCAAGGCTGACCGTTTCAAAATACAGGCGAATGTTGACGCTATTGTTGAAGCGACTAAAGCAACATACGCCAGACAAGAAGCAATGATGGCGGATCTGGCTTCTGCTCAGGCTGCTCTTACGGAACACATTAACCAGGTTGTGAAT
>OKVJ01001012.1_pt1 | contig 10031 bp, 10 predicted proteins | sample 1606921 | NCBI WGS metagenome assembly OKVJ01 (sample SAMN03281016, study PRJEB24777) | human gut metagenome | isolation source: fecal sample PR161 from 1 month old female Malay infant, caesarean...
AAATTTCACCAACAATCGTTTGTTGTGCAGCAAAGTTTTTTTGTGAAGCTTTTGCAACAAGCCAGTTTACAATAAAAATAATCGGCGTACTGATAAGAACCACTAATGTGAGCAGGGGACTTAGCCGAATCATAAAGAGCAAAGCAACAACGACGGTGGCCATGCCAGAAAATAATTGGTTGAAGACAGCCGAGCAAGCCATTGAAATATTGTCAATATCGTTGGTAAAGCGACTGACGATATTTCCGTGTGACGTTTGGTCATAATAACTTAACGGTAATTGATTTAAATGGGCAAAGGCATCTTTTCTCAGCTGTGTGGTCGATAAATAAGACACGCGATTACCGAGACGTTGAATCAGCCATTGACTTAGAACGGTTACGAGTAAAATTCCTGCTAATAAACCTAAAATTTTGATGAGTTGCGCAGCATTGACTTGTCCTTTACCAACCATTGTATCAACGGATTTACCTATATAATAAGTCATGAGGACAGTCGAAAAACCACTGAGAATTCCTAGGATTAAGGCGCCAATAATTTCTTTTGGATAGCGTAGTAAATACGGCTTAAAACGTGAGAAGGCACCAAAATGAATTTTTTTAGTTTGCATGGGTATCCTCCTCCTGTGACGCAACGATTTCTTGATACTCTTTAGAAGAAGTAAGTAATTCTTCGTGGGTGCCAAGGCCAGCGACTTTTCCACTATCTAGGACTAAAATTTGATTCGCCGTTGCAATCGAACTCACGCGTTGTGAAATTAAAATAACGGTTGTCTCTGCTCGTTCTTTTTGTAAAGCACGACGCAGATTCAAATCTGTTTGATAGTCGAGGGCACTCAAGGAATCATCTAAAATAAGTAAATGCGGTTTCCTAATCAAGGCACGGGCAATGGTCAACCGTTGTCTTTGTCCACCAGAAAAGTTTTTTCCGCCTTCGTTAACAGGCGTGTCTAACCCTTGGTCTAATTGTTCAACAAATTCTTTACATTGGGCGATAGCTAATGCTTCCCAACAGTCTTCATCAGTTGCATTTGGTTTGCCCCATTGTAAGTTTTCTCGAATAGTCCCTGTAAATAAGACGGCAGTTTGTGGGACACTTGCAACTTGTTGGCGTAAAGTAAAGAGCGGCCAATCGCGCACATTTACACCATTAATAAAAAGGTTTCCTGCACTCACATCATAAAATCTGGGAATGAGTTGGGTTAAGGTACTTTTCCCGCTGCCGGTAGGTCCTGTGATGCCGAGAATTGAGCCTTTAGGAATCGTAAAATTGATATTTTCCAAAGCCAAACCGGCCTCTGGTTCATAGCGAAAATCTACATGGTCAAAGGTAATATCACCAAATTGTGGAGATGTTTTTGCTGATTCTGGTGTATCTGTTAACTGGCTTTCTACAGTTAAAACCTCATTGACACGGTTTGCGGAAGCGGCGGCTCGCGTAAAAATTACCACGAGATTAGAAGCAACAATTAAAGCGAGCATCATTTGATTCATATAATTGATCAATGCTAAAACTTCCCCTTGTTGCAAGGAACCAAAAGAAACTTTTAAGCCACTAAAATAAAGTAAAAATAAAATTCCAACATTCATAATCAAAGTGGTTAAAGGCGTTAATAAAGCAGAGACATTCGATACACGAATGTAAATATCGCCTAAATCATCTGAAGCTTTATCAACATGTCGTTGCTCTGTTTCCTTTCTAGCAAACGCACGGATCACACGGACACCGCTTAAGTTTTGACTAATTTGACGGTTTAACCGATCCAAATATTCTTGGACTTTTTGATATAAAGGCACAGTCACTTTAATGATAATAAAGAGAATAAGGCTAAAAATTGGTAAAAGTAATAGGAAAAGAAAGCCCATCTGCACGTCAATGTAAAAAGCCATGACCACAGAACCGATACTTAAAAAAGGTGTCCGAATGACCAACCGAATAAACATCGCTAAAGCCAATTGAAGCTGATTGATATCGTTTGTGATCCGGGTGATGAGGGTATCTGTACCAAAACTATTCAATTCTTTGTGTGAAAGCTGATTAATTTTCTTCATTAATTGATTTCTTAGCTCCGTCCCAAAACCTTGCGAAGCGACTGAAGCATAATATTGACAAATCATGACAAAAAATAAACCAACTAACGACATAACAAGCATCCAGAGGGCCATTTCTATGACAGTCTGTCGGTCGTTTTGACGAATACCGACATCGACTAAGTGAGCCATGAATAAGGGCAAGACTAACTCGAAACAAGCTTCTAAAAATTTGAAGACTGGACCGAGGATAATTTGTTTTCGATAATTTTTTGCGTATTTCAATAAACCAAACATAAGATTCCTCCCTTTGCTGCTCTCATTGTAGCCTAATCTTTCAATGAAAGAAAGTTGTTCGCTACATTTTCTCAACTTCTGTTAAAATAGAAGAAAAGAGCAAAGAAGTGGAGTGTGACAGAAACGTGGAAAAAATGAGTCAGATTATTTTGTTATTTTTTATTTATTCCTTTATCGGCTGGTTATGGGAAACGGTGTATTGTTCATTAAAAGCCAAAAAATTTGTTTATCGAGGATTTTTGGTAGGGCCTTATTGTCCTATTTATGGATTTGGGGTCTTAAGCGTTCTTTATTTTGTGGAACCCTTTGAGAACAATCTCTTGGTATTGTATGTCGGATCTGCTGTTTTAGTGACGATTTTAGAATATGTCACTAGTTATGGCTTGGAAAAATTGTTCCATGCCTCTTGGTGGGATTATCATGATGTACCTTTTAATTTAAACGGTCGCGTGGCTTTACCGGTTTCTCTTTTTTGGGGATTGGGGTGTGTCTTGATTGTCAAAGTTATTCAACCAGAAATCGCCAAAGTTGTCAGCTTTTTACAAGCAACCTTTGGCAACTACTTAGCACTTTGCATAGTGATTGTAATGGGGCTTGACTTAATTTATACGTTGCTGAACATGCAAGGTTTCAAAAAACTTATTACCGAGATGGGCCAAACGTTGGAAACGAACCAACAAGAATTTAAGCAACGGTTGAACACAAAAATGGAAATCGCTACAGCTGATTGGCAGAAGTTAAAAGAACGAACCAAAAAAGAGCATTTCCAAAATCGGTTAAATTTCCAACAACGTCGTTTTATTAACAATTACCCAAAACTAACTTTAAAAAACATTAAAAATTCCAAAGAAGTTCGGCATCTCTTAGAAGATTTGAAGAAAAAGGGCCAATAATTAACAAAAAATATTACAAAATATTTCAATCAATGGTCTAATGGGATGAAAAAAAGAAAAATCGTCAAAAGCTAGTTTTTAAGCCGTCTTAAGAAATTCTTAAAGAATTGAGATAGAAATGGACTAATGAATAAACGCAGGATAAAAAAAAGAGTTGCATTTAAATTGTAACAAATTGTAACACGATTGAAACAAAACAAGCCCTCCTGACTAGTATAATGAGTAGGTGTTTTAGATAAGTTAGGAAAGGTGTTGGATTTAGTGAAGGTTAAAAAGTTGATACCATTTTTAACAACAATGATGCTTATCAATTTTGGACTTCCAGTCGCTGCGGCAGCAGAATCACTTGATTCGTTGCAAGAAAAAGAAGCGCAAGCGAAACAATCTGGGGAGTTAATTAGTAAAGAAATCAATTCAGCCTTAGACGATGTAAATGCTAAATATGCGGAAATCGAACGTTTAAAAACGCAAATTTCGAAAGCGGAAGATACGTTGAAAACTTCGAAAGAGGAAATAGAAAAAACAGAAAAAAATATTTCTCGTCGTAAAGAAGCTGTTGGCGATCGTATGAAGGATATTCAATTAAATGGCGACCAACGTACTTGGCAAGCCTTATTAGATGCAGAAAATTTATCAGATTTCTTTAATCGGGCCTACGCCATGACCGTTTTACAAAACTTTGAACGGGAAAAGATTGAAAGCTTAACTAGCGAAAAAGAAAAGTTAGCTGCATTACAAGAAAAAGTTGAAAATACGCAAACAACTTTAAAACAAAATGAAGAGAAATTACAAGTTGAAGCTTCTTCAATGAATAATAAAGTCTCTGAGTTAAAAGAAAAAATGGCGAATAATGAAGAATTATTGGCTCAAATTTCGACAGACAAACAGAAAGAGCAACAACGCTTAGTCAGCGAAAAAGCAGCAGCTGAGGCACAGAAAAAACGTGCGGCAGAAACTGCCAAAGCAGAAGCAGCGAAGAAACAAGCAGCTGCCGACAAACAAGCGCAAGCAGATGCGGCGGCTAAACTAGAAGCCGAAGCTGCTGAAGAGTCAAGCAGTCAAGCATCAAGCTCTTCTACAAGTACGGAAAGCAGTAGCACTGAATCTTCAAGTTCTGCTAGTTCATCCGAATCGTCATCAACGCCAGAATCATCGACAGGCGAATCATCAACACCAGGAACTGGCTCTGGTCGTGTGCTTCAGATGGAATCAACTGCTTATTCTTGGCGCGAAGCTGGTGCAAGTAATCTAAGTGCTACTGGTATTGACTTAAGTAAAGAAAGCAATGTAGTTGCAGTCGATCCAAGTGTAATTCCTCTAGGTTCATTAGTGAAAGTCTCTGGTTATGGCTTTGCTATTGCTGGAGATACAGGTGGCGCTATTCAAGGAAATATTATTGATGTTCATTTTGATTCAGTAGACCAATGCCGTCTTTGGGGACGACGTCAGGTTACAGTAGAAATTCAATAATAAATTTGTTATACTAAAGACAAGATAAAAGGAATTGGCTAAGTCAGTAATGATAGTAGCCAGTTCTTTTTTAGTTAAATGTAAAGGAGAATTACAATGATTCGCTCGGCAACAAAAGAAGACGGTCAAGCGATTGCTCGGCTGGTCTTAGTTATTTTAAAAGATATGGAGTTACCAATTTTAGAAGAAGTCTCAGAAGAACAAATGATTGACCTATTAGCAGAGGCAACGGCGTATCCAACCTATCGCTATGGCTATCAACGAATTTTAGTTTATGAACATGCAGGTGAAGTTGCAGGGATTGCTGTCGGCTATCCTGCGGAAGATGAAAAGATTATTGATGAACCTTTAAGAGAAGTCTTTAAAAAACATGGCTTAGCAGAAGATGTTCGGCTATTTATTGAAGAAGAAACCTTGCCTAATGAATGGTATTTAGACACGATTTCTGTGGATGAACGTTTCCGTGGAATGGGAATTGGTTCTAAGTTATTAGATGCTTTACCTGAAGTAGCTAAAGCTAGCGGGAAGCAAGCCTTGGGTCTAAATGTTGATTTTGACAATCCAGGGGCGAGAAAGTTATACGCAAGCAAAGGCTTTAAAGATGTCACAACAATGACTATTAGTGGTCACTTATACAATCATATGCAAAAAGAAGTGTAAAAATAACGAAGCTAAAGTCAATCACTTTAGCTTCGTTATTTTTCATTAATCCGTTAAAGGATCAAAATCTAATCCAAAATCATCGGAAGTTTTTTGTTTTTTCTTATTATATAACCAGTAGTCAAGGACAGCTGCTATACAGATGCACAACGGTGCGTCCTCATCATTGGCAACAGTTAAAACAAAATAGTCGCCTGTACAAAGCATGGTTTTATCCATTGACATGATTTTTTTATGGACTTGATAAATTGAATATTGGTGCGCTTTGATATCCCCAACAACTGCCCAGTGAAGGCCTTGAACATAATAGAAATCAGCATTCAAATTGAACAGTTTTCGTAGAGTACCCACTTTTTCAAAACGCTGATATAACTCAAATCGTGTACCAAAAGTCCAAGAAACTTGTTTAATACTGGCTAAAATTTCTCCGTTCATTGCATATAAAGAAAGCGCATCTCCTCGTGTGCCCCAGCGCCCCACCAATAGAAAAAGTGAACGGCCTGCTTGGTCTTTCACGATGGTTCGCGTAACTTTTCCTAACTGTTGTTCTTGAATAAAAAATTCAGACACGACACGATCTCCTTTCTATATATAAATGAGTGCTGTAACTGGTAGTGCTTATTACAAATCTTCTCTTATTGCACGCAGGATGGCTTCGCCAACACCATTTTCTAAATTAGTGGCTGTTTCATATTTAGCGTATTCTTTTAATTCCAGTTCGGCATTGCCCATTGCAAAACTTACCCCAGCCCATTGAATCATGCTGACGTCATTTAAATTATCACCAATAGTCATGACTTGTTCAGCGGGAATCCCACGTTCTTTAGCGACGCGCGCAACCGCAATCCCTTTTTGTGCTAGGCGGTGGTTAATTTCAATATTATTAAGCGCAGAAGAGGTAACAACCAAATCATCTAGTTCTTCTACTTCCATCCCAGCAGGACCTAATACTTTCGGCCCATCCATACTGAAGCCAATAATTTTAAGGACTTCAATCGAATCATCTTTTAAAATGTCGTCTAAACGATCAACATAGGTAATATGCAATAAAGATAGGTGTGCTGAAGCCATGGCGATCGCCACTTTATAAGTTAAATGGGGCATGGATTCTGCAATATGAGCGGCAAAGTTTTCAATTCTTTTTTCTTGATGTTCAGAAAAAATACCTTTATTTGTAGAGATTTCATAGTAAACATTGTGTTGACTCAAAATAGTTAGTACTTCAGTTACTGTTTCTTTTTCGATCCCAGCCGTGAAAAGTGAGTGTCCATCTTTGTCGAACACTTGGGCGCCGTTTAAAGTAATCATGGCACAGTCAATTCCAGCTTCTTCTAACGCGGGTTTCGCTTCGGTATATGCGCGGCCAGTAGCAACCATAAATTCGATTCCTAAACGTTCCGCTTCGCGAATTGCTGAAGCGTTATCATTTGTGATGCTCATTTTTGCATCTAAAAGTGTTCCATCCATATCTGAAGCAATTAATTTAATCATCGATTCTCTACACCTCATTATCTATTTAAAGCTTACCTATAGTTTACCACGTTTTTCCAAGAGAAAGTACCCAGAAATTTCTTGTCAGGTTTGGAGAAATTCGTTATGCTTAGAGAGCGAAGGAGTGAGCATTATGAAAGAAATTATTCACAATAGTTGGCAAACCGTTTTATCTGCTGAATTTGAAAAACCATATTATCAAGAATTGCGGGAATTTTTGAAAAAAGAATATCAGACACAAACGATTTATCCAGATATGTATCATTTATTTTCAGCGTTAGAACTAACCCCTTTTGAAGAAGTAAAAGTAGTAATTTTGGGACAAGACCCATATCATGGACCCAATCAAGCACACGGATTAAGTTTCTCTGTCCAGCCAGGTGTGAAAGTGCCGCCATCTCTTGTGAATATTTACAAAGAATTACAAGCTGATTTAGGGTACCAACCCGTCAACCATGGCTTTTTAGAAAGCTGGGCCAAACAAGGCGTGTTGTTATTAAATACTGTGTTGACCGTTCGGGCAGGTCAAGCCTATTCCCATCGAGGTAAAGGGTGGGAGCAACTGACAGATGTCATTATCGAAAAGTTGAATGAGCGTGAAAAACCCGTTGTTTTCATTTTATGGGGACGTCCAGCTCAAGAAAAAATTAAAATGATTGATACGACTCGGCATGTGATTATCAAATCGCCACATCCAAGTCCATTGTCAGCGCATCGTGGTTTTTTTGGCTCACGTCCGTTTTCTCAAGCGAATGCCGCTCTAGAACGTTTAGGGGAAACGCCGATTGATTGGCAACTTCCTGAAACAGTGTAATGTAACAGCGCAAGCTGTTATAGTGTAGAAGAGTTAGTTTGTGAAAAGTTTGTCGGATTATTGGTTTTTTTGACTAATACAGCTAGAAAAAACTGTTATTTTCTTTGAGAATAGTGTATGATGGATTTTGTAAATATAAAACTGGAGGGTTTATCGTGGAATTATTCGATAGCTTAAAATTTAAAGTCGTACGCCGTAATATCAAAATTGTTTTCCCTGAAGCAACAGATCCTAGAATCTTAGGTGCTGCTGCCCGCTTAAAATCTGATGAATTAGTAGAACCAATCTTAATTGGTGATCCAACAGATATCGCAAATGCTGCTATGGCTCGTGGAATCAACACATCAAACTTTATTATTATCAACCCAAATGATTATGAAAAATGGGATGAAATGGTCGAAGCATTTGTTGAACGCCGTAATGGAAAAGCTACTAAAGAAGATGCTGAAAAAATCTTAAAAGATGTCAACTATTTCGGTACTATGTTAACTTACATGGGTATTGCTGATGGTATGGTTAGTGGTGCTATCCACTCAACAGGTGATACAGTTCGCCCTGCGTTACAAATCATTAAAACAAAACCAGGCGTGAGCCGTACAAGTGGTGCTTTCTTAATGATTCGTGGTCGTGACCAAGAAAGATATTTATTCTCAGACTGCGCGATTAACGTGAACCCAACTGCACAAGAATTAGCTGAAATAGCTGTTGATAGTGCCAAAACAGCTGAATTATTTGACATTGAACCAAAAGTTTCATTGTTAAGTTTTTCAACAAAAGGTTCTGCAAAAGCACCAGAAGTAACAAAAGTTGCTGAAGCTACAAAAATTGCGCAAGAATTAGCACCTGAATATGCGATTGATGGTGAATTACAATTTGATGCTTCTTATGTATCTTCTGTTGCACAATTAAAAGCGCCCAACTCAAAAGTTGCTGGAGAAGCAACAGTCTTTGTATTCCCAGATTTACAATCAGGAAATATTGGCTACAAAATTGCTCAACGTTTAGGTAACTTTGAAGCAATTGGCCCAATCTTACAAGGATTGAACAAACCAGTTTCTGACTTATCACGTGGTGCAAACGAAGAAGATGTTTATAAATTATCAATCATTACAGCTGCTCAAACATTAATGAACGACTAATTAACTATGTCAAAGCATGATAAATAAGCAAAGTAGAAGTTGAGGTTCCCAGGACACTTGGGCCTCAACTTTATTTTTTTGAAGCTGCCACTAGTCAACTTATTGAATTTTCGGTATACTTTCATACATAGATTCTTGCAGATGGGAGGCAAAAAAAATGAACATTGTCCTGAACAATCCATTGGAAACAGAAGCAATTGCTCAAATCATTGGACAGAAGGCACAAGCTGGTGATGTAATTGTCCTGACTGGTGATTTAGGGGCCGGTAAGACGACAATGACGAAAGGGATTGCTTTAGGATTAGGCATTTCCCAAATGATTAAAAGTCCCACCTATACGATTATCCGCGAATATCCACAAGGACGACTTCCGTTATACCATATGGATGTTTACCGTGTTGAAGAGGGTGCGGATGAATTAGGGTTAGATGAGTATTTTGAAGGAGATGGGCTATCCGTTGTAGAATGGGGCAGCTTGATTGAAGAAGAATTGCCAGAAGATTATTTAGAAATTATTTTAAATAAAGATTCTCAAGAAGCTGACAAGAGAGTTCTTGAATTCCGCGGAACTGGTCCATTGGCAGAAGAAAGAATAGCAGAGATTCTGAAAACGTGGGAGGCTCGCGAATATGACTGAACAAACATTTTCTATTCGAGAAGCAGTGCCTACTGATGCGGATCAATTACTATCTGTGATGTCAAAAATTGGGAGTGAAACGCCCTATTTGGTAATGGATGAGCGAGGAATGGCTATGTCGACAGCAGAATTGGCTGAAAATCTAGCAACACTCTATGAATCGCCAAATAATGTTTTATTGGTGGCATTAGCGGGAGAAGCGATCATTGGGACCGCATCTGTGTCTGCTTCTTCTAAAAAGCGGATGGAGCATATTGGTGAAATTGGCATTAGTATTTTAAAACAGTACTGGGGCTATGGACTGGGCAGTATCTTGATGGAAGAACTTATTCGCTGGGCGCATGAAAGTCATGTTATTCGTCGCTTGGAATTAACGGTACAGGATCGTAATCAACGAGCGATTCATGTCTATAAAAAATTAGGGTTTGAAACAGAAGCAATTATGCCTCGGGGCGCCAAAACAGACCAAGGTGAATTTTTAGATGTTCATTTAATGCGTTTGCTGATTGATTAATTATTGGTTAATAATTTTAATTTCTTAAATAATCGAACGATAATTGCATGAAAAAACAAAATTTTCGCAATTATCGTTTGTTTCAT
>OKVJ01001015.1_pt1 | contig 10020 bp, 3 predicted proteins | sample 1606921 | NCBI WGS metagenome assembly OKVJ01 (sample SAMN03281016, study PRJEB24777) | human gut metagenome | isolation source: fecal sample PR161 from 1 month old female Malay infant, caesarean...
AGGGATGCCGTAGAGCGGCAGATGAGCCATCAGGAGCGTAGCTCTGTTAGGGCTGCCTACATCCATAAAGCGGAACATCTGGGGGAGCGCAGGTTGATGCTGCAGTGGTGGGCGGATTATCTGGATGTAAATCGTGAGAAGGGGGTGAGTCCGTTTGATTTTGGGAATAATGGTAATATGTTGAAATGATTTAATTATTTATCGATTTTATAATTTAAAAGTGCGCTCGATATGGTCAACTGACTTGCTTGAAGAGTTTGGGGTTTTTTGTGTTTAGTACAGCACTACAAAATAGACGAACCCTTAAGAATTGGTCAGTTGCTGTGACGTTGGTCATTGCCCGGGAATATGTGGAAAGCTAAGATAAAGAGTTATGAGCCTTAAATATACGGATAGGCTTGCACAGCGATGGATTAAAACTTAATGATGACTAAATCCAATTTTGAGTTCCTGAAGGGCGTCAACGATTCCACCTATGCCATCGCCTGTGCGGCGGAAAATAATTACCCGGATGATCCCAACACCACGCTGGTGAAAATGCGTATGTTTGGCGAAGCGACGGCTAAACACCTTGGCCTGCTGCTGGATATCCCCCTCTGTGAGAATCAACACGATCTTCTGCGTGAACTGGGCAAAATTTCCTTTGTTGATGACAACATCCTTTCTGTATTCCATAAATTGCGCCGAATTGGTAACCAGGCCGTCCACGAATACCATAATGATTTGGATGATGCTCAGATGTGCCTGCGCCTGGGTTTCCGTCTTGCCGTCTGGTATTACCGGTTGGTAACCAAAGATTACGACTTTCCTGTGCCGGTTTTTGTGCTGCCTGAGCACGGTGAGGATCGCTACCACGCCGAAGTTCTCACCCTCAAACAGCAACTGGAACAGCAGACACAGGAAAAAGTACAAAGCCAGGCAGAACTGGAAGCTCAGCAGCAACGATTAATTGCACTCAACGGCTACATTGCCGTTCTCGAAGGCAAACAGCAGGAAACCGAAGCACAAACCAAAGCACGCGTGGCCGCACTGGAAGCGCAACTCGCCGCCAAAAACGCCGAGTTAGCAAAACAAACCGAACAGGAACGCAAGGCATATCATAAAGAGATTACCGACCAGGCTATCAAGCGCACACTGAATCTCAGCGAGGAAGAAAGCCGCTTCCTGATTGATGCCCAACTGCGTAAAGCGGGCTGGCAGGCCGATAGTAAAACGTTACGTTTCTCCAAAGGTGAGCGTCCAGAACCGGGTGTAAATAAAGCCATTGCCGAATGGCCAACTGGCAAAGATGAAACCGGGAAGCAAGGTTTTGCGGATTATGTTCTGTTCGTGGGCCTTAAGCCTATCGCAGTGGTCGAAGCAAAACGTAAAAATATCGATGTTCCCGGCAAACTCAACGAATCGTATCGCTACAGTAAATACTTCGATAACGCGTTCTTACGCGACACGTTGTTAGAACACTACTCTCCTGATGAAGTACATGAAGCGGTACCTGCTTACGAAATTAGCTGGCAGGACACCAGCGGCACACAGCGTTTTAAAATCCCCTTTTGCTACTCCACCAACGGTCGTGAATATCGCGCGGCAATGAAGACCAAAAGCGGTATCTGGTATCGCGACGTCCGCCATACCACCAATATGTCGAAAGCGCTGCCGGAATGGCATCGCCCGGAAGAGCTGCTGGATATGCTGGGCAGCGACCCGCAAAAACAGAATCAGTGGTTTGCCGATAACCCCGGAATGAGCGAACTGGGTCTGCGTTATTACCAGGAGGATGCCGTTCGCGCGGTAGAGAAGGCCATTGTTAACGGCCAACAAGAGATCCTGCTGGCAATGGCGACCGGTACCGGTAAAACCCGTACCGCCATCGCCCTGATGTTCCGCCTGATCCAGTCGCAGCGTTTCAAACGCGTCTTGTTCCTGGTTGATCGTCGCTCGCTCGGCGAGCAGGCGCTGGGATCGTTTGAAGATACACGGATTAACGGCGACACTTTTAACAGCATTTTCGATATCAAAGGATTGACTGATAAATTCCCGGAAGACAGCACCAAAATTCACGTCGCCACGGTTCAGTCGCTGGTTAAACGCACGTTGCAATCAGATGAACCGATGCCGGTCGGCCGTTACGACTGTATTGTCGTCGATGAAGCACACCGCGGTTACATTCTCGATAAAGAGCAGACCGAAGGCGAGCTGCAGTTTCGCAGCCAGCTGGATTACGTTTCCGCCTACCGTCGCATTCTCGACCACTTCGATGCGGTAAAAATTGCCCTGACCGCCACGCCAGCCCTGCACACGGTCGATATTTTCGGCGAGCCGGTTTACCGCTACACCTACCGTACGGCGGTGATCGACGGCTACCTGATTGACCAGGATCCGCCTATTCAGATCGTCACCCGCAACGCGCAGGATGGGGTTTACCTTTCCGAAGGCGAACAGGTGGAACGCCTGAACCCGCTGGGCGAGCTGATCAACGACACGCTGGCCGACGATCAGGATTTTGAGGTCGCCGATTTTAACCGTGGCCTGGTGATCCCGGCGTTTAACCGCGCGGTATGCGGCGAGCTGACCAAATACCTGGATCCCACCGGGCAGCAAAAAACGCTGGTGTTCTGCGTCACCAACGCCCATGCCGACATGGTGGTGGACGAGCTGCGCACCGCGTTTAAGAAAAAGTATCCGCAGCTGGAGCACGACGCGATTATCAAGATCACCGGTGATGCCGATAAAGACGCGAAGAAAGTGCAAAGCATGATCGTCCGCTTCAACAAAGAGCGGCTACCCAATATTGTGGTTACCGTCGATCTGTTGACCACCGGCGTGGATATCCCGTCAATCTGTAATATTGTGTTCCTGCGCAAAGTCAAAAGCCGCATTCTCTACGAGCAGATGAAGGGCCGTGCCACGCGTCTGTGCCCGTCGGTGGGGAAAACCAGCTTTAAGATTTTCGACTGTGTTGATATCTACAGCTCGCTGGAAAGCGTCGATACCATGCGCCCGGTGGTTGTGCGTCCACAGGTGGAACTGCAAACGCTGGTCAATGAAATTACCGACTCAGAAACCTACAAAACCATTGAAGCGGATGGCCGCAGTTTTGCCGAGCACAGCCATGAACAGTTGGTCGCTAAGCTGCAGAGAATCATCGGCCTCGCCATTTATAACCGCGATCGCAGCGAAGCGGTGGATAAGCAGGTTCGCCGTCTGGACGAGCTGTGCCTGGATGCCGCGGGCGTCAACTTTGGCGGTCTGGCCTCACGCCTGCGGGAAAAAGGACCGCACTGGAGCGCCGAGATTTTCAATAAGCTTCCCGGCTTTATCGCCCGCCTCGAAAGGCTGAAAACCGATATCAACGCCCTGCGCGATGCGCCCATTTTCCTCGATATTGACGATGAGGTGGTGAGCGTCAAATCGCTGTACGGCGATTACGACACGCCGCAGGATTTCCTCGAAGCGTTCGATGCGCTGGTGCAGCATGCCCCTAACGCCCAGCCCGCGCTGCAGGCTGTGATCAATCGCCCGCGCGACCTCACCCGTAAAGGGCTGGTGGAATTGCAGGAGTGGTTTGACCGCCAGCATTTTGAAGAGTCTTCTCTGCGTAAGGCGTGGAAAGAGACGCGTAACGAAGACATCGCCGCCCGACTGATTGGCCATATCCGCCGTGCGGCGGTGGGCGATGCGCTCAAACCGTTCGACCAGCGCGTCGACCATGCGCTGGAAAAAATTAAAGGCGAGAACGACTGGAACAGCGAGCAGCTAAGCTGGCTCGACCGTTTAGCGCAGGCGCTAAAAGAGAAAGTGGTGCTCGACGACGACGTGTTCAAAACCGGCAATTTCCACCGCCGCGGCGGTAAGCCAATGTTACAGCGCACCTTTGACGACAACCTCGACAGCGTGCTGGATAAGTTCAGCGATTACATCTGGGATGAGCTCGCCTGACGCGTTATCATCCCCGGCAATTTCTTCTTCTGCGGCCCCGATAAGGGCCGCTGTTTTACATGGGATCTTCAATGAACAATAACGATCTGGTCGCCAAACTGTGGAAACTGTGCGACAACCTGCGCGACGGCGGCGTCTCCTATCAAAACTACGTCAATGAACTCGCCTCGCTGCTGTTTTTGAAAATGTGCAAAGAGACCGGCCAGGAAGCGGACTACCTGCCGGAAGGCTACCGCTGGGATGACCTGAAATCGCGCATTGGCCAGGAGCAGTTGCAGTTTTACCGCAACCTGCTGGTGCATCTGGGCGCGGACGAGAAAAAGCTGGTGCAAGCGGTGTTCCAGAACGTCAACACCACCATCACCCAACCAAAGCAACTGACCGAGCTGGTGAGCAGTATGGACTCACTGGACTGGTACAACGGCGCTCACGGTAAGTCCCGCGATGACTTCGGCGATATGTACGAAGGGCTGCTGCAGAAGAACGCCAATGAAACCAAATCCGGCGCGGGCCAGTACTTCACCCCACGTCCGCTGATCAAAACCATTATCCATCTGCTGAAGCCGCAGCCGCGTGAAGTGGTACAAGACCCGGCCGCCGGGACCGCAGGCTTTTTGATTGAAGCCGACCGCTACGTGAAGTCGCAGACTAACGATCTGGATGACCTTGATGGCGACGCTCAGGATTTCCAGATCCACCGAGCGTTTATCGGCCTCGAACTGGTGCCCGGCACCCGTCGTCTGGCGCTGATGAACTGCCTGCTGCACGATATTGAAGGCAACCTCGACCACGGCGGAGCCATCCGTCTGGGCAACACGCTTGGCAGCGACGGCGAGAATTTACCGCAGGCCGATATCGTCGCCACCAACCCACCGTTTGGCAGCGCCGCGGGCACCAACATCACCCGCACCTTCGTGCACCCGACCAGCAACAAACAGCTGTGCTTTATGCAGCATATTATTGAAACCCTGCACCCCGGCGGCCGCGCGGCGGTGGTGGTGCCGGATAACGTGCTGTTTGAAGGCGGTAAGGGCACCGATATTCGTCGCGACCTGATGGACAAATGCCATCTGCACACCATCCTGCGTCTGCCGACCGGCATCTTTTACGCCCAGGGCGTAAAAACCAACGTGCTGTTCTTTACCAAAGGCACGGTAGCCAATCCGAATCAGGATAAACACTGCACCGACGACGTGTGGGTGTACGACCTGCGTACCAATATGCCGAGCTTCGGCAAGCGCACGCCGTTTACCGAACAGCATCTGCTGCCGTTTGAAAATGTCTACGGTGATGATCCGCACGGCTTAAGCCCGCGTACCGAAGGCGAGTGGAGCTTTAACGCCGAAGAGAGCGAAGTCGCCGACAGCGAAGAGAACAAAAACACCGACCAGCATCAGGCCACCAGCCGCTGGCGCAAGTTCAGCCGCGAGTGGATCCGCACGGCCAAATCCGATTCGCTGGATATCTCCTGGCTGAAGGATAAGGACAGCATCGACGCCGACAGTCTGCCGGAGCCGGACGTGCTGGCGGCAGAAGCGATGGGCGAACTGGTACAGGCGCTGGGCGAGCTGGATACACTGATGCGCGAGCTGGGCGCGGGCGATGAAGCGGATGCGCAGCGTCAGTTGCTGGAAGAAGCGTTTGGTGAGGTGAAGGCATGAGTGGGGGGAAATTGCCGGAGGGGTGGGTTGTGACAAACCTGCAAAATATTGCAAATTGGGGTTCCGGTGGTACACCATCCCGCAGTCATGACGAGTATTATAACGGCAATATACCGTGGATCAAAACTGGTGACTTAGGACCTAAATTAATTACCGAAGCAAGTGAATACATTACCGATGCTGGCGTAAAAAACTCAAGTGCTAAATATTTTCCCAAGGGTTCAGTTGCCATTGCAATGTATGGCGCAACTATTGGTAAAACTTCTATCTTAGGTATTGACGCAACCACAAACCAAGCTTGTGCAGTTGGTACTCCAATAGAAGGTATTACCTCAAGTATTTTCTTGTATTACTTTTTGCTCAATGAAAAAAATGCATTCATAAAAAAAGGTAAAGGCGGAGCCCAACCCAATATTTCTCAAGCTGTTATAAAAGAACATCCTTTATGTCTACCACCTTACGCTGAACAAAAAATCATCACCGAAAAACTCGATACGCTATTGGCGCAGGTAGACAGCACCAAAGCACGTCTTGAGCAAATCCCACAAATCCTGAAACGTTTTCGTCAGGCGGTGCTGGCTGCGGCAGTGAATGGAAAACTTGCAGATAGGCTGGATGGAAATCGCCATTGGCAAGAACAACAATTGAGTCATGTTGCATCTCATATTGTAGACTGCCCACATTCTACTCCCAAGTGGAGTTCAGAAGGGAAATATTGTGTCCGAACAACAGCATTTAGCCCATTTTATTTAGATTTATCTTATCAAGGGTATGTTGATGAAGAAACATACCAAAATAGAATACAAAGGCTCAAACCTGAACCTGATGATATTTTATACAGTCGTGAAGGTACTATAGGTATTGCCTGTCAAATACCTAAAGGAGTAGAGCTGTGTCTTGGGCAACGAATGGTATTAATAAGAGCTAGTGATAAAATATCTAGCAAATATTTAACTATTGTCCTTAATTCTAATAACATACTTAAAATTGTCAGATCTAAAACAATGGGAAGTACCGCGCCAAGGATAAATATGTCAGATATAAAATCTTATCCAATTCCCTTACCACCTCTCCAAGAACAACACGAAATCGTCCGCCGTGTCGAACTACTCTTCGCCTACGCCGACACCATCGAAAAGCAGGTCAACAGCGCCTTAACCCGCGTCAATAGCCTCACCCAGTCGATCCTGGCGAAGGCCTTCCGCGGCGAGCTTACCGCCCAGTGGCGTGCTGAAAACCCTGATCTCATTAGCGGTGAAAACAGCGCCGCCGCGTTGCTGGAAAAAATTAAGGCTGAACGCGCTGCCAGCGGCGGTAAAAAAGCCGCGCGTAAAAAAGCGTAATAGTGGTTATTGAACGTCACTGATTCGTACATTTTTAGCGCTCCCAATTCTCTATTGGGAGCGCTAATGCGTTAGGACGCCATCACCTCTACCAGCACATCCGTTGCCCAGCTCTCCTCGCTATTGAGGACTTTGCCCTCCTGGCATGCTTGCGCCATTTTGCCGAGCTGATAAGTCACGTCATCAGCAAAGTCAAAATTACGCCATACATACGGGAAGTCGATTCGCCAGTACCCCATTCCCTGATCGAAGCGAATCTTCAACGTCTGACCATCTTCAAAGGTCACCGTCAGCTTACGATGATGTGGAATATCTCGCGGTGAATCGAACACCGTCAGTTCTACCGCTCTGCCCATGGCCGCCGCAAACCACTGGTCGGCGAAATCCTGAAAATCCGCTTCGCTCATCCAGTCATGGAACGGCCGGTTACCGGGACGATCTTTGGGCTTAAACAGCGTATCAAGCACCAGTTTGGCATCACTGGTCAGCTTTGATTTTAGCGGTTTCAGCAACGCTGCCAGCAGCGCCAGCGCAACCGGGTTTTGCAGATAGCGATCGGTGTAGTGAACCCGGACAATCCGCTTATTGTTCAACAATGACTGAACTTCTTCATGATTGTTACACAGCACATCCCAGAAGCATTGTCCGAACTGCGAAAGCGGTCCGTTCAGCTCTTTATGGACTTGAATGTCTTTTACGCGCTCAACATAGTTCTCTGTTTTTCCCGGCAGAACAAACTCGTTCAGTTCTACCCTCTTGTAACCGAGGCTGCGTACTACCAGTTCGTTATTTAAGTGCCAGCCCGGGCCTGGAATTGTTGCTTGCTGACTGCGTGAGGCCAGTGTCATCAGGCGATCGGCAAAGGTGACTTGAGCAACAATCGGTAATTGCAGTTCTTGTTCGACACGGCAAAGTCGTACACCTAGCGCCGTAAATTGCGAAAGTTCCTGTAACAGCTCTGGGTCATCTACGCCAGCAGGAATGACAAGGTCGACCGCGACATTGTCTTTTACCCGGTAGGTCTGAACCGCTGCCCGGAACTGGCGGGCATAGAGATCCCACTCATTGAGCGGTCCGTTCATCCACAGAGTAAGTTTTTCAGCCCCCTCGTTAATCGCCCTACGTAGGGTATCGCCAATAGCCCCCGGGCAGTAGCGGGCATCCGGCAGCGAGAATGTCTCAGTATCCGGCAAACCAACATAGTAGACGAAGTCATCCCCAAGCCAGGCCAGGGCCGCTTTACGATCCAGTAAATCGTGATCGTGGCGAGTCTGGGAATCGAGCAGGCATTCACTGCATGCGGTATCACAATGACGACACCCTAACTGTTTGACCATTCCCTGTAGAATAGCCTCAATATGCAATGGCGCACTGGAGGCAAAACCTGCACCACCACTGATCACATCATAAAGCTGAACGGCTAATACCGATTGTCCGTCTTCCAGCCTGACCGGACGCACAGCGTAGCCTAGTTCTGCGGCAGAAATACCCAATACACCCGCCAGCGCCTGGCGCAGTGCAACCGCCAGAGTCATCGCGACAAGCCGACCTTCCTCTGTATTATCCGGCAGGTATTCACCGTTTTGCGGCTTGCGCAGAACCATTTCAAATACATCCGTTCGCGCTAATGCCCCCAGCGTGACGTTTTTCATAAGTGCCGTCGAACCGGGACAAATCAGCCGCTGATTCTGGCTATCGCGGTCCGCTTTTCCCGGACGAGGTGGGTAGTGAGCCTCCATACTTCTCGGTGCATCATTTTCATTCAGCATCGACTCCGCACGCCCACAACTCAGGCATAATGCGTAACCATGGCCACCTTCTCCGAGACTTTGCTGGAAAACATGACCATCAGCACCAGACGTCATATACCCCATTATCGGGTTAGGCAGCGGTACGGGTTCCGCTTTAACAAATACCCATGCGGGGACAACCGGGATAAATTTCATGGTTTCAATGTTGTTTGTCACCGGCGCATGCGCATCGGTCACAAACCCGGCAGGCTGCAGTACCTGGCGGCGATTATCCATGATGATTTTTTCACCACAGGCGCTGTTGGTACAGCATAATACCCCGGAACTGCTCATTCCCTCTTCATAGCCGATGGTCCCGCATTTGTGGCAGCGCCAGGCACAATCCAGACGCTGCGCTTCATTGGTATCGGCATTAATATTGTGCCAGTGCAATGAGACACCGGCAGAACGGAAGACCCGGCCATCAAGAATGATCTCTGCGCCTGGCGCATATTCACGGATGGCAACCCCCAGGTTGCGGGAGGGTAACCCTTTATAACGTGACACGTTATCTTCACGATCTTTTTTATCCCGGCTTTTCTGTGATTTTTCACGGATATAATCTTCCATCGTGAAGTTATCAAATGTCACCACATCTGTCGGGAAGCCATAACCAGGCAGGAAGGTTCTGGCTGCCAGATCGCGCAACAAATACTCGCCACAGTGCCGTTTTTTCTCCAGTTCTATGCGCTTGCGATAAGGCGTTTGCGGCTGCGATTCGCGCTCCTGAGCCACAAGATCGCGATAGACGGAAAGCCATCGCTGTTGCAGGAAAGTAATCGCGTTAATGGTCTTATCCCGCAACAGATCGGGTCTGGCACCATGCAGCGCTGTGCCTTTCACCAGTCGTTCCAGCGCCGCGTCGAGATTAAGCACCGGACGCTCAAGCCAGACTTTAAAGCGTTCACATTTTGATTGCCCGTCGTCTTCACCGAAAAACCAGAGGCTATCGAGACTGGTTTTTTCTTTATCCGTTTCGCCAATAACATTGCATAAAAAATCAGAGAGCAATAACGCATTGACGTGGCGTTGCACCAGTCGGGCGGAATTCATCGCCACCATCGGTGCAGGGATCATGGTTTTAAACGGCCACAGCGGGTTGGCAAAAACCTGTTGATCGTGCGGGTTACCTTTACACAGTGTGTAAGAGATCGCGCGCGATTCCTTGCTACGTCCGGCTCGCCCGGCTCGCTGTAAATAGTTGGCCGGATGCGGCGGTACGTTGTTCATCACCACGGCGGTAATGCCACCGATATCAACCCCCATTTCCATGGTGGTGGAACAGTTGAG
>OKVJ01001023.1_pt1 | contig 9955 bp, 5 predicted proteins | sample 1606921 | NCBI WGS metagenome assembly OKVJ01 (sample SAMN03281016, study PRJEB24777) | human gut metagenome | isolation source: fecal sample PR161 from 1 month old female Malay infant, caesarean...
TGCCCCCGATATTCACCAGCGGATCCTTTTTCGCGGACATGGTCAGCATGTCGCCGTAGGTATACATCTCGCGGATGATCTCTTTAATCGATTTATCCGCGCAGCCCTCTTCGCGCTGTTTAATAAACCAGGCGTTTTCGCAGAAGCGCGCGGAGTCGATGACCACCGGGATCTTATGACTTTTCGCGATTTGGTACACTTCACGCATATTCGCCAGTGAAATCGGCTGACCACCGGAGCTATTGCAGGTCACGGTGGTGATGATTGCCGCCACGTTTTCAGCGCCCTGTTCGGCAATGGTTGCTTTCAGTTGAGCAATATCGAAGTTGCCTTTCCAGTCGTACCACGAGGTGGTATCAAACGCTTTTGGCGTCACCACGTTGATGGCTTTCGCGCCGTTCAGTTCCACATGTGCGGCGGTGGTGTCGAAATGGAAGTTGGAAATAAAGACCGGTTTTTTCGATTTACAGCGAGCAATCAGCGACGGGAAGAGGATCTGTTCAGCACCGCGTCCCTGGTGAGTCGGGATAGTGAAGGGATAACCGATGATCTCTTTCACTTTTGCGCATAAATTCTGATAGTTACGCGAGCCAGCATAGGCTTCGTCGCCCAGCATCAGTCCGGCCCACTGGCGGTCACTCATGGCCCCTGTGCCAGAGTCAGTCAGCAGGTCAATATACACATCCTCGCTATTAAGCAGGAAAGGGTTATATCCGGCTTCGGCCAGCGCTTTTACGCGGTCGTCGTAAGTGGTCATGCGGATATTTTCTACCATTTTAATGCGAAAAGGTTCCGGGATGCGTTTCATATTATTTCTCCAATAGCGTGCCTTGCGACGTCACGATATTTTCGGCGGTATAAAGCGCGCATAAAAATATCGCTCAACGTCGTGTTGAGTTTGATTTTTTTAATGAATAATGGGCAGCGGAGAATTAACGAGGGAAGTCGTTGGTAATGCGCGGATCGCGATTGTACCAGGCGTTCAGACCGCCCTGAGCAATGAGGCGGTAACTCAATCGGTATTTCATTACAGCGTCCTCTGACGTTACGGGAGTACTAAAAATAGATAAATATGAAAAAATATCCGCGATTAAACTCACAAATAGTTTATTGAGAGAACTATTCACTGTGAAATATGATGGCAGACACATTTTGCGTTCACTTTTTTAATCGCAATAACCCTGTGGATTTAAGGGGCTTGCTACCTTTTTCCTCATCCTTTGAGAATCGCAGCAAAGGCTGTACCCTATGTCGCGCAGAAACGGCGCACTGAACGCGCGGGCTTTTCAAAGGTAACGAATGAAATTCAAAGCAGACCAGACCAGCCAGAAACTCCGGGGTGGTTACTATACGCCGCAAAACTTAGCCGATTATGTGACCCGGTGGGTGTTGAGTACACACCCGACCAGCGTGCTGGAACCGAGCTGCGGCGATGGCGCATTTATCCAGGCTATTCATAACAACAATGGCGATAAAGCGGTCAACCTGGAATGCTTTGAGCTTTTTGATATCGAGGCGCAAAAGGCCGTGCAGCGCTGCGAGACACTGGGTTTTTCTAACGCGACGGTGACCGAAGGCGATTACCTGGTATGGGCCAATAAGCAACTGGCTGAAAACCATACGCTTTATGATGGTGTGGTGGGCAACCCGCCGTTCATCCGCTACCAGTTCCTCGAAAATGAATTTCAGGTACAGGCGGAGCTGGTGTTTAAACAGCTCAAGCAGAAATTCACCAAACATACCAATGCCTGGGTACCGTTTTTGCTCTCCTCGCTGGCGCTGCTTAAAGAGGGCGGGCGTCTTGGCATGGTGATCCCATCGGAAATCATTCATGTGATGCATGCACAGTCGCTGCGCAGTTACGCGGGGCAGGTATGTTCGAAGATCGTCATTATCGATCCGAAAGAGATTTGGTTTGAAGACACGCTACAGGGCGCGGTGATCATCCTGGCCGAGAAGAAAACCGATCCGCAACAGGAAACCGAAGGCGTGGGGATCGTCAGCGTTAACGGCTTTGATTTTCTTGCCGAAGATCCAAACGCCCTCTTTGCGCGTACGCCGGGGATCAACGGTGAAACCGTTGCCGGTAAATGGACTAAAGCGGTGCTGGAGCGCGATGAGCTGGCGTTGATTCAGTCGCTTATCAATCATGACGCGGTGCATCAGTTTAATGATATTGCTACCGTGGATGTGGGGATCGTGACCGGAGCGAATGAATTTTTTCTGGTGGATAATCAGACGGTTGAACAGTATGAACTGGCGGATTATGCCCATCCGATGTTTGGCCGCAGCCAGCACTGTCCGGGGATTTTGTACGATGCAAACCAGCATGCGGAGAACCAGCATGATGGCCTGCCGACCAACTTCCTGTATATCGCCGATGACTTCGATGACCTGCCGCTAAAAGTGAAGGAGTACATCCTGTTCGGTCAGTCGCAGGAGCTGCACACGCGCTATAAATGCCGTATCCGCAAGCCGTGGTACAAAGTCCCTTCGGTATACAGCACCAGTATCGGCATGCTGAAACGCTGCCATGAAGCGCCGCGTTTAATCCTCAATCAGGCAGAAGCCTACACCACCGATACCGCCTATCGTGTGCGTTCGACCTTTACCAGCAGTGAAAATCTGGTGTGCAGCTTTTTGAATCCGCTAACGGCCATCACCGCTGAGCTGGAAGGGCGCTATTACGGTGGCGGCGTGCTGGAACTGGTGCCGTCAGAGATTGAACAGCTGTATATCCCGGTTATTGAGGGGATGGAACACGATCTGGCAGGCATTAACCAGCAGGTGAAAGCCGGAGAGATTGCCGCTGTGATCCGCAGCCAGGGTGAGAAGATCCTGGCAGCCCTGGGCTTTAGTAAAAGCGATAACGATAAGCTGATGGCGATCTGGGAAAAGTTAAAGGATCGCCGTTTACGGAAATAACTCTTCCCCGGTGGCGCTTCGCTAACCGGGGCTACAGGGGGGTTGCCCGGATAAGGTGTTTGCGCCCTCCTCCGGGAAACCCACTCACAACCCTTTATACAACGCCTCTATCGACGGAATTTTCTCGTCCAGCTCACCCAAATCAAACAGTGCCGTAATCAACGTATCCATTCGTGCCAAAAGGGTATCGAACTGGCGCTGATAGACGATTTTTTCCCGTGTGGATGCCTGTGCAATCTGTGCGTACAGGTAGTTGAGTTGCATCTGCAGGGTAGCGATATCGTCGTGGCGTGCCGCGTCTTCGCTATCGGCGAAGCGGATAGTCGGAATCGGCATACGCGTCTGGATTTTAGTGCCCCTTGCGATAAAGCCGCCGCGAAATATCTCCCCATAAATCGACGCGAACCACTCCAGATGACGGGAAGTCAACAGCGCCTGAATATAGTAAATAGAGTAGGGGCAGTCGTCGGGAACGTTAATAATGCTGTAGCCCGCCGTGCCGCCGGAAGAGACAAACGTCCGGTGATTATCAATCGCGTATTTGTAGCCATTCGACAGCACGCCGACGATAATTTTTTGCGGGACATCGCAGTTCTCCAGGGCCTGACTACGTCCATAGCGATACCACTCATGCGGTGTTGTCGGGTCCGGTTTTATCGACCGTTTGCCATTATCAAGATACGGTTTGACCACCTGCAGGAAGGCGAATGTCTGCGGATAATGGGCGCGTAAATCGTCGTACTCAATAAACTGAATGCGGCCATCCACCTTGTGGTAGGGATAAATAACGAAGGCGTTCGGCTCCACATCTTTATAGCTATAGAAATTATCCTGACCCGCGCGCGGCGTTTCAAAATAGGGGCGGGTTAAGGCCTCCTCAATCGAATATTCCACGCTGTTGTAGACGAACCAGACATAGCCATTTTCCGTTTTCAGGCTTTTATGTACGTAATATTCATTGGCGCTGGTTTGAATACCGTTCGCAATCGCCCCTTTGCCCAGGATCTCCCCCAGTTCGGCAGATTTGCTGAACATTCGCTGCAAAATATCGTTGGTTTCCTTCTCCAGTACCCAGGTATCGGAATCCAGTTTATCGGGCGAATGCAGGCTTAACAGCGACGATTTATCTTCACGGGTCAACCACTTTTTAAAGTCTTTTACTTCATAAAAAGCGAATTCTTTCTGCGGCGATTTTTGCAGGCATAGCAGGCAGGTATAGGTGGTTTTATTGAGAAAGACCTGATGCGCGCCAAACGAAATCAGCTTGCTCAGATAGCGGTTATCCGCCAGTAGTTTACGCAGGTTTTTCCCCGCGCCGATTTTGCTGAATTTGGACGGGAGGATATAACCCAGATAGCCGCCCTCTTTTAGCAATTGCATGGATCGCTCGACAAACAGAAAGTATTTATCGAACTGTTTGTAAGCCGACTGGTATTTCTTTTTGTAGACTGGCAATTCAGCCGGGGTGAACTGCTTCATATGCTCCGTCGCCATATACGGCGGGTTGCCGACAATCACATCGAAGCTGTTTTCATCAATATGCAGCGGGTTCACGCTGTAGCTGTCCGCAGCCGCAACCCCGTCATTTGTGTCTACCAGGCTATTGCCAAAAATAATGTTGCGCTGAATTTTCGGCAGGATTGGCTTGTCATCGCCAATCGTCTCTTTCGATTCGCCTTCCAGCAGTTTAAGCAACAGGCCAAAAGCACAGGCTTTTACCGCGTTGTAATCTTTGTCGATGCCGTAAATACAGCGGTTCAGCAGTTCTTTTTTTACTGACAATTTCAGTTTGAAACTGTGCGGCGAAAGCTGCTGAAGCTTCGTGCGATCATGGCTGATGTAATAGTCGACCAGCGTGTCCTGGAGATACTGAAAGACCTCCAGAAGAAAGGCGCCTGAACCGCAGGCAATATCGGCAAATTTGGCATTGAGGATCTGCTCATCGCTTTTGCCCTGGCAAAACTCGCTTACTGTGTTGCGGATAATCTCGTTAATAATATGCACCGGCGTGGTCACGACATCGCGATCAAGGTGTTCCTCTTTAGGGCGAATTTCGGGCGTGCCGTTGGGGCCAATTTTGATTTTTTCGCTCAGGAAGATCTCGTAAATACTGCCAAGAATATCGGAAGAGAAGACCGCAAAGGAGTAAGTGCTCTGCGGGAAATAGAGCTGATTGATAATCTCCCAGATAGCCGAATTATCATTACTGATCAACTCTTCTATATGGTCGAGGGCGAACAGGCCGGAGTCATATTTCCGATCCGAGGCTTGCAGAGTCTGTACCAGCGCCCGGTAATCGTGCTTCTGCGCTAAAGACCAGAGCGTCTCGTATGCCTCTAAATCTCGATCTTCGCAGACGCGTAAAAAGACAATGCAGTTGATGTAGTTCTGCGTCAGATCGTTGATCTCTTCTTCATTCAGGTCGGGCTTGAGGGAGAGAAACTCACTGGCGAGCAATAAACGCCAGTGATTAATTTGCCTGAGGAACAAATCGTCGACGCTAAAGCGCAGGATCTTGCTTTCGATGGCGGACCATTCGTTATCAAACTGTCCGGAATAGACGCTATCGCGGCCAATCAGCGCCATTATTTCATCGAAATGTGCGACCAGTTCACTGTAGTGGTACAGCTTGATGCGCGAATGGCTGGCCTGGTCGCTCTGTTCTACCGGCATAGAGCAGTCATAAATGGCGGTATATTCGAAATTCGTCAGTACCGAAATTTTTAATTTGCCGGTAAAGCCGTAGCGCCGCACCTGCTTTGCCGGTTCCGGATCGAGGGTAATATCCACGCTCGGCTTTTTGGCTTCGACAAAGAATTTGCGCCCGGAAAACAGACGGAAGGTGTAATCCGGTTTCTTCGCATTTTCCCCCACCCGCGCTTTCAGTCCCTCTTCGACCAGCACTTCACGCTCGTTGGTCGGTTTGCCCTGGGCATTAATAATGTCCCAGCCCAGAAGGGTAAACAACGGATCGAGAAAATCAGTTCGTAGCTGCGTTTCGTTATACTTTCTGGAGTGGTAGTAGGCTAAATCGCTCTGATATTTCGCCACCAGTTGTTCAAGCTGCTCAATTTTTGTCATCTGATTTCCCGATCCTGACGTGCGGTGTTTTCCCTGTGGGCATTACGCGAGCGGATCATCATAGGCAATCCGCGCAACGATGTCTTTCCCTGGAAACCGGTGTGTGGCAGGCGTCAGGCAAAAAAAGCCCCGCAAGTGCGGGGCAACATACACTAACACTAAGCTTAAAAATCCATTTTTACCGTGAACTGAACTTCACGCGGATCGCCAGGCTGGTTACCCAGGTTATTGGTGGCAATGGATGAGGTGTAGTAAGTCTTGTCGAACAGATTTTTCACGTTCAGTTGCAGCGTGACCGGGTATTGCAGCTTCATCTTATAAGCGGCGAAGGCGTCAGCCACAAAATAGCCCGGCAGGTAGTAATCCGCGCCATTGGTGGCCGAGCGACGATTCACCCCGTGACCGCCGCCGCCGAGCGTCAGCGTATTGCCGCCTGGCATATTACGGATGTTGTACGTCAGGAACACGGAACCGGTGTGGCGCGGCACATTTGGCAGCGGTTTCCCGGCATATTCCGGATCTTCGAGTACTTTGGCGTCGGTATAGCTGTAGCTGGCGATCACGTTCATATTACTGGTTAACGCGCCGGCGATATCCATTTCAACACCCTGCGAACGCACGCGGCCTGCCGTTTTCGCCACGGTCTCGTCACCGACAAGCTCGCTGTACATCACGTTACGCTTGTGAATGTCGAACAGGGAAATATTGGCGGTGACGCCGTCAAAGAGGTCGAATTTCGCCCCCACTTCCCACGCGGTGGAGGTCTCGGGCGGCAGATCGCCGATATAGCTGGCGATGGAGTACTGCGGCATAAAAGACTGCGCCACGTTGCCGAACAGGGAGACGGAAGGCGACAGTTTGTAGACCAAACCGAATTTTGGCGTCCACTGTTCATCACTGCTGTCAGTGTTCACCTTGAACGGGCGGCCTTTGCCAGCGTACTCGGTGTAGTACTGGTAGCGCACACCGGCCACGGCGATCCATTTGTCCGTCAGATATAACGCATCCTGGACATAGGCGGAGTAGCTCTCCTGTTTAATTGTCTGATCGCTGTCTGAGGCCGACACTGACGTACATTTGCTGGCGCTGCCGTAGCCGGGGTTATAGATATTGAAATCTTTAACATTCTTACAGCGGATCATATCGGTACGCAGCAGATCGTAATTCTCATACGACACGCCGGTCAGGATCTCGTTGTAAAACCCGGCGATATTCACATCACCCTGCAGATCGGCACGAGTACTGTGCATCCGCTGGGTTGATCCCTGCGTGGCATCCACACGGCGCGTTAAGTTACCTGTTGCGGCGTCATAGGACATCACACGTGACTGGTTATCGCTGTATTTGTCCTGGCTAAAACTGTAATCCAGTTTCGCCGTCCACTCGCTGTTGAGGCGATACTCGGCGTTCAGTTGCGCCAGGTCCGATGCGCCATCGGTAATGTTGAACGGCTCATCGAAGCGGGTTTCACGGCTGACATTCACCGGCTGTTTGGTCTTGAGATCGAAAATCGTGCCGCGATCGAACGGGGTGTTGTAGTCACGGTGCGAGTACAGCACGCTGACCGTGGCGTCATCGCCAAACCAGGTCAGCGACGGGGAGATAAAGGTGCTTTTCTCTTTACCGAAGTTGCGCCAGTAATCTTCATTCTGGTATTCGCCAGTCAGGCGATACGCCAGGCGAGTGCCTTCAATCGGTCCGGTAATATCGATATCTCCGGTGCCGCCGCCAAAGCTGGAGGAGGTGGCAGAGACGGAGCCGCCAAAGGTGGTTTGCGGGCGTTTCGTTACAACATTGATAAGCCCACCGGGATCCAGAATCCCGTACAACGTGGAGGCCGGGCCTTTCAGCACTTCAACGCGCGAGGTCGCGGCATTAAAGCTGCGCGGCAGGACGGTTCTCAGACCGTTGGTCATGATTGACCCGTCGCGGTTCGCGCCAAATCCACGGCGCACGAAAGCGTCCTGCGTGCCGCCTAACGTGTTGGTTTGCACCACGTTACTGACGTTATACAGCGCTTCATCCAGGGTCGTCGCATGCTGATCTTCCAGCACTTTATCGCTGACGGTATTCACCACCTGCGGAATATCCAGCAGCGGCATCGTCGTGAGCGTTGCCGCCGAGGTGTTCAGCGGTTGATAGCCCGCCGTCGCAGCCTGATCTGCCGATGAAGCGCCTGCCAGTACGGTCAGCGTGTCGCTCTCTTTATCCTGCGCAGTATTCGTTGCCGCCTGTGCCAGAGGTGAAAAAGTTGCCCCCAGGAACAACGCAGAAAACAGTGCGCGCCCTTTTTTCCCGGAGATCGAAGAAGTTAACTCAGCCATGTTGTCCGTTTATCCAAAATGCCCCCTGCCAGTCACGCATAAGGGAAGGTTTTTATTCATTGCCCGCGACTGCAAATCTATCCTTCGGCGTGAATTATTCATGCCGGATATGTAATTGAGAATCATTCAATCATGGCGAAATGTAGTAGTAAATGGAAAATTGATAAAAAGGACTACACTGCATTTTGCTGCTGAAAATGTGGCAGAAAATAGCCTTTTTAATTATTTAATTAATTGAAAATTAATAAATTAAAATTAACGCACAGCCAGTGAAATGACTGTAGTAAGCCTGAAATGCACTGTGAAGTTATGGGCATTTGAATCTCTTGACTACTACATTGCCTGACGGCAAAATCTAAAAGAGAATGATATTTATTTTTGTTTATTGAGCGAGCGCGCGCGGAGTGTACCACGAGGTTGCGGCGCAGGAGTGAAGATGCCACAGCAGGTGGACAACGCAGCCAGTCGGCCCGCAATTGAGCTGGACAATCTCTCGGCAGGTTATCAGCAAAAGGTGATTGTTGATGGGATCAGCCTTGCCATCCCCTCCGGTAAAATGACCGTGCTGGTCGGCGCCAATGGCAGCGGCAAATCTACGCTCCTCAGTACCATTGCGCGTCTGCTCAAACCGCTGGGCGGCAGCGTCCGGCTTGACGGCAAAGCCATTCACCAACAGCCGACCAAAGCGGTCTCGCGCCAGTTGGGGATCCTGCCACAGTCACCGTTAGTCCCCGAAGGGCTCACCGTGTTTGAGCTGGTCTCCCGTGGGCGTTTTCCCTGGCAAACCTTTATGCGCCAGTGGTCTGACGACGATCAACAGGCGGTTGAAGAGGCGCTGTCGGTGACCGGAACCACCGAGTTTGCCCATCTTCCGGTCGACAGCCTCTCCGGCGGCCAGCGCCAGCGCTGCTGGATTGCGATGGCGCTGGCCCAGCAAACCCCGGTGATTCTGCTCGATGAACCCACCACCTTCCTCGACCTGCGCTATCAGGTGGAGATCCTTGAACTGTTACACTCGCTGACCCGCCATCACGGGCGCACCGTGGTGGTGGTATTACACGATCTGAACTTCGCGGTGAATTACGGCGATACGCTGGTCTTTCTGCGTCAGGGCAAAGTGGAAGGCGTGCTGCACGAGGGCGATCCCTGCCCGGCGGCGCTTATCAAATCGGTCTTTGATGTTGATGTGCATGTCTCCCTTAACCCGATGACCGGGAAACCCTTCTTTATGCCATTTCGCCGTCAGCACGAGCCGCACGCATGACCACGCAACGTCTTCTCGTACGCCGCCGCAGTGGGCGAAGCGGGCTGGCCTTCCTGCTGGTGCTGGTGTTACTGGCGCTGGCGTCGGTGGCCCATCTGGGGCTGGGGGCGCGAACGATTGGCCCGCAAACCGTCGTGCGCGCGTTTCTGGCTTTTGATCCGCGTAACTTCGACCATCAGATAGTTATCAGCCTGCGTCTGCTGCGCCTTGTGGCGGCGCTGGTGGTCGGGGCGGCGCTCAGGGTTGCCGGGGCGCTGTTACAGACGGTGATCCGCAATCCGCTCGGCGAGCCGCATATTCTTGGGCTTAATGCGGGGGCGGCGCTGGCGGTGGTCGCGACCACCGCGCTTGGATTCACTTT
>OKVJ01001027.1_pt1 | contig 9942 bp, 7 predicted proteins | sample 1606921 | NCBI WGS metagenome assembly OKVJ01 (sample SAMN03281016, study PRJEB24777) | human gut metagenome | isolation source: fecal sample PR161 from 1 month old female Malay infant, caesarean...
ATAATGGTTCATGCGCTTACTGAAGAAGCCAAAGGTTTCTATGCTCACCATGGATTTAAGGCATCACAAACTCATGAGAGGACTCTGTTTCTAAAGCTTCCATGACTGGTTGCTGGAATGGGAAAGTAGCTGGTTACCGTCTTAACATATTGATTTTTATGTTATTTATTTTAATATTTAACTATTCTGGGTTTGAGGGAAATACATAATTTAATTTATAATAAAAAACTTTGCAACCCACTGTAATTAAATAATTTTTTCTCATCGAGCAATCAAAGCATGCACTTATGAACTAAGTTTTGGTTCATAACTGTGCAAGTAGCTGAACACAAATCATACGAATTTTCTACCATTGGTTCATGAACTGGTTTTTCTGATTTTGTGATGAACATCAGGTTTTAGTATTCAGTTATTATACCTTTTAGTTGGTAACCGAATGCGTACTGAAAAATCCAATAAAATTCCTTAAATATGCGAGCGTGATAATGGCACTGACCCCGGCTCAAATACGCTACCTCAATCAATGTGAACCAGGCGAACCTGTGTCACATGCATTGTCCGAGCTACTATTCAATGATCATGATCTACTCAGTATTGATGCTAACGAACGGTCCATTACCTTTCGCTTTGCGATGTACCTCCAGCTATCTTTCCCCGGTTGGAATGTAGATTGCGAATATAACCGGGATGGTGTAGAACCTAAACGGCTCAGACATTTGGAGCTTTATCCAGACAGCGAAGACGTTGAAGCAAAGACAGTATTTCCTGATGTGATCGTGCATCGGCGAGGTACACAACAGAATCATCTGGTCTTAGAATTTAAAAAATCAACGAGTCGCGTCGATAGACGAATCGATCTACTGAAACTTCAAGGTTATAAGCAGCAGCTTGGCTACGATCACGCTTTGTTTGTGGAGGTCGGTACTGAGGGACAATCGATTATCACGGCGCTCGAGTGGGTCTGAAAGGTGATAAAAAGGTAATTTATGATACGTATTCCATTATTCAACTCTCAGCACCTTGAGGCCGCTTGTCGCGTTCTTGCTGATACCGAACGTGGCTTGAGTGGGGCGCAGATCGAGCGACTCCTACAAGAAATCAAAGTTGCCGACACATCGCCAAGCATGACAAAATGGAAACGGCTGTATAATGCGCTCGTAGGTGCGCAGAACCAATATCAGGTCGGCAACCATCTCATAATGTTCATTAACCGTGCGATGAATCCGGTAAATTACGCTCGTGATCCAGCAGTATTTACCTGGAGGCGTGATGAACTCAATGTTGTCCTAGCTTTTTCCGGCTTTTATGTCCGCGAAGATGGTAAGGTCACGAACGCTACTAAAGCAACAACACTCGATTCAGCCAGAGCCCGCGCCGGGCGACTTAAGGCTGCACTCGAAAACCGTGCTGTGCATGCAGAAGTTTTGAACTATTGTCGTGCAGAACTTCTGGACGAAAACTATTTTCATGCCGTCTTCGAGGCGACGAAAGGGGTTGCGGAACGTATTCGTCAGTTGTCTGGGTTGAGCGGCGATGGTGCTGACTTGGTGAACAAGGCATTTACCGGACAACAACCAGTTCTGACCTTGGGACCGCTCACTACCGACTCAGAAAAGAGTGAACAAAAAGGTTTTGCGAACCTACTCATTGGTCTATTCGGCGCTGTGCGCAATCCACTGGCCCATTCGCCTAAGAAGAATTGGCCCATGTCTGAATTGGATGCGCTGGACATCCTTACGTTGGTTTCGCTTATTCATCGCAAGCTGGATGGCACACAGAAAAAAATATAGCCATATTATTGGGGAGTTGCATGAGCTACGCGGACTGGCGAGTTTATCAGGAGGCCACAGCTGAAGTATTTCGACGTCTTGGATGTAATGCTTTGGTTGATTATCGAGCCAAAGGTGTTCGAGCGACCCATGATATTGACGTCTACGCGACCTTCCTTCGATCGGGTATCCTCTGTACTTGGGTAATCGAATGCAAATTGTGGAAAACTCGCGTTCCTAAGGAAAAGGTGCTTGCTCTCAAGAGCCTCATTGATGACCTTGGTGCCGATCGAGGAATCATGGTCAGTGAGGTTGGTTTCCAACCTGGAGCACAGGATGCGGCACGAGGGTCGAACATCACTCTGGTCACATCCTTGGATGATTTTGCCAAGACTGCACAGGCAGCAACATCAGAAGCCTCTCTTATTCTAGACAGTAGTGATGATGGAGCCCCGATTTATAAATTTCCAAGCCGCTCTGAACCACATGACATTCTCCTGCATAACAACTTCCTGATAACTGCAAATTGGGCTGGATGCAGCATTTCAATCGTTAATCCATCATCCAAATCAATCATACGTACCATCGACCTGGATAAATATGAGTCGATCTCCCCGCAAAACGGTGAAAGAGAGATTTTGAGCCATCCTCCTGGTAGCTTAGTTATTGCAGATGGCCGTTTGTTTGTCGGCCAGGTTTTTTCGGACTTTGTGCTCGTTATTGATTTGGCTACGCATGCTATCGTTAAAAGAATAGTGTTACCTGGGGGCGGTAACGGACAATTAGCAGTGTCACAAAACGAAAAAGAAATCTATTTCGCAAGCAATCGAGTCAACCAGTTCTACATCATTGACAGTGCCACATACGTTGTAAAGACAGTAGCATATCCCGAAGGTGGCCGAGGCTGCATGTCGCTGCTACGACATCCGACACTGCCATTAATTTACATTGGCATTCAACGCGGCGGACGCAGCCACGGGCTGAGTTATCCACATGCTAACTGCTATTTAGCTATCTACGACTTGAGTCGTCAAAAATATACGGCGGATGTCCAGCTCGCCGAGATAAGCAATGGTCGTGCAGATGATTCAACCCCTGCATGTCTAACATATGACGATCTCTACAATCGCATCTATGTCGGCATGTTCCAGTCCAAGCGTGGCATCTGTGTAATAGAGCCGGAATCAGGGGAGCTAATTCAAGAAATTCGCTTTGCCTCAAATGATAATAATAATTTTTTCGCATGGGCAGACCCGTTATCGCAAACGGTGAGTGGAAACTTACTGTTATCGGTCAATCGAAACAATCATGAGCTTGTAGCGTTAGATCGTGCTTCACTTCAAATAAAAAAAATTCTATTTGTTGGTGAAGCGCTTAACGGCCCGAGAGCCGTTTTGGTGTGGGGAGATAATGCTGTTGTCAGCTACCCAAGTCGAAATGGATTACTTTTCATTCCACTTGGAACTCTGAAATAATAAAATCTACTCCTGATGCTTGACTAGTCACGTTCTTGAGGATGTGGTTAAAGCGAAGGCGATGACTGTTCCTTAAAATACTTACAAAGTGGCTTGTGCAATGGACTTTATTGACAAACAGATTCTCCCGCCAAAGTCGTGGGAGAAATTCGAAGATTTGACTCGTGCATTGTTTGCCGCAGTGTGGAGGTCTCCCCTTACGCAAAAAAATGGTCGGTCTGGGCAAAAACAGCACGGTGTTGATGTCTATGGAACGCCACAGGCAACACCCGGCATAAATTTTGGTGTGCAATGCAAAGGGAAAAACGAAGGTTATGGGGCCAAGGCAACTATCGTGGAGTTCGATACGGAACTCATCAAGGCCGAAAATTTTAAACCACAGCTTGGACACTGGACATTTGCTACTACAGCGCCTAATGATGCGCGACTTCAAGAACATGCCCGACTAGTGTCAGAACAACGCGTGAAGGAAGGAAAATTTCCCGTAGTTGCTATTGGATGGGACACGATTCAAGCGCTGCTATCCACTCATCAGGAAGTGATTGAAGAAATCTATCCCGAACATGCAAGCGATCTGCATAAAATCATGGCAGCTCTGCGCGCGTTACCAAGTTCCGAGGAGCTCGATCAGATCCGGCGGAGCCTCATTGTGTTCGCACCAAGATCATCAGTACTCAATATTGAAGCATCAGTTTGGTCTGAGGTTAAGTTCGAAAAGCCTCGTGATCTTGGACCTGCTCTAATGGGTCGTCCACTCGGGCCTGCAGATGTCGCTGCTTGTCCCATTCTTCCGGAGGTAGCTCTACTGACTGCAGACCTGGAGCGCGCAGGAACAGCTCGACTTGCGGGGGTACCGGGAGCTGGGAAATCAATCTCAATTCTTCAAGTGGCGCTTCAAATGTATTGTCGCGGCTGGCGTGTCCTAAGATTAGCCGACCCAATTGGAAAGATACCTTCTTTTGATGAGAGTCTGAAACCGACACTCTACATCGTTGATGATGCTCACCTGACTCGCCCAGCATTTCTTCGTGAGTTGGAAGAACAGGCCACTGCATCGCGATGGGTATTAAGTGCGTACACGATTTCCGAAGATAAGAGCGGCTTTCCAGGCGCCATCCATCTTGATGCTAAGCGAGCGGTTCGGGTTATTGCGAATGGTTTTCTGGCTTCCCGCGAAGCAACACTTGCCGCTGTTCGTCAAGCCGATGATCGCATCGGCGATCGGCCTGGAGATGAGCAGTTCGATCTACGCCTTGAGCATGCAGCGGAGAAAGCGCTTTATCCCTGGCAATTCTGTTTCATCCTTGGAGGAGGATGGCGGCGAGCGAATGCAATGGCAAGTTCTGCGCGCGCAGCAGGCGCTGACGTGGTTCTTGCAGCTGCTGCAATTCGACAGCTGGCATCACGTGATGCGCACTGTTCACGCGAAATGTTGTTGCGGTTAGTCGGGGACGAGTTGTCGAATTCTGATGGAAATGCTGCGATTGATTGGCTTGTAGCGCAACGATTTTTGCTGAGTTTCAACGACCTTCGCTGTCCACACCAGCGTCTTGCTATTGTACTCCTGGCACGTATTCTCGACGGACAGACAGCCGAAGAGCGTCAGAAAATTGCAGTTATGCTCAGAACAGTTCTGACCGACATTCAGATGCCTCTCAGTGGCCTAAGTGTTCTACTTAGCGAACTTTCGTTAGCTGGCGAATTTGGGATGTGGCGAAGGCTTGTACAGCCGGCATGGCTTACTCCCGCTTTAGAACGCTGCTGGGTAGCGACAGAACCACTTGATATTCGGCATGCTTGCTGGTTACTGAATAATTTGCATAGCTATCTGCCCGATGAGATGGAAACAATTGCCGATCATAGTGAGACTCTTGCAGAGTGGATACAGGCGGCGCCGGAAGGTGCATGCTATGCGATTGGCCGCGTGCTTAATCATGTACTTAATACTAATCGGGCACTTGGTGAAAACATCGTCATGCTAGTTGAGCCACGCGCATTAGCAAAGGCGATCAGTGCTGCTGCCCCGTTGCATGCGGGTGAGATTGCCGAACTGCTTTCGATGATAGGTGCTTGTAAAGATGATATGTGGAAGGCACGCTATCTCGAACACATTGATCACGATGCGTGCCTTCGCATTGTGTCACAGTGGCCGCAGGATGCCTACCTATCGGTCGTTGCCGATTTTTGCGAACATTTCTGCTACGTCGAATCAGAGTTCGGGTTCACTTTGATCGAAGCACTTATCCCGGCCATCGCCGATCGACTGCGTGCCGCTCCGCAAGAGTCTTTCCACGAACTAAACGATATCGTGTGGAACGCGTTGCGGCTCTACGATCCGCTTAACATCTATGTTGGCAAGTTGGCACCGTCCCGAAGAATGCGGCAGGTGGGGCGAAAAATCTGCCGTTGCTGGTCGCCTAAGGATCTCGCGATCTCTTTGTCGCGCAGTACGCAACGAAACTTCCAAGCTGCCGCAGGGCTTCTTAGCTTCATGCATAAGGCCTCGCCAAAGCAGTTCGAGGAGACGGTATTAGCACTCAATTGGAGCGAGATCGACCAAGCGATAGGCTCGGATTGGGCGGAAAATATCGGCGATGCGAGAATGCTGCTCGGAGTTGCGCACATCGTACCAGCAGCGAGACTCGCAATTCAGGAGATGATTGCGCGCAATGAGCCGCGTATCGTCAACATGTCGACGCATCTCGCAGCCATCGCGCCGGCTAGCGCGTTACGTCATATAGCCGCGGGCAGACGCATTGCACTCAGCCATTGGGGTCATGTCGATTGGCAACTGGGAGCATTAGTTTTGGCGAGGATTGCTCAGTCGGAGCCAACACTGGTTTCTACATTTCTTGAACCGCACTACAGTGGGCTAGCAGAGGCGTTATCTCAGCCCAGCCCCACTTTTTACAATGAGGCTCTGATGTTTCTTTGTCTCCTCGTGCAAGTCCAGCCTTCAGGCTTAATTCGAGTGCTGGATCAAATTGATGTAAACAGGGCAACACTGGGGTGGCGTAATGCACTTCGCGGGCAGGATAATAGTCGTGAGCCTGGCGCAAAGGCTCAGGTTCGGCAGGTAGCGTCTTTGCTAGTCCATCATGCGATGGATCGTAGTGATGCATTGGGAGAGTTAGCCCGCCGACTGCGACGTGACTTTCCCCGTCAATCTATACCTTTAGCAAAGACTATTGAGTTCATTGATTTAAGCGAGCCGATTGAATGAACATGCATTAGCAGCTGCCGGATCGTATTGGTGTAATCAGGCAAACTGGAAGAAGGTAGCGAGGTGATTACCTTACTTAACGCTATTCTCAAAAAGATAAGACTCGAATTTGAGTTCACTATGATTTACTGATAAAACGAAGATATTATAAAACCATTGCATTTAAGGATGAAGTAAATGAAAGAGACTTACATTTTTAGGTTCCGTGATCTAGGAAAAAGTGAAGGATTTACCATCGAACAGCATAACCAAATTGCTCGTGAGGAAGGGGATGTTTGGTGGGGATGGTGGGCAAAATCTGGTGAGGTGTTTCCATCACAAGAACTAAGAATTGCTGCCGAAAATCTCACCAAAATATATTTTTTTGATTCAGGGCGACTAAAGTTCTATAGGGCCGAATTAAAAGAAGTCTGCTCCTCAGCTGCTGGGGATAGCAAGAAGAAGGCTCCTGATAATGGTAGAAAAACACCAAGGTATTATAATGAAGATGAGTTGTTAGGTTGGTTAAAAGTTTCTGAAATTTGTGAAATTCATGATAATGATGATGTTCTCAAAACCTTATCCTATATTCCATTAGATTCATTATTCACCACCTCAAAGGATTTAGATGAACAGCTTTTCAATAAAGTTGTTTTTTCAGTAACTGAATTAAAAGAACAAGATAGAACAATTTGGAAGGTGAGACCTGCTATTGATTCTGATCTTCAGCATGAATTATTAGCATCCCATTATATTCCTTATAATTTCAACCAAAAATATAGCCAAAAAAAAGGGGAGTTTATAATTTGGCTTTCAGATATTCATTTCGATAACGGAAAAGGCAAGCATGCGTTTCCAGCGCAAGATAATGATCAACAGAAATGTTTATCTTCTCGTGTAGTAGAGTTGGCAGACAAATATAGCAATGGAAATAAATGTGCCGGATTGGCTATTTCAGGTGATTTGACTTGGCAATCACAGGTTGAGGGATTTGAGCTGGCTTCGAAATTCATCAAAGATGTTAGTTCTTCTCTTAGCCTTACACCGAATGATATAATTATTTGCCCAGGGAATCATGATGTTGGTTTGGTTTCTAAAGAACAATATTTTGAAATAATGGGAAAGCCTACTACTGATACTCCATGGGCAACTCTAGCAGAAAACTATCATAAAGGAAGCAAAGAAAACTATATAAAATTTTATAAAGATGTTTTCCAAAGAAAACCTGAAGAAGATCTCTCGCAAGGAAGAAAATTTTTATTGGGAGGGCACAAAGTAGTTGAAGTGGCGGCCTTGAACTCATGTGTTTTACAACAAGTTAAAGATTCATTTTTGGGTATGGGGTTTATCGGTGAGAAACAACTCAGTAACGTTGCGGAATCTATGGGATGGATGAACAAAAGTGGGGAGTATATATCTAAAAAAAGGGGGGTCACAAGAATTGCTATGCTCCATCATCACCTAACTTCAATTAATGAGGCCGAAGATGCCTATTTGGATTCAAAATATAGTGTTACACTAGATGCGGAGAGATTGTTGCGTTGGGTGGTGAAACATAAAGTTGACTATATTCTTCATGGGCATATGCATAGAAGTAGTTGTATTACAATAAAAAAAATACTATCTCCATTAGAACCAGTCTCGGCTTCAAATCCTGAACATACTTTTCAAATTATTTCTTTGGGAAGTTCAGGGGTTGCTAGTTCAGAATTGCCAAATCAAGATTGTGCTAACTATGCATGTATAATGGATTTTTCTGGTGAAAAGCTAGCGTTCAAATTTTTCAAGCTCGATAGACAGAACGGAGCAAATGAAACGGCAACCTATGCTATTGAAGGTTTATCATGAAATTACTTATCACCGATTTGGATAATACACTGTACGATTGGGTAAGTTTTTATTCCCAATCATTTAGTGCTATGGCTGAGGAACTATCAAAGGAGATAAATGTTCCTTTAGATATACTTTTGTCCGAGTATAAGGTCATTCATCAGAGGTTTGGTAATTCTGAAAAACCGTTTGCTACTCTAGAGTTGCCATCTGTTATTTCTTATTTTGGGACCAATGATAAGATTTTATTACAAAAAAAACTCACGCGAGTATTTTCTGCTTTTAGCTCAAAGCGCAATCATACATTGAAATTATACCCTACCGTCAGGGATACTTTAAATATTTTAAGGGAGCGTGGTGTTAAGATTGTCGGTCATACTGAATCTTTAGAATATAATTCTTTGTATCGCCTTTATAAGCTTGATGTCATTGATTTTTTTGATCACCTTTACACAATTGAAGACAATCACAATCTCCACCCCAATCCTAAAAACGCAAAAGTTATTTCAGTAAAAGATGATTTTATTATAAGGTTATCTAGTGCTGAATCTAAGCCTAACCCAAAACTCTTGGAGCACATTTGTCTCACTGAAAATGTAGATATTAAAGATGCGGTATATGTTGGTGACTCTATTACTAAAGATATATCAATGGCAAAGTCTATTGGAATGAAAGCTGTTTGGGCTCGCTATGGTCGTCAGTTTGCTCCCGAGCTATGGGAAATTTTAGTGAAAATAACACACTGGACTGATAAAGATGTTGAAAGAGAAGAGCAACTGAAGGAATCATTTTCAAGAGTTAAACCGGATTATTCAATTAATAGTTTTGCAGAAATTTTGGATCTGATGTGATTTTCATTATGGTTCCAAGATCTTAAAGGATTTTGGAACCACTTTATACTGGCTTTAGGCTTTGTTGAATAAATAAGATTTCGTGCGAACGACCCTGTAGCTGGCTGGATTTTCAGGCAATACGCACGCTTTCTGGCATCCCAGCCTTTGTCATCCTGTTCAACGCACGCACCATGGCCATAGCTTCCGCTACCTGACCATCGTAGTCACGCAGCGTCAGTGAATCTCCCAACAACTGCTTCATTCTGTACATTGCCGTTTCCGCTATCGAGCGACGGTTATATTCCGTTGTCCATTTCCACCGTGCATTGCTTCCGCTCAGCCGCTGATTAGCAACGGCACGGTTGCGGTCTGCGTACTCACCGGGCCAGTAACCTGCTCCTTTTCGGGGAGGAATAAGCGCGCTGATTTTTTTGCGGCGCAGTTCATCGTGACAGAGCCGGGTATCGTAAGCCCCGTCTGCCGCGGCTGCCCTGATTTTTCTGTGAGTCTGCCGGATAAGGCCCGGGAAGGCTTCTGAGTCCGTGACGTTATTCAGCGACAGGTCTGCACAGACAACTTCATGTGTGTTGCTGTCAACAGCAAGATGCAACTTTCGCCAGATACGACGGCGCTCTTTGCCGTGCTTTCTGACTTTCCATTCGCCTTCACCAAAGACCTTCAGCCCGGTGGAATCAATCACCAGGTGTGAAGTGGTCAACAAAAACTGGCCACCGCGTTAGAGTTTTTCCAGTATCGGTTTTCTGATTCGTTTGGCGGTAACCCACCATTATATTCGTGCGGTCTTAGTGCGCTGTAATATCCAACGATATAGT